>Ga0307479_10001371_pt1 | contig 22205 bp, 19 predicted proteins | sample atmos_gasesECM4C_FD_203743 | JGI IMG/M metagenome (GOLD analysis project Ga0307479, IMG submission 203743) | Hardwood forest soil microbial communities from Morgan-Monroe State Forest, Indiana, United States - atmos_gasesECM4C_515 | ecosystem: Environmental > Terrestrial > Soil > Temperate...
ACGCTTCACCTTCGAGCACGCCGCCGCCGAGTCGGGAGTGCCCGCCGCCGACCTCGCCGAGATCGCCGCCGCGGTGGGGAGCGCCGGCACCCGCCTGGCCACGCACGTCTGGCGCAGCGCCGCCTCCGGCAACCTCGGTGGATGGCAGGTGGCGCGCACCCTGTTCCTGCTCAACGCCCTGCTCGGAGCGGTGGCCACCCCGGGCGGCACCTATCCCAACGCCTGGAACAAGTTCGTCCCTCAGCCCATCCACCTGCCGCGCCACCCCGAGCACTGGAACGAGCTCACCTGGCCGCCGGAGTACCCGCTCGCCACCTACGAGCTGTCTTTCCTGCTGCCGCACCTGTTGGCGCAGGGACGCGGGCGGCTCGACGTCTACTTCACCCGCGTCTACAACCCGGTGTGGACGAACCCCGACGGCTTCAGCTGGATCGAGGCGCTGACCGACGAGCGGCGGGTCGGGCTGCATGTCGCCCTCACCCCGACCTGGAGCGAGACCGCCTACTTCGCCGACTACGTCCTGCCCATGGGCCACGGCGCCGAGCGCCACGACATCCACTCCTACGAGACCCACGACGCGCAGTGGCTGGGCTTCCGCCAGCCGGTGCTGCGGGCGGCGCGCGAGCGTCTCGGCGAGGCGGTGCGCGACAGCCGGCAAGTCAATCCCGGAGAGGTCTGGGAGGAGAACGACTTCTGGCTCGAGCTCACCTGGCGGATCGATCCCGACGGCAGCCTGGGCATCCGCAAGTTCGCCGAATCGCGGGCGCGGCCCGGCGAGCGTCTGAGCGTCGAGGAGTACTACCGGTACATCTTCGAGCGCTCCGTCCCCGGGCTGCCGGAACGCGCCGCCGCGGAGGGCTTGGAGCCGCTGGCGTTCATGCGCCGCTACGGCGCCTTCGAGGTGGCGCGGGAGATCGGGCCGCTCCACGAGCGCGAGGTGCCGGCGGCGGAGCTCGACGACGTGGCGGAAGACCGCTTCGGCCGCGTCTACACGCGGGCGCCGAAGCCGGCGTCCGCGAACCTGGTGCCGGTGGGCAGCCCCGAGCCCGACCCGGACGGGCGGCGCCCCGCCGGCGTGCGGGTGGACGGCACGGTGCGGGCGGGGTTCCCGACGCCCAGCGGCCGGCTCGAGTTCTACTCGAGCACCCTGGCGCGCTGGGGCTGGCGCGATCAGGCGCTGCCGGCCTACGTGCGCAGCCACGTGCATCCAGAGAGCCTCGGCCCCGACCGCATGTGCCTCATCTCCACCTTCCGCCTGCCGGTCCACATCCACACCCGCAGCGCCAACGCCAAGTGGCTGGACGAGATCGCGCACGGCAACCCGCTCTGGATCCACCCCGGCGACGCGGCGCGCCTCGGCGTCGAGACCGGCGACCTGGTGCGCATCGAGACCGAGATCGGCTGGTTCGTGGACAAGGCCTGGGTGACCGAGGGCATCCGGCCGGGGGTCGTGGCCTGCAGCCACCACATGGGACGCTGGAAGCTCGACGGCAGGGGCCCGCAGGGCGAGCGGGACCGGCGGGGCGAGCAGGAACGGCCGAGCGCGACGGGCCGGCGGGGCGAGGGTGGCCGCCGGGGCGAGCCTGGGCGGCAGGACGCGCAGGGCCAGCAGGGCCAGCCGGGCCAGCGCCAGCTGATGGCGACCGTCTCGCTCGGCCACGAGGGGAGCCGCTGGACGCTGCACCGGCGCGAGGGGGTCAAGCCTTTCGCCTCGAGCGATCCCGACTCGGCGCGCATCTGGTGGACCGACGTCGGCGTGCATCAGAACCTCACCTTCCCGGTGCACCCCGACCCGGTCTCCGGCATGCACTGCTGGCACCAGGCGGTGCGGGTGCGGAAGGCCGAGCCCGGCGACCGCTACGGCGAGATCTCCGCCGATACCGAGCGGGCGCGCCAGGTCTTCGAGGAGTGGCTCGCCAAGACGCGCCCGGCCACCCGCCACTCGCCCGACGGCACGCGGCGGCCCTACTGGCTCATCCGCCCGCTCCGGCCCTCGCGCGAGGCCTACCGGCTGCCGGCGGCCCCCGGCGCGGCGGGCGTACCGGGCGGCGCCGGCGGCGCGGCCGGCACGGCGGCCCCCGGCACGGCGGGCGCACCGGGCGGCGCCGGCGGCGCGGCCGGCCCGGCGGCCCCCGGCGCGTCGGCCCCAGGACAGGCATCCCCCGGCGCCGCGGCCCCCGACACCTCTCCGCGGCGCCCCGGCGGTCCCTAGGCCGCTCCGGTGGGCGGAAGCGTCGAGCTCCTCCGCGCCCTGGGCGCCCTGTGCGAGACGCCGCGGCCCGAGCTGCAGGGGGTCGCCGACCTGCTCGAGCTAGGGCCGCTGCCGGCGCGCGCCGCGCACGGCGAGCTGTTCGTGCTCCAGCTCTACCCCTACGCCTCCGTCTACCTGGGCGCCGAGGGGATGATGGGAGGCGAGGCGGCGGACCGCATCGCCGGCTTCTGGCGCGCGCTCGGGCAGGCGCCGCCGGCGGAGCCCGACCACCTGGCGCTGATGCTCGGCCTCTATGCGCGCCTCGGCGAGCTGCAGGAGGCGGCCGTGGACCCTCCGGCGCGCGAGCGCTGGCGCCACGCGCGCGGCGCCTTCTTCTGGGAGCACCTGGCGAGCTGGCTGCCGCTCTTCCTCATCAAGCTCGCCGATCTTGGAGAGCTGCGCGGGCCGGGGGAGCCGCGCGGGGTCGCCGATCCCTTCTACCTGCGCTGGGCCGCTCTCCTCGGCGACGCGCTGCGTGCGGAGGCGGCCGCCCTGGGCCGATCGTCGGGGTCGCCGGGGCCGCCGGGGCCGCCGCGCCTGCCGCTGCACCTGCGCGAGGCGCCGGGCGGCATCGATCCCCGGCGCGACGGCCCGGAAGGATTCCTCGCGGCACTGCTCAGCCCGGTGCGCAGCGGCCTGGTGCTGGCCCGCGCCGACCTCGCCCGCGCCGCCCGCGAGCTGGGGCTGGGCCTGCGCCTCGGCGAGCGCCGGGTGACGCTGCAGGCGATGCTCGCGCAGGACGCCCGGCCGGTGCTGGAATGGCTCGCCGGCGAGGCGGCCGCATGGGCCGGCAAGCAGCGGCCGGAGGCCCACCTCGCGCCGCCGCTCGCCGCCTTCTGGCAGGAGCGCGCCGCGGCCACGGCGCGCCTGCTCGGCGAGCTGGCCGCGGAGGCCTGAGGCTCTCAGAGCGCCGGGCGGCTGGCGTGGCGGGCCACCACCTGCCAGCGGCCGTTGCGCTTCACCCAGACGTCGGTGAGCAGGAACTCGCCGCTCCAGTCTTGGCCGGCGAAGGTCGCGTTCTGCTGGAACTGGGCGTTGATCACGGCGGTGTCGCCGTAGATGCGCACCTGCATCTTCTCGAAGCTGAAACCGTCGCCCCGCACCAGCTTCAGCGTCGAGTCGATGTACTGCCGCTTGTTGGTGACCTCGCCTTTCGACCGCGAGCTGGTCAAGGTGAAGTCGTCGGCGATGATGCCCTCGAGGGCGGCGGGATCGGGCAGCTGCCAGGCCCGCGCCCACTCGTTCTCCAGCTTCACCAGCTCCTGCTCGACCAGGGGGCTCGGGAACTGCTGCGTCTGTCTCATGGCTCGCCACCGCGTTCGCTGCGGCCCGCGCCAGGCCGCGTCAGGCTTCTCGACGAGGCCGCGGACCGGCCGCCGCCGCCGGCCGCGCTCTCCCGTGAGCGCCCGGCTCTGTGCTGCGAAGACACTAGGGTAACGGGCGCGTGATTCAACTGTCAAACGGCTCCTTCATGGTAAAGTCATGGGCCGGCCTTACGGCCGTTCCCAAGAGGAGCGCTTTAGCCGCGAGATGCCCGCCACCGCTACATTGACGAGCCGCTGGACCGCCGCCGATTCGATGGACCTGTACAACATCAACGGCTGGGGCAACAACTACTTCTCGGTCAACGACCGGGGCCACATCTCGGTGCACCCGGCTGGGGTCGGCGCCCAGGCGATCGATCTCAAGGAGCTGGTCGACGAGGTGCGGCAGCGGGGGATCGGGCTGCCGCTGCTCATCCGCTTCTCGGAGATCATCAAGGCCCGCGTGGTGGAGCTCAACGAGGCGTTCGGCCGCGCCATCTCCGAGTACGGCTACCGCAACGTCTACCGCGGCGTCTATCCCATCAAGGTGAACCAGGACCGCTTCCTGGTGGAGCGCCTCGTCGCCTACGGCCGGCCCTACCATTTCGGGCTCGAAGCGGGTTCCAAGCCCGAGCTGCTGGCGGTCATGGCGCTGCTCGAGGACGAGGAGGCGCTCATCGTCTGCAACGGCTACAAGGACGAGTCGTACGTCGAGACGGCGCTGCTCGCCCGCAAGCTCGGCAGGAACGTCATCCTGGTGGTCGAGAAGCCCTCGGAGCTGGCGCTCATCCACCAGCTTGGAGAGAAGACCGGCGTGCGCCCGCGCATCGGCATCCGCTCCCGCCTCTCCGCCCGCGGCGCCGGCCACTGGGAGGCGTCGGGCGGCGACCGCTCGAAGTTCGGCCTCTCCGGGCGCGACCTGCTCGACGCCGTCGACTACCTGCGCGAGCACGACCTGCTCGACACCTTCGAGCTGCTGCACTTCCACCTGGGCAGCCAGATCTCCTCCATCCGCTCGGTCAAGGACGCGCTGCGCGAGGCGGCCCAGATCTACGTCAACCTGGTCAAGATGGGCGCCTCGATGCGCTACCTCGACGTCGGCGGCGGCCTCGGCATCGATTACGACGGCTCGAACACCAACTTCGCCTCGTCGCTCAACTACACCTTGCAGGAGTACGCCAACGACATCGTCTTCGGCGTGATGGAGGTGTGCGATCACGAGAGGGTGCCGCATCCCATCCTGGTCTCGGAGTCGGGGCGGGCCACCGTGGCGCACCACGCGGTGCTCGTGGTAGAGGTCTTGGGCGTAGCCGAGTTCGCGGTCGGCGAGCTGCCGCGGCAGCTGCCCGAGGATGCCGAGCTGCCGCTCAAGCACCTGTTCGAGGCCTGGCGCGAGGTGTCGCGCAAGAACCTGCTCGAGGCCTACCACGACGCCATCGCCTACCGCGACGAGTGTCTCAGCTTGTTCAACCTCGGCCACCTGTCGCTCGACAACCGCGGCCTCGCCGAGGACCTGTTCTGGGCGATCTGCCAGAAGATCCTGAAGATCGCCCGCACCCTGCCGCAGGTCCCCGAGGACTTGGAAGGGCTCGAGCGCACCCTGGCGGACACCTACTTCTGCAATTTCTCGGTTTTCCAATCGCTGCCCGACTCCTGGGCGATCGATCACCTCTTCCCGATCCTGCCCATCCACCGGCTGCAGGAAGAGCCGGCGGCGCGGGCCGTGATCGCCGACATCACCTGCGACTCGGACGGCAAGATCGATCACTTCATCGACCGCCGCGACGTCAAGAGCGTCATCGAGCTGCACGTGCAGCAGCCGGGCTCGCCGTACTACCTCGGCGCGTTCCTGGTGGGCGCCTACCAGGAGATCCTGGGCGACCTGCACAACCTGTTCGGCGACACCAACACCGTGCACGTCTCGCTCGACGCCGAGGAAGGGTATACGATCGACGGTGTCGTCAAGGGCGACAGCGTGTCCGATGTGCTGCGCTACGTGCGCTACAACCGCGGCGACCTGGTGGCGCGGGTGCGCCAGGCGGCCGAGGCGGCCCTGCGCGCCAAGCGCCTGACGCTCGAGGAATCGCGCCTCCTGGTGCGCCGCTACGAGGACGGGCTGTCGGGCTACACCTATCTGGAACAGGACTAGCCGCCGCCGCCGGCCCACCTCCCGGCGCACCCGGGCAGCCATGCAGCTGGAAGGAGCCCCGCCGCCATGACCACCTCCACCACGACCGTCGCCCTCGACGCCGAGCCCCTGATCGAGAGCCTGCGCGCCGCGGTCAGGTTGCGCGACACCGAGGCCATCGCCGCGCGCATCAAGGACACCCTCGAGAGCTTCATCCCGGCCGAGGGGCTGCGCCTGCCGGAACGCTTCCGCCACGCGCGCCCCGACCGCTACTGCCGGCGCCTGCTCTATCGCGATCCGGAGCTGGGCTTCACCGCGCTGGTCATGACCTGGGGCCCCGGGCAGCGCACGGCCCTGCACGACCATGCGGGCATCTGGTGCGTCGAAGGGGTGGTCGAGGGTGAGCTCGAGGTGACGCGCTACGAGCTGCTGGAAGAGTCCAAGGACGGGGTCTGCCGGTTCGTGGAGCAGGGCCGGGTGCAGGCGCGCGCCGGATCGGCGGGGGCGCTCATCCCGCCGTTCGAGCACCACGTGCTGGCCAACGTCGACGCCGATCACATCGCGCTCACCCTGCACGTCTACGGCGGCGAGATGGACCACTGCTCGGTGTTCCTGCCCGAGCCCGGCGAGAGCTATCGCCGCCAGGCGAAGCAGCTCACCTACGACGACTGAGGGGCGCTATCTAGCGCCGGCCACCGCCCAGGTGGCGCTCACCGCGCTGGTCGCGGCCGTCGCTGCGGCAGCGGCGGGGCTCTCGAGCAGCACCGAGAATCCCAGCAGGCCGAAGATCCGCTGCACGTAATCGCGGGTCTCGGCGAACGGCGGCACGCCGCCGAAGCGGTCGACCGCGCCCTCGCCGGCGTTGTAGGCGGCGAGCACGCGCACCGGGTCGTCGCCGAAGCGGTCGACCAGCCAGCGCAGATAGCGGCTGGCGGTCACCAGGTTCTGGCGCGGGTTGAACAGCTCGCGGCGGCGTTGCAGCCCGAAGCGGCGGGCTGTCTCGGGCAGCACCTGCATCAGGCCGCAAGCGCCCTTGCGCGACCTGGCGCGCGGGTTGAAGTCGGACTCCACCCGGGCGATGGCGGCCACCAGCAGCGGGTTGAGCGCATAGCTCCTGGCGATCTGATAGATGAGCTTGCCGTAAGGCTGGCGCGGTACGCCGAACGCGGCGTCGAAGCCGAGCGCCGGGTGGGGCTGGGGCGGTGGGGGCGTCGATCTCGCGGCCGCGGCCGCCGGGACGGCAGGGGTGGCCAGGATGGTCCGGCTGGCCAGGGCGGCCGAAGAGGCTGCTGTGATGGGGGCGGTCTGGACGGCGCCGGGAGCGCCGGAGCCGGGCGAACCGGCCTGGGTGGCGGAGGGGTTGGTTGGCGATGCTCCCTGGGGCAGGGGAGGCGGTGGCTCGGCGGCGGTCTGCAGATCGCCGGCGAAGCCGCGGAAGGTGCCTGGCGGCAGCCCGGTGGCGCCGGCGATGGCGGTGATGGTGCCGGAGGGCGCCTCGGCCAGGGCCTCGCACTTGCTCGCCTCGTCAACCAGGCCGCCCCTCGGCGGGACGGCTGCCATCGGCACGTTCAGCGCGGCGGCGCCGCCCGGGGCGATGGGCACTGCGGGCCGGGGGTCCGCGCCCGCCGGCGCCGCCATCTCGGTGGCCCTGGCGCCCAGCGCGCCGGTGAGGCCGACCAGCAGCAAGGCGCCGCAGAGCAGCCAGCGACGGCCGGCGCCGGGCCGTGCGGACCTGAGGCCGGCCATGCCGGTGGCCCGCAATGGGCGGCAGAAGGCGCGCGACGGCGATCGCATGAACCCCCTCCAGTCTCGATCAACGTGCCCTGAGGCGACGATTTGAGGAGGCATTGATACTAGAGTCGTCACCGGGCTGTCAATCGCGAACCGGGCGTAAGTTCGCCGGCCGGTCCGCCGCCAGGAGACCGACGCGGATCGGCCGCCGACGCCGCGTAGCCCCGCCACCTCGCCACCCGGGTCGCGTAGCGTGGTCCCGCGGCGTCGTGCTAGCTTGGACGGGTGGGCGGAGGTTCGGCGATGAATGCTCGACAGCACCGGTCGCGCCGGCAGGGCCGCCGGCGGCGCCGCGGCCGGGCGCTTCCAGTCTGGCCGCTGGTCGGCCTGGCGCTGGCGGCGGCCGCGATGGCGGTGCTGGCTGGCCGCCGCCGCGGCGACGCCGGCGGCGAGGGCGACGACGAGACCTGGCCTTCACGCCGGCAGGGACCGGACGCCGCCGGCGAGGCCGCCTGGCGGCAGGGCGCCGCGGCGCGGGAGACGGCGGGCAGCGCCGCCGCCGCGGCCGGGGAGCCGGCCGAGCCCGCCGAGCCGGCAGAGCTCGAGGCGCCGGAGCAGAGCTGGATCGCCGGCCCGGCGGGAAATCTCTTCGTGCGCGACAGCGGCGAGACCGCCGGCGGGCGCCTGCCGGTGCTCTTCGTTCACAGCCTGGCCGGCAACGGCGGCCAGTGGGCGCTGCAGCTCGACCACCTGCGGCGCCACCGGCGCGCCCTGGCGCTCGACCTGCGCGGCCATGGCGACTCCGATCCGGCCGAGGACGGCGACTACGACGTGGCCGCGCTGGCCGCGGACGTCGCGGCGGTGGCCGACCACTTCGTGCTGCGCCATTTCGTGCTGGCCGGTCACAGCCTGGGCGCCGCGGTGGCGATCGCCTACGCGGCCGCGCACCCGGAGCGGGTCGCCGGCCTGCTGCTGGCGGACCCGAACGGCGACCAGACCCGCATCCCGCGCGAGCAGATCCAGCCGTTTCTCGAGGCGCTGCGCACCGACCCGCTGCGCGAGCTCGAGGGGTATTTCCGGCAGCTCGCGGCGGGCGGCGACCGCGACGCCGCGCGCTGGGTGCTCGACGATCTGCGGCTCACCGACGAGGACGCCATCGCCGCCGCGGTGGCGGCGGCCGTCGAGTTCGCGCCGCTGCCGGCCCTGGCGCGCTACGGCGGCCCCAGGCTGGCGGTGATCAGCGACGCCAACTCGCTCCCCTACAGCCTCCACAACCTGCTGCCGGAGCTGCCGGTCCAGCTGCTGCGCGGCACCGGCCACTGGCTGATGATGGACCGCCCCGAGCTCTTCAATCACATCCTCGACGGCTTTCTCGACCAGGTCGAGGGCCCGCGGGACTAGCCCGGGTCAGGCCAGGTCCCTGCCCGCCGTCACCCCGGCGTAACAATTCGGTCCGCGCATCGTTCCATGATCGAGGACGAGGACGCCGGCCGCGGCTCCGCCACTCGCTGGTCGCGGCCGCCGGACGGCCAGGGCGACGATGCGGGCCCCCCCGGAGGGGCCTCCCCGCCGGGCCGAAGGAGGGACGACGACGTGCAAGCCGTAGCCTACGACGCCACCGCGGCGAGACCCGGCGCCGGACCGCCGGCCGACCTCGCGGCGATCTTCGCGCAGCACCACGGCGCCGTGCTGCGGGCCGCGTACCGCGTCACCGGCAACGCCATGGACGCCGAGGACGTGCTGCAGACGGTCTTCACCCGGCTGCTGCGCCGGCCCGGCGGCCCCGGCGCCTCGGATCGAGACGCCGAGCGTCCGCGGCTGGATCCCTCGCAGGCCGTCGGCAGCTACCTGCACCGGGCGGCGGTGAACGCCGCTCTCGATCTGCTGCGCTCGCGCCGCCGCTCCCGGCAGGTGGCGCTCGGCGACGTCGAGCAGGAGCTGGTCGACGAGAGCGGGCCCGGCCCCGAGCGCCGCAGCAGCAGCCGCGAGCTGGGGCGCCGCCTGCGCGCGGCGCTGGCGCTGCTCCCCCCGCGGCAGGCCGAGATCTTCGCCCTGCGCTACCTGGAAGGACTCGAAAACCGAGAGATCGCGCGGCAGCTCGGCAGCTCGCAGACCGCGATCGCCGTCATCCTGCATCGCGCGCGGCACCGGCTCCAGCGGGAGCTCCGGCCGCCGCAAGGAGAGATGTCATGAGCCGCAGCGACAACTACGACCGGGACCATCGGGACCACCTGGAGCGGGCGGTGGCGGAGGTGCTCTCCGACACCCTCGACGACCGGCAGGTCGAGGAGGCCGCGGCGCGCGTGTGGGAACGCCTGGGAGACAGGCCGCGCCTGACCGGCGCCGCCGGCCCGTCGCTCCCCGAGGCAGCGGCGGCCTTGCCGCCCGGGAGATTTCCGGGCTGCCCGGACTTCGGCCACCAGGTCCAGCCTTACCTGCGCGGCGAGCTGGCGCCGGCGCGCGCCCTGCTGCTCGAGGACCATGCCCGCGACTGCCTGCCCTGCCGGCGGGCGCTGCACGCGGCGCGGCAGGAGCGCGCCGGGCAGGCCGCGGTGGCGCTGCACGAGATCGTCGAGGCGGCCGAGGTCAACGACGTCACAGGGCGGCACGCCCCCGGCCCGACGTTTACCTGGGGGCCGCGGCGCCCGCCGTCCTCGCCGGCCGCATTGAGCGCCGGCGCTGCGGCGTGGGCCGGCCCCGCCGATCGTTTCGGGCCGGCCGATCCGGCCGATCCGGACCATCTCGCCCATCAGGCCCAGGCGATGGCCCACCCGCGGCCGCGGCGTCTGCGCGGCGTCCCTACCTGGCTGGCCGCGGCGGCGCTGGTGCTGCTGGCCGTCGGCCTGAGCGTCGGGCTCTGGCGGGCGCTGCGGCCCGGGTCGCCCGGCGCCCGCATGGCCCGCGTCGAAACCGTCGACGGCGGGCTCTACCGCGTCCGGGAGGCGAGCAGCGTCCCGGTCGCCGCCGGCGACGCCGTCCGCGAGGGCGAGCAGGTGCGCACCGCCAAGGGCTCCCGCGCCGTGCTGCGCATGAACGACGGCTCGCGCATCGAGATGGCCGAGCGGGCCGGGCTGTCGCTGGCCGCCGGCCGCGGCGGCAACACCATCGATCTCGAGCGCGGCGTGATCATCGTCCAGGCCGCCCGCCAGCGGCCGCATCATCTCTATGTCGCCACCGCCGACTGCCTGGTCTCGGTGACCGGCACCATCTTCGCCGTCAATCACGGCACCAAGGGCTCGCGCGTCTCGGTGGTCGAGGGCGAGGTCCACGTGCAGATGACGCAGCTGACGCAGACAACCGGACATTCGCCGGGCCGGCGGGAGCAGGTTCTCCATGCCGACCAGCAGGTCGCGACGCAGCCCAACGTCGCGGCGGTGCCGGTCCGCCAGGAGGTGGCGTGGAGCCGCGACGCGGCCCGCTACGACGCCCTGCTCGCCGAGGTGGCCGCGGCGGGCGGCGCCATCGACAGCCGGGTCCAGAGGCCCGCGCCGCGCAACGCCAGCCGCCTGCTGGACCTGGTGCCGGCCGGCTCCCTGGTCTACGTCGCGCTGCCCAATCTCGCCGCCAACCTGGTCGAGACCCAGCAGGTGCTCGAGCAGCGCCTGGCCGAGAGCCCGGTGCTGCAGCAGTGGTGGAGCGAGACCCTGGGCTCGCCGGCCAACCAGCAGCGCTTCCACGACCTCGTCCAGGAGATCGGCAACGTCGGCCGCTACCTCGGCGACGAGGTGGTGGTCGCCGCCGGCCCGCTCGCCGGCGACGCGGCCGCCGCCGGTCCGCCGGTGCTGCTGGCCGAAGCCGCCCGCGAGGCGCAGCTGCGCGCCACCCTGGAGCAGGAGGTCGCCTCGGTGAACCAGCGTGCCGGCAAGACGGCGCTGGTGCTGCTCGACCGGCTCCCCGCCGCCGCCGCGCCGGGAGCCGGCGCCTCTGGCCCGTTGCTGGTGTGGGTGGGCCAGGGACTGTTGGTGGCATCGCCGAGCGCCGCGCAGATCGCCGCCGTCGCCGCCAACCTGCAGCCCGGGGCGGCCAATGCCTTCGTCGGCTCCAGCTTCCACGCCCGCCTGGCGCAGGCCTACGCCGACGGCGCCGGCTGGCTGTTCGCCGCCGATTTGCAACGGCTGGTGGCGCACCGCCGCGCCCACCTTCAGCCAGCCGCGCCGGCATCCACGCGGCTCACCGACGCCATGGGCCTGTTCGACCTCGAGCACTTCGTGGTCGAGCGGCACGACGTGCCGGCGGCGGCGGGCGCTCCGGCAGGCGGCGCCGGCTCCGGCGCCGGCACCGAGACGCGCGCCGCGCTCACCTTCAGCCAGCCGCGCCGCGGCATCGCGGCCTGGCTGGCGGCGCCGGCGCCGATGGGGAGCCTCGGCTTCTTCTCGCGCGACGCCAACCTGGTCGCCGCCTTCGTCGTCAAGAGCCCCGTGGCGCTGCTCGACGAGCTGCTCGCCCTCTCGCCCGAGCTGGCCGCCGACCTGGCCAAGGCCGAGGCCGAGCACGGCTTCAGCCTGCGCGACGACCTGGCGGCGCCCCTGGGCGGCGAGATCGCCCTGGGCGTCGACGGGCCCGTGCTGCCCAATCCGTCGTGGCAGCTGGTCGCCGAGGTCTACGACCCGGTCCGGCTGCAGCAGACGATCGCGCGCGCCGTGCAGCAGGCCAACGCGCACCAGGTGGCCGCCGGCAAGCCGGGGGTGGCGCTGGCGCAGGAGCAGGACGGAGGCCGGACCTACTACACCATCACCGCGAGCCAGCCGCCGCTCGAGGTGCACTACCTGTTCGCCGACGGCTACCTGGTGGCGGCGCCCACCCAGGCCCAGCTCGACCACGCCCTGGCGCAACGGGCCGCCGGCACGACGCTGGCCGCGTCCTCCCGGTTGCGCGGCCTGCTGGGACGCGACGGCCAGGTGAACGTCTCGGCGCTCTTCTACCAGAACCTGGGGCCCCTGGCGCAGATCGCGGGCCCGCTCGCCGCGGCCGCCGGGGCGGACGGCAGGGCCGCCGGGTCCCGCGCGGCGGCGGCCGCCGGCCTGCGCGCCGGCACGGGCGGAAGCAACGACGGCGCCGCTGGCGCCGGCACCGCCGGGAGCCAGGGCGGCGCCGGCCGCGGTCCGGGCCTCGGCGCCTTCCTGCTCGGCGGCTTCAGCCACGGCCCGTCCATGCTCTACGCCTACGCCGAGGCGGACCGCATCGTGTTCGCGGGCCGCAGCGAGGCCGGTCCGATGGGGCTCAACCTCGAGACGCTGGCCGGCTTCGGCGGTATCCTGGGCGGCATGGAGCGAGCGCACGGCGCCGCCATGCGGGGGAGAGGCGGCAGCTAGGCTGCCGCCTGGCCTGCCGTGCAGAGTGCGGAGCGCGCGCCGGCTGGCGCCACGGGCACAGCCGCCTCTTCCCCCCTCGTCGAGCTCGACGGGCTCACCGTCGAGCTCGGCGGCCGGACGGTGCTGCGCGACCTGCGGGCCTCCCTCGCCGGCCGCTGCATCGGTCTCCTGGGGCCGAACGGCGCCGGCAAGACGACGCTCCTCCACACCCTGCTCGGCTTCTTCCCCCCGGCCGCCGGCACCGCCCGCGTCTTCGGCCGCGACATCCGTACCGAGGCGGCGGCGATCCGCGCGCAGATGGGGTACATGCCGGAGATCGACTCCTTCATCGCCGGCATGAGCGGCGTCCGCTTCGTGCGGCTGATGGCGGAGCTCTCCGGCCTGCCGCCGGCGGCCGCCCTCGAGCGCGCCCACGAGGCGCTGTTCTACGTCGGCCTGGGCGAGGCGCGCTACCGCCCGGTCGACAGCTACTCGCTGGGCATGAAGCAGCTGGCCAAGCTCGCCCAGGCGCTCGCCCACGGCCCGCGCCTGCTGTTCCTCGACGAGCCCACCAACGGCCTCGACCCGCCGGCGCGCCGGCGCATGCTCGAGCTGGTCCGCACCATCCGCGACGGCGGCGAAGCGCGGCTGATCCTCTCCTCGCACCTGCTGCGCGACGTCGAGGAGTGCTGCGACGAGGTGCTGGTGCTCAAGGCCGGGCGGGTGGCGGTCTACGCCAACCTCGAGGAGGAGCGCCGCGCCAACCGCCGCCTGCTCGAGGTGGAGGTGCGGGCCGCCGACGGCGCGCCGGCGGCGCCGGCGTTCGCCGGGATGGCGGCGGCGCTCGGCTGCGAGTGCGCGCCGGGCGCCCGGCAGCGCCTCAAGCTGGTGCTGCCCGACGGCATCGAGGCGCGCGACATGTTCCGGCTGGCGGCCGGCGCCGGGCTGCAGATTCGCCGCCTCGACTACAAGCGCGACTCGCTCGAGGACATCTTCCTCAAGGCCATGGAAGGGGACGCCGATGGCGGTGTATGAGCGCGGCTACCGGCGCTACGCAGGGCAGCTGACCACCCGTGGGCGGCGCTTCCTGGTGGTGCCGCGCTACGCCCTGGCGGAGGTGATGCGCGGCCGCGCCTTCTTGATGTTCTATCTCCTCTGCTTCCTGCCGCCCTTCGCCGGCCTGCTGATGATCTACCTGCGGCACAACCTGGCGGCTCTCAAGCTGCTCGGGATACCGCTCGACCGGCTGCGCGACGCGCTGCCGATCGACGCCGCGTTCTTCGAGCGGAGCCTCGTGCTCCAAGGCTTCCTCGCCTTCCTGCTGGTGGTCGCCGTGGCGCCGGCGCTGGTGGCGCCCGACCTGCGCAACAACGGCCTGGCGCTCTACCTGTCGCGCCCGTTCTCGCGCGCCGAGTACATCCTCGGCAAGCTCGCGGTGCTGGCGCTGCTGCTGTCGACCATCACCTGGATTCCCGGCATCCTCCTGTTCCTGCTGCAGGGCTACCTCGAGGGCGCCGGCTGGTTCGGCGAGCAGGCGCGGGTGCTGGGCGCGCTCTTCGCCGGCAGCTGGGCGCTCATCCTCTCGCTGTCGCTGCTCGGGCTGGCGGTCTCGGCCTGGGTCAAGTGGAAGCCGGTGGCGCGGATCGCCCTGCTCGTGCTGTTCTTCGTCATGAACGGCCTGGGCCGCGTGCTCGAGATGGCGCTCGGCACCTGGTGGAGCGAGCTGGTCAGCCTGCGGCTGGTGATCGACAGGGTGTGGATGAGCCTCTTCGGCATGGCGCCGCAGACCGACATGCCCGCCGGCGCCGCCTGGACGGCGCTCGTCGCCGGCTCGCTGGTCTGCCTGGGCCTGCTCGCGCGCCGCGTCCGCGCCTACGAGGTGGTGCGGTGACGGCCGGCACCGGCGGCGCGCCGGCGGCAGGTCCCCAGGCCGGCGGCGGGGCGGCGGGCGGCGGGGCTGGCGGCGGCGTGGCGCCCGGCACCGGGGCGGCCGGAGGGTTCGCGGCCGGCACCGCGGCGGCCGGCGCCGGCGACCGCATCGTCTTCGACGACGTCTCCAAGTTCTATGGGGAGGTGCTGGGGGTGAACCGGGTCCGCCTCTCCATCCCTCCCGGGATCACCGGCCTGGTGGGGCCCAACGGCTCCGGCAAGACGACGCTGATGAACCTCATGGTCGGGCTGCTGCGCCCGAGCCGCGGCAGCGTGCGGGTGCTCGGGATGGCTACCGACCGGCCCGAGCAGCTCTTCCGCCGCGTCGGCTACGCCACCCAGTACGATGCCTTCCCGCCCGGCCTCACCGGCTACCAGCTGATCGAATCGCTGCTGCGGGTGCACGGCTACGACCCGCGCCAGGCCGATGCGCTGGCCTGGCGGGCGCTCGAGCGGGTGGGCATGGTCGAGGCCGGCGGCCGCAAGGTGGCCGCCTACAGCAAGGGCATGCGGCAGCGGGTCAAGCTGGCGCAGGCGATCGCCCACCAGCCGTCGGTGCTGGTGCTCGACGAGCCGCTCAACGGCCTCGATCCCATGGCGCGCGCCGAGCTCATCGCGCTGCTGCGCGAGCTCGCCGGCGCCGGCCTGTGGGTCGTCGTCTCCAGCCACATCCTGCACGAGGTGGACCTCATCTCCGACCAGGTGGTGATGCTCAACGGCGGCTACGTGGTGGCCGAGGGGGACATCGTCGGCGTGCGCGACGAGATGGAGGAGCAGCACCCGGCGCAGGTGCTGATTCGCTGCGACCGGCCGGACCTGCTGGCGGCGCGGGCCTTTGCGCAGGACCACGTGGTCGAGGCGCGCATGCTGGCGGACCGCAGCGGCCTGCTGCTGCGCACCCGCGACGCCGCGCGCTTCTACCAGATGCTCAACCGGGTGGTGGTCGACGAGGGGCTCACCGTCGAGTCCGTGGCGCCGGCCGACGCCGATGTCGAGGCCGTCTACCAGTACCTGATCGACGCCGAGCCGGGCAACGGAGGCCGCTCGTGAACGGGCAGGCCCAAGACGCCGCCGCCGCGGGCTCCCCCCTGCGGCCGGCGCCGCCGCTCCCCGCCGGGCCGCTGCCGGACGGGGCGCCCGCCGCCGGGCCGCTCCCGGATGCGGCGCCCGCCCGCGGCGTCGCCGGCAGCGACCACGGGGGCGCGCCCTGGGCGCTCTGGCGGCGGCAGCTCGGCGCGGTGGCGCGGCTCGAGCTGCGCAAGAGCTTTCTCGGCAAGCGCGCCCTGGGCCTGTACCTGCTGGCCATGGCGCCGCCGGCGGTCTTCGCGCTCCGCGCCATGCTGCCGCGGGCTATCGCCGATCCCGGCAATCTCGGCGACGCCACCCTGCTGATGGCCGAGCTCTACCAGGGCTTCATCCTGCGGGTGGTCGTCTTCCTCGGCTGCGTGGCGATCTTCGGCAACCTGGTCCGCCGCGAGGTGCTCGACCGCAGCCTGCACTTCTACTTCCTGACGCCGCTCAGGCGGGAGCTGCTGGTCCTCGCCAAGTACCTGACCGGCCTCGCGGTGTCCTTGACCCTCTTCGGCGCGTCCACGCTGGCGAGCTTCTTTCTCGCCTACCTGCCCTACGATGCCCGGCTGCGTGCGGGCTTCCTGCTGCACGGCCCGGGCCTGGCGCACCTCGGCGCCTACCTGCTGGTGACCGCCCTCGCCTGCGCCGGCTACGGCGCCGCCTTCCTGGCGCTGGGCTTCTTCTTCCGCAGCCCGGCGATCCCCGCGCTCGCCCTCTTCGGCTGGGAGGCCATCCACTTCCTGCTGCCGCCGGTGCTCAAGCAGGTCTCGGTGATCCACTACCTGCAGGCCCTCTGCCCGGTGCCGCTCTCCCAAGGCCCCTTCGCCCTGCTCGCCGATGCCCCCTCGACGTGGGTCTCGATCTGCGGGCTGCTCGCCCTGACCGTCGTGCTCGTCGCGGTCTCCACCCTCCGCATCCGCCGCATGGAGATCTCCTACCTCGACGACTGAGGCGAGCTGGACCAGCCGCGGCCGCGGCGCAGGAGCGGCGCGAGGTTGCGCGCCAGCTCCTTGCCGCTGCCGAGCACGGTACGGCCCCAGCTCACGAGCGGCGCCGGCGCGGCCGTCCACCTGGCCTCGGGTGGGTAGAGGAAGTAGGCGTCCCATTCCATCTCCGCGCCCTGCCGGTGGGTCACCTCGCGCAAGAACCATCGGCCGGTCTTGCCTTCGGGGTCCCAGAACTGCTCGACCCGCGGGTCGTCGAGGAGGTCGGACCGCAGCGCCCATCGCGTGTCGGTCCACAGGACGTCGAACCAGACGGCGTAGACCTTGAGGTCAGCCTTGGGCTGGTTCGCCAGGATGTTCTTCCGCACCCACCGGGCGCCGGCGACGCAGACGGGTCACGTCGGCGAGAGCAGCAGCACGACCCTGGGCTTGCCGGAATCGGCGTTGAAGGCGGCCGCAAGGTCCGCCACGCCCTTCAGCTCATGGAGAGGGGCCGCCTTCGCGTGCGGCTGGCGGCCGCCACAGGCAGCGAGCAGCGCCGCCAGGACCAGGGTGATGCGGCGACGACCTGCCATCACAGCAGCGTAGTCCAGAAGGGAGCGGTGAGCAGCAGCACGACGATCGCCGCCAGCAGCCACAGCATGAGAGGCGGCCGCGACGCAGGACGACAACGCACGCCCCCTTCCACCCCCTCCACGCTCCCTCCCATCCCGTCCGGAAGGGAGTTTTTTTCTAGTTCGCACCGCACGCTCCGCCGATGGGCTTGCACGAAGGCCCATGCCAGCAGCAGGACCGCGAGGCCGGCCAGGTAGGGTTGCAGCGGCCGGAGCCAGGAGAGCGCGGCCACGGCCCCGGCCGCCACCCCGAGCGCGATCGGCGCACAGCATACCGTCGCGAGCGCGTAGCCGATGGCGGCTGCCAGAGCGCCGCCGGCGGCCAGTCGCCCGCTTGCGCCTCCCTTGGTTGGCGCAGCAGCCATCACCGTGCCCCTCCTTCCTCTCCGAGGGCCGCCAGCAGCGGGCACCCCGGCAGACGACGGCGCATCGTTGCGACCCCGACACCCGCCTGCCGGGCGATCTGTCCAATGGTCAGCGAGCTCACGGTCGTGCACCTCCATCGCCAAGCATAGACCTTGTACCTGACTACGGAGTCAAGTCTCCGCTGCTGCCTGCTGCGCGGTGCCGAAGCCTCGCCCTATAATGACGGGACTCGGGAGGGCGCCAGGCGGATGGATCAGCCGATCGACTATGTCCGGGAGACCTTCTCCGCCGAGGAGGAGGCCCTGCTCGGGCAGTTCTTCACCAACGTCGACCGGCCCGTCTTTGCCCTCAAGAACCTCCCCGAGGTGGTCAAGGGAGCGCTCTTCGCCCGCTACAGCCGCTCGGCGAAGTCGCTGCGTCGCCTCTTCCTCGACGAGTTCGCCGGCGACCTGCAGGAGACTCCTCAGGGAGATGCCGCATGGCCATCACCGGCCATGCGGCGGCCGCGACCGGCGGGTGCCGCTGCCGACCTGCCGGGAGCGCCGCCGCAGGCGGGAGGCGCCGCGGCCGACCTGGCGGGAGCGCCGCCGCAGGAGGCAGCTGCCGCACCCGACCGGGCGGCCGCGATGCAAGGGTTCGCTCCCCGGGAGGTCGGCCTCGGGCGGGCCGCCGACCTCTATCGCCGGATCTTCACCGAATATGGCGACGATTCGGTGGCGCAGCTCGGCGGCGCGCACCTGGCGTGCGAGCAGGCCTCCAACGTCCTCACCAAGGTGCTCGAATGGGGCCGGCTGGCGGCGTACCTCGAGCAGAGCACGCGCTACATCTACTTCGACCAGAAGCTGGGCGGCCGCTACCGCTACCTGACGCCGCCGGAGCTCAAGGGGACCAGCCTCGAAGCCGCCTTCGTCGAGACGATGGACGCTCTCTTCGAGCTCTACTCCGCGCTGGCCAGGAAGCTAGACGAGGAGTACCAGCGGCGGCTGCCGCGGGCGCCGGGGGACTCGCCGCTGGTGCGCAAGCAGACGATCCGCGCCAGGGTCTGCGACGAGCTGCGCGGCTTGCTGCCGGCGGCGACGGTGTCGAACGTCGGCATCTTCGCCAGCGGCCAGGCGTTCGAGGCCCTGCTGCTACGCATGCGGGCGCATCCGCTCGCGGAGGTGCGCCAGTATGCGGACCTCCTGCTCCACGAGCTGAAGCTGGTGCTGCCGGATTTCGTCCGCCGGATCGAGGTCCCCGACCGTGGCGGCGCCTGGACGAGCTATCTCCGCGCCACGGCCGACGCGGTCGGCGCGCTCGCCGCCGAGGTGTGCCCACAGGAGAGCGCCGAGGCCGCGCCCCCTCCGGCGGTCTCCCTCGTCGACTGGGACCCCGAGGGCGAGATGAAGGTCATCGCCGCCGCCCTCTACGGCGCCAGCGCCCTGCCGGACGACCGGCTGCTGGAGCTGGTCCGCGGCCTGCCGCCGCAGGACCGCGAGCGGATCTTCCGGGCCTATGTCGGCGCGCGCGGCAACCGCCGGCACAAGCCCGGGCGGGCGCTCGAGCGGACCTCCTACAGGTTCGACCTGGTCGCGGACTACGGCATCTTCCGCGACCTGCAGCGGCATCGCATGCTGACCCTCGAATGGCAGCGCCTGAGCCCGCACCTCGGCTACGTGACGCCCGAGGTCGTCGAGGAGATGGGCTGGGCGCCGGACTGGCAGGCGGCGATGGCCAGGGCGGCGCGGCTCTACGACGCCATCCGGGAGCGCTGCGGGCCGGAGACGGCGCAATACGCCGTGCCGTTCGCCTACAGGGTCCGCTTCTATCTCCAGCTCAACGCCCGGGAGGCCTTCCACGTCCTCGAGCTGCGCAGCCAGCAAGGGGGCCACGAGGCCTACCGCCACCTCTGCCGCGAGATGCACCGCCAGATCGCCGAGGTCGCCGGCCATCGCCTGCTCGCCGCTGCGATGACCTATGTCGACCACGGCGACTACGATTTCGGCCGCCTGGCGAGCGAACGGCGGGCCGAGACCCGCCGCGAGGCGGCGGCCCTGCGCGGCGATTGACCCGGTGGTGTCCAGGACCGTGTCGCCGGCGGGAGCCGGCGCGACACCCATCCGCAGGGCGAGTACCTCGAGGCCTGGCTGGCGGTGGTGTCCGGGTAGGGCCTCTGATGCCGTCTCCGCTGCTCCGTTCGCCCGCACTTCCTATTTATAGCTGTAGCGATTCTTGAGACACGGCGGCCCGGACCGCGGCCGGCGCCGCGGTCCGCTGACAAAGCCGCTGGCGCCCGGTCGGGCAAGCACGATCGGGGCGCCGCGGCGACAGGAGCGCCGCCTGGGCGCAGCTCATCCGCGGCGCGACACGAAAGGAGCCTCTCATGATCCCAAGCCAGCGGCTGTCGTCCACCCGCTCCCGGCGCGCGGTGGTTTTCCTCGCCGCCTGCGCCGCCTTTGCCGCAGTTGCCGCGCTGCCAACCGAGGATGCTGCCGCGGCGACGCCCGAGCAGCGGCCGATCGACATCGGCGCCGCGCGCCTGCTGCCGCTGGGGACCGTGGTCACGGTCGAGGGCTCGGTGACCGTCCCATCGGGGCTGCTCTCGTCCGGCGGCAGCCTCGACCAGGGCTTCGCCATCAAGGACCACACCGGCGGCATCTACGTGAGCGTCGCGACGAACCTCGGGCTCACCCTGCGCCAGCGGGCGCAGGTCACCGGCGCGCTCGCGGACAGCAACGGCTTCCTGATCCTGGTGCCGGCGAGCACCGGCGACGTCGAGGTCCGAGGCCGGGGGCCCACCGTGGAGCCGCTCTGGTTGCGCACCGGCAGCGTCGGCCCCGCCAACCAGGGGCTGCTGGTCCGGGTGGTGGGTACGATCACCCAGCCCGTGGCGCCCGATCCTCCGTTCGGCAACCAGGTGGTGGTGGACGACGGCTCCGGTCCGGTCCGGATCTTCGTCAACACCTCGACCGGCATCGACGTGAGCGGTCTCGTGCCGGGCCAGCTCCTGTCGGTGACCGGCCTCAGCGACGAGTTCGACACTCCCGAGATCGATCCGCGCTTCCAGAGCGACCTGAGTCAGCCGACGGATCGTTGAGCGGTCCAGGACAGCAATCCGGGCAACCAGCCACCGAGCAATCCGCGCTCCCGGCAAGGCGCGCCGGCGTAAGCTCATCGAGCACCAAGCGTGGTTCCGCCTCGATCCGGCGGCGGCGCCGCGGGTTATGGAGGAAGGGCGTTCTTCCGCCGGCGTTCAATGCTATAATCGCATATCAGTTCATCTGGAGGGCCGCGATCATGTGCTCACGCTCACGGTGTCTCGGTCTCCGCGGGGCCCTGCGATGGCGCCGGCGCTCTGCTCCGTTGCCGCTGATTGTCTGCGCCGCCGGCATCGCCGCCGCCGCGTCCGGCCTGGCCGTGGCGCAGCCGCCGGTGCCTGACAACCTGCAGCCCCTGGTCAAGCTCCACGACACTCACGTGCTGGACGCCGGTCCGGCGGTGGTGAGCTCGACGGACGCGGACGTCTTCGTGGCGCGCGGCGGCGACCTCGTCGACGTGGCGGTGACCCGCCAGATCGCCGCCGGGGGCAGCTTTCAAACCGATATCGCGGAAGGCACCGCCTCCCCGGCCACGCTCGCGGCGCTCCAGAACGCCCTGGGCGCGGGACATCCGGGAGTGCAGAGCGGCGTCTGCTTTGCCGAGCTCCTGCCGCTGGGCTCGACCTTCCGCTACACCATCAGCTGGTTCGGGCTCCACGGGCGCTCGACCACCTTCACCTTGACCAACCAGGGCGACGCCGCGGGCGCCTGCAGCGCCGCCGAGATTGCCATGGCGACCGCGATCTTCGACTTCGTCGCGGCGGTCCTCGCCGACCCGGCCACCACCCATCGCCACTCGACCTGCTCCGCGAACGCCGACTGCGGCGGCGGCCAGCTCTGCTGCCCTGCCTGCGCCGTCCCCGACTGCGCCAAGCAGTGCCACGCGCCGGTCAACGGCGGCTGCCCGCTCATCCCCTGAAGCGAGCGGCCGCGGTACGCGCGAGCGCCTGCGCCGGCCGCAGACCGCGCCCTTGGCGCGAGGGGCGCCACCAGCGCAGATTGACGTCTTGACGTCATGACGTTATGATCCACTGCATGGACTCCCTGAAACGGGCGACGGTCTACTTCGACCCCGACATTCACCGGGCCCTGCGCTTGAAGGCGGCGGCGGCGGATCGCTCCATCTCCGAGATCGTGAACGAGGCGGTCCAGCTGTCTCTCGCCGAGGACGCGATCGATCTGGCTGCGTTTGAAGAGCGCCGGCACGAGCCGACCGTGAGCTTCGACGATTTCGTGAAGCGCCTCAAGCGGCGTGGCCAGCTATAGGCTTCTGCTCAAGGCGACGGCCGGCAAGGAGATCGAGGGTATCTCCTCCAAGCGGCAGCGCCAGCGCATCGTCGCTCGTATCGCGACGCTGGCGGGTAACCCTCGCCCTCGTGGCGCGCAGAAGCTGGCCGGCCATCGCGATCGCTATCGCGTTCGCCAGGGCCCTTACCGCATCGTCTACTCGGTGGACGACGAGGCTCTCGAGGTGACCGTCGTCAAGGTGGGCCACCGGC
>Ga0307479_10001372_pt1 | contig 22205 bp, 15 predicted proteins | sample atmos_gasesECM4C_FD_203743 | JGI IMG/M metagenome (GOLD analysis project Ga0307479, IMG submission 203743) | Hardwood forest soil microbial communities from Morgan-Monroe State Forest, Indiana, United States - atmos_gasesECM4C_515 | ecosystem: Environmental > Terrestrial > Soil > Temperate...
TGAAGCTTCGGCGCGCTTCGGGTGCGGAATTGGACTTCGTAGACTGGTTTGCCCCGCCTTCGCTGAAGCTTCGGCGCGCTTCGGGTGCGGAATTGGACTTCGTAGACTGGTTTGGCCCGCCTTCGCTCGGAGAGCTACGGCGAGGTTCGAGCGACCCGCCTTCGCGTGAACTGCTGCTACGGCCGGCAGGATTGGAGATGGGTTTGGACACGTTGACCAAGTCGGGATCGTTGATCAACCGGTAAAACAAGTCAAGGGAGAGGCGAGGAAAAGAATTGAACACAGAGAACACAGAGAACGCAGAGAGCACAGAGAACACCCCGACCGGGTCGGGGCAGGCGCCGGCACTGAGACACAGAGCGAGAATATGTTTCAGGACGTGGGGAGAGGAAAGGAGAAGGACAAATTGGCCGCAGAAGAGGAACGGGAATTCGATGAGCACGGGCGGGCCAGATGCGATAATTTGGCCTGCGAGGGTCAAAGGGAGGTTTTGCCATGAGCAGCACACAGCCGTATCCGTACGAGACGCACCTGGACATTTATTACCAGCCGCTGGAGGTGATTGACGAAAGGGCTCTGGCGGATGCGAGCACGGCGAAGTGGTACAACCAAACGCTGTGCCAGGTGAACGAGTCCGTGGTGCGGCTTGGCGTGGTGCAGGGAGAATATCACTGGCACAAACATGACGCCGAGGACGAATTCTTCTATGTGGTCGAGGGGCAACTGCTGATCGATCTCGAGGGGCGAACGGTGGAACTTGCCCCGCGGCAAGGGTTCGTTGTTCCGAAGGGAATTTTGCACCGCACACGGGCGCCGCGGCGAACGGTGATCCTGATGGTGGAAAACGCGGGGATCGTGCCCACGGGAAGCTGATGGGATTGGCCACAGAGGCACGGAGACACAGAGGGAGATTAATATTTGCGGAAAGACACGCCTTCACTCAGGGAGCTACGGCCGGTTTTATTTGGTCGAGCGCTGGGCGACGGTGCGGGCTTCGGGAGACCTGGGGTTCCAATCCTCTGGAGGAAAGGCCACGCGCCAGAAAGCCGGGCGAGGCGAGGTAAATTCCAAACCGATTTCGGATTTGCCGTCGCGCACGGGACCGAGGAAGGCCACGTGGCATTCCTGCTCTTCCTCCGTGCGCTTGTGCTTCATGAAGACCTTGCTGCCGCTGGTGAGCCGGGCGTGCAGCAAGATGAGAGCGCCGTGGGCATTGATAGCGAGCGTGGCGGTCTCTTCCTCGAAGGCTGTTCCCTGCGCATTGTTGCCGCGAATACGCACGCCGACCTGCATCAACACACGCTGGCTGCGGCGGCGCGCCACGGGATTCGCAGATGGGTTCGGCACTTGCGCCATAAAACCTCGCTCTTTTAACTATACGCGGTGAGAGGAGAAAGTCGAGGGGCTTCCCGCGGGGGAGTATTCAAAGATGATACCGCAAACGGGCGCGCGCGGAGAGAAAATCAGGCGCGCTCGTCGATGGGTACATAGTGGCGCGTGTCGTGGCCGAGATAAATCTGACGGGGGCGCGCGATTTTTTGTTCGGCATCGAGCAGAAGCTCTTCCCACTGCGCAATCCAGCCGGACGTGCGGGGAATGGCGAAGAGCACCGGGAACATGGTCATGGGGAAACCCATGGACTGATAGATGAGGCCGGTGTAGAAGTCCACGTTGGGATAGAGTTTGCGCTTGACGAAGTAGTCGTCTTCGAGAGCGATGCGCTCGCATTCGAGGGCGATTTCGAGCAGGGGATTTTTGCCCATGAGGTCGAAGACTTCGTAGGCGACGCGCTTGATGATGCGGGCGCGCGGATCGTAATGCTTGTAGACGCGATGGCCGAAGCCCATGAGCTTGGTTTCGCCGGCTTTGACCTTCTTGATGAATTCCGGAACTTTCTGGACCGAGCCGATTTCCATAAGCATGCGAAGAACTTCTTCGTTGGCGCCGCCGTGCAGCGGGCCATAAAGAGCGGCGATGGCCGCGGCGGTGGCGGAGTAAGGATCCACGTGCGAGCTGCCGACGCCGCGAATGGTATTGGTGGAGCAGTTCTGTTCGTGATCGGCGTGGAGGATGAAGAGTACGTCGAGCGCGTGCTCGAGGGTGGGGTTGGGCCGGTAGCGGTATTCGGTGGTGCGGAAAAGCATGTTGAGAAAATTTCCGGGATAGCTGAGCTCATTGTCGGGATAGACGAACGGCATGCCGAGAGAATGGCGATAGGAAAAGGCCGCGATGGTGGGCATCTTTCCAACCAGGCGGTAGGTCTGCTTCCTGCGGGACTCGGCGTTAAAAATTTCCTTGGCGTCGTGGTAGAAAGTGGAAAGCGCGGCGATGGTGGAGATCATCATGCCCATGGGGTGGGCGTCGTAATGGAAGCCGTCGAGAAATTTCTTGATGCTCTCGTGAATGAAGGTGTGGTGCGTGACGTTGTAGGTCCATTCCTTGAGCTGCGCGGCGGTAGGGAGATCGCCGTTGAGGAGCAGGTAGGCGGTTTCGAGGTAGGTGCTTTTTTCGGCGAGGTCTTCGATGGGGTAGCCGCGATAGCGGAGGATGCCGGCGTCGCCATCAATGAAAGTGATGCGGCTGATGCAGGAAGCGGTGTTGTTGTAAGCGGGGTCGTAACTCATCATTCCGAATTCGGCGGGGTCGACTTTGATCTGGCGCAGGTCCATGGCGCGGATGGTGCCGTGAGTGATGGGAACTTCGTAAGATTTGCCGGTGCGATTGTCGGTGACGGTAAGGGTTTCGCGCGGCGCGGGGGAGCCCGCGGGCTTCTTGGCTTGGGTTGCGGACGGAGCGGAATCCATAGCAAGAACCTCGTCGAAAGCGGCGGCGGGGGCCGCACAACAACACCACTCTACACCAAAGAAGGCGCCGCCGGAAATGAGGGTAGCAGGCGGGGAAGTGGCACGGAAATGAGCACTATTGGATTTATGAGCGTGTCCGACGATTTGTTAAAACCGCTGATTCTTCTCACTAACTGGAGCGAAGCAGCTCGAATCCCTTCGGCAGCGGCGGGCGGATGGCCCTGTGCATTTCAGTCGGCACGAAGAGCCTGCATGACGTCTATGCGCGCGGCGCGGGCGGCCGGCAGCCACGACGCGACAACTGCGGCGGTCAGCAGCACGAACGCAGAGAGGGCCACGGGCAAGGCGCCCGGCATCTTCACGTCCAGGAAATAGCTGCCCGCCAAACGCGCCGCCACGAACCCGAACGCCGCGCCTGCAAGGACGCCCGCCACAGCCATCACAGCGCCTTCTGCGATGACACCTCTGAGGAGGTGCCCCGGCTGCGATCCAAGCGCCAGTCGGATGCCGAATTCACGCGTCCGCGCGCTAACCGAAAACGCCAGCACGCCTGCGACGCCAACCAAAGCAATCGCCAACGCGACAGCCGCGAACAGGCCGAACACCAGCGAGTTCAAACGGTCCGGCGTGAGCACTTCCGCGCGAATGTCTTCGAGAGTGGCGGCGTGCTCGACGGGCTGATCGGCGGACATGTCGCGAATAATGCGCGTGACCGGCGTGACGAGCGAATAAGGATTTGCGCCCGTGTGGACAAAAAGGCGGCCGCCAAAGAGCAGGCCCTCTTCAAAGGTGGTATAGACGGTGAGGATGGGCTCAGGAACGACGTGTTCGTCGTCAATATCGGCGGTGACGCCAATGATGCGGTGTGGAGCGATGAGACGCGACTTTTCAAGTTCGGTCCCGGGGAAGAATTTCAGCACAGGATCCGTCCAATAGACATGCCGATTGAGGGCATCCTGATTGGGGAACATGCGCTGCGCGAGAGTCTCACTGACGATAACGACGGGCTCATTACTTTGGCCGTCGAGATCGTTGAAATCACGGCCGGCGATGATGGGAACGCCGAGGGCGGCAAAGAATCCCGGAGAGATGACGCGCGAGTGCGCGCGAGGATCTTCTTCGCCGGGGGCATGAACATGACCGTCGGCGGAGAATTGGAGGCCGAAACCGGAGCCGGCATCGCGCCAGGGAGCGGAAATGCCGAAAGCGGTCTTGTTCACGCCGGGTAGCGCATCAATGCGACGAATCGATTCCTTGTAGAAATCGACCACCTGCTGAGATGTTTTTCCGTAGGACATGGCGGGCACGTTGATGGCGAGGACGTGGCGCGTGTCGAGGCCCGTCTGCGCCGTTTGCAGAGCGATCAGCGTAGTGATCAACATACTTGCGCCGGCCAGCAGCACGAAGGATGCAGCGATTTGTGTCACCGCGAAAATCCGCTGGCGCCGGCTGGTGCTGCCGGTGATCCGTAGGCTGCCGCTCGACAGGCTAATGCCATTGGACCTGTCGGCAGACGGCAGGCGCGGAACAAACGCCAAAATCACGGCGGCGACGATGGCCAGCGCCGCTCCCACCCAGAGCATGCTGGAATCGACCGTCAAATCGAGCGCGCGGACCGAGAATCGCGAGGCGTAGCGGGCCAGGACGGCCACCATCGGCTGCGCGCTCATCACACCGAGCGCGGCGCCAGCGCCGCAGAGCAGAAGGCTTTCGGCCAGCAGCATGCGGCGCAGCGCGCCTGTGCTTGCCCCGAGCGCCGCGCGGATCGCCAGCTCGCCTTCGCGGCGAACCGTCCGCGTGAGAATCAGGTTGGCGACGTTGGAACACGCGATGATGAAGACCAGCGCTGACGCCGCGAGCAGCACCAGCAGCACGGTCCGGGCGCCCGAGGTGATCTCGTCGCGAAGCAGCTTGGCCCCGATCCGGAAGTCCGCTTTGGGCGAATAAGCTTCTGGATGTTCTTTGGTCATGGCCCCGTAGACGGAGCGCAACTCGGCGCGAGCTTGGTCGAGGGTGACACCAGGGGAGAGACGGCCAAAGAGCTCAGTCATGCGATGGACGCGGCCGGTGATCATGGTTGCAGACAGGTGGTGCGGGCTGGTAACGACGTTGGCGATGATTTCGGTATCTTGGGGATATGGGACGGAGGGTTCGAGGACGCCGATGATGGTGGCAGAGCGATCGCCCATAGGCCCAGTGCCGAGCCGGACGGTTTTGCCGAGAACGGAAGGATCTTTCTTAAGAGTGGTTGTCCAGAAACGATACGTGAGAACGACGACGCCGTCAGCTTTGGGACCGTCGTCTTGCGGTTCGATGAGACGACCGAGGACAGGGTGGAGGCCCAGGACTTCGAAGTACGTGCCGCTGACGACGCCAGCTTGAACTTCGCGAGGCTCACCCAGGCCGATCATGGTGAAACCTATGGTCGAGAAATCGCCGAACGCGCTCAGGGTTTTAACGCCGGCACGCAAATCCTGGATTTCGGGCACGGAGAAGGTTGTGTTGTCGTCGCCGATGCCCAGGGCGCTCTGGCGGATGTAGATCAGCCGGTCCTCGTCGCGGTTGACGAGAGGCTTGAGGAGCACGCCGCGCACCAGCGTGAAGATGGCGGCGTTGGCGCCGATGCCAAGCGCCAGCGTCAGGATCACAGTAATCGCAAGCCCTTTCGTCCGCATTAGCGAGTAAAACGCAACTCTCAGATCGCGAAAAAATGACATAATTTTGCTATTCCTTCCCGGAAGTCATTCTCCCCGGTGATAGAAGCAACCACTAGCTTTGCATGCGTTTTGCCTCAGCTTAGCGAACTGATGCCGAGGATAGGAATGCAATTAGCAATCCACCGTACCGGTCAATCTAAGCTCTTTCCTGTGATAGCGTTACTCCCATACCGTAGGCTGACTTATGCCTCGCATTGCGCGATTTTGGGATGCTTTGTTCAGATTCGGACGGCCTGCGTCGCGCAAGCTGCCGGGCATGTGCTCCGAAAATTCAGGCCTTCGCCCGGCAATTAGCGAGCTGGTCCAGCGTTTTGGTGAAGCTCTGCTGCCGATTAGGAAGTCCTAGCCGCGGGTGCGTTGAAATTCGCTCAGGAAACTGATGAAGGCTTCGACGGCTTCGAGGGTGACGGCGTTGTAGAGAGAGACGCGCATGCCGCCGACGGAACGGTGGCCGGCGATGCCGACAATGCCGACGGCGGCGGCTTCCTCGAGAAATTTCTTTTCGAGTGCCACGTTGTTCTGGGCGACCGCGAAGCGGTCGACGTCCGGGGCGGCCGCGGAGGGGTTGATGCCGCCGGCTACGCGGAAGATGACATTCATTTTTGAGCGCGAAGATTTTTCGACAGGGCAAGTGTAGTAACCACCGCTCGAGTCGATGGCATCGTAGAGCAACCTGGCTTTGGCTGCGTTGCGCTTTTCGATGGCGGCGACGCCGCCTTCGGCGTCGAACCACTCCATCACCAAACCGATAACGTAAATCGCGAAGGTGGGCGGAGTGTGATAGAGCGAGCGCTCCTTGATATGGGTGCGGTACTGGAGAACGGTGGGCAAATTTTTGTCGGCACGCTCGGCCAGATCTCTGCGGATGATGACCACGGTGGCGCCGGAGGGGCCAAGGTTTTTCTGAGCGCCGGCGAAGATCAGGCCGAATTTTTTTACCTCTATGGAGCGCGAAGTGATGTCGGATGACATGTCGGCGACGAGAGGCACAGCGCCGGTGTCCGGCAGTGCGTGCCACTGCGTACCCTCGATGGTGTTGTTCGTGCAGATGTGGACATAGGAAGCGTCGGGAGTGAGCGAGATTTCTTGCGCGCGCGGGAGACGAGTGAATTTTACCGCTTCCGTCGAAGCAGCAAGGCGATGGAGGATTCCTTTTTTCAGCTCGCCGAGGGCTTTGCTTGTCCACATGCCGGTGTGCAACAGGTCCACGGGCTTGCCCGGCAGGCAGAGGTTCATCGGAACCATGGTGAACTGCAAGCTGCCGCCACCTTGCAAAAAGATGACGGCGTAATCGTCCGGGATGGCGAGGTGTTTGCGCAGGCCCGCTTCGGCGCGGGCCGCAACACCTTCGAATTCAGGCGAGCGGTGGCTCATCTCCATTACGGACATGCCGGTGCCGTGCCAATCGAGCAGCTCTTCGCGGATGCGTTCGAGCACGGGGAGAGGAAGAGCCGCCGGACCCGCGTTGAAATTGAAGGCGCGCTTGATACGGTGCGCGGAAATTGTGGATGAGCTCACGATCGATTAGTCCTCTCCAAGTAATTCCAGATGGCGAAGAAGCAACCCCGCGCACGTCTGCTTGTATCTAGAATAACAGAAGAGGGTGAAGTGCCCGAAACGCGCTGGGGGCGAAAGAAACCGACTGGAGCAAGCGAGCAGGTTCAGCGCGGGTTTCCACTTTCGCCGACCCGGGCAACATCCGCTTGACTTAACGATAGGTCTGCGCGCAAAACTACTATATAAGTTTGCATCGATCCACCGGAGTGGAAGCGCGCCTCTCCCCCGCACACCCGCGCGACCACTCGCCGAAGGTGAAGGCCTTTTTGAACGCATCGCACGCTACGCTTGGGCAAAGTTCCGACCGGCAAGTGGAATTGTCGATTGGGCGAGTACCTCTGCGTCTCCACGTTTCCGATGCCCGGATGTTCTCCGAAGCGAGCGAACGATATCAAGCGTTCGCAACCCACCAGGAAGAGCCATTCGCGATCTATCTGCGGAATTTCTTCTCCGCGAATGGGGGGAGCGCGGAATTTAGCTATGAATTTGAAGCCCACCAGGCGGCGCTCCGGGCATTCTCCGGGGAATCGCAGTTTGTAGGCGCGAACAACGCCTACACGCTGGACGCTCTTTTGCGGATTCTATTGACGTGGATGCTCTTGCCACGCACGGGGTTTCTACTCCATGCGGCGACGGTAGTTCACGATGGCCGAGCGTACATCTTCACGGGCAGGTCGGGAGCGGGAAAGAGCACGGTGGCTGCGCTCTCGCCAGCCGGGAGCGTATGGACCGATGAAATTTCGCTGCTGCGGCGGGAACAGGGCGAGTGGCGCGCGTATGGAACGCCCTTCTGGGGCGAATTCCGCGCGGCGGGTTCGAACAGTAGCGCGCCGGTGGCGGGAATTTTCGGGCTCAGCCAGGCCCGGGAGAATCACGTCGAGGCGCTTGGTCCGGTGGGACTACTGCGCAACATTTTGTCCAATGTTTTGTTTTTTTCCGGAGAAGTTGCGGCCACCCAGCGGCTGCTTGAGATTCTCGGGCAGGCAGTGAAAGAGATTCCTGGCTACAATCTGGCGTTTCGAAAAGACAAGACCTTCTGGGAGGTACTGCCTTCATGAGCACGACGCCCGAAGGCCCCTGGCAGAAAAACCCCTCTCTGGCGTGGCGGGAGATCGATGACGAAACGGTGATCATCTCGCCGACGGAAAGCGTGATGCACGAGCTGAATGAGACCGGCAGCTTTCTCTGGAAGAACATCGATGGCCTGAGGACCGCCGCGGAGCTGGCGGCAATGCTGGCCACGGAGTATGAAGTGACGCCCGGCACCGCCCTGGCGGATACCGAAGCGCTATTGCAGCAGCTGGCTTCGAGCAAGCTTCTTGTGCCGGCCGGAGCGGCCTCGGCCGAGGTGCCGCGTTGAGCGCGACAGCACAACCATGCGCTTCCCCTGTGATGGACCGCTTGATCGCGCGTACGGTGCGCAAGCACCGCCCGCTGAGCGTGCACTTCGACCTGACCTACCGCTGCAACGAGCGCTGCGTGCACTGTTATCTGGATCACGAGAACCACGGAGAGCTAACCACCGGCGAATGCCTGGCCGTTCTTGAGGAGATCGCCAAAGCGGGCACGCTCTTTTTGACGTTCAGCGGCGGCGAGATTTTCTTGCGCCCAGATCTGTTCGACATTCTGGCGGCGGCGCGGCGCCTGCACTTCGACGTAAGCCTCAAGACCAACGCGCTGCTAGTCACGAGGGAGCGCGCGGCGCGGCTGCGCGAGCTGGGCGTGCGCCGCGTGCAGATCAGCGTCTATAGTGAAGAACCCACCGTGCACGACGCCATTACCAAAGTGAAAGGCTCACTGGAGCGCACGCTCGCGGCGATTCCCCTGCTGCTCGAGCAAGGACTGCAGGTGAAACTCGCTTGCCCGCTGATGAAAGAAAATCTGATGGCTTATCGCGGGGTGATGGCGCTGGCAGAGAACTTGGGCGTGCCGTATGTTCTGGACCTGACGATCACGCCGATGATGGACGGCAGCGACGGACCTCTGGCGCATCGCGTATCCACAGCAGAGCTTCTGCCGGTGCTGCAGGACCCGGTGCTCCATGGCTGCCATCCTCAACCGGTTTCGCAGGCCGCCGGCACCGACGAGACACAGTCACCATCATTTAGCAGCGCGGTAACTAGTGGGATAGACGGCTCCGCCTACGACGATCTTCCTTGCAGCGCAGGCCACAATAGCTGCTACATCTCGCCATACGGGGATGTTTTCCCTTGCGTGCAGCTGCCGCAGGCCGCCGGGAATTTGCGGCGCGAACGCTTTGCGGACATCTGGTACCACGCGCCGCAGTTGGAGCAGCTGCGTGCAGTTCGCGAGAGCCAGCTACCTGTCTGCTCGCGCTGCGAAATACGCGCGTATTGCGAGCGTTGCCCGGGACTGGCGTGGATGGAAGGCGGGGACCTGCTGGGAGCCTACGAACGCGCCTGCCAGCTTGCCGAACAAAAAGCGAAGCTCGCCGGGTTTGTGAATCCGATTAGCGCAATGCATGCGGAGCAGGGCCCCAGTGTGTCAGAGGCAACCTTAATCCGCGAAAGCGGTTCTTTTTTGCCAAGATTGAATTAACGAGAGAAGGAAATGTCCGAAGACAACAAGAGATCATCCGAGAAGCCGGCTGCTGGCGGCAACAGGAAGCCTTACGCCAAGCCGAAGGTGACCTCGGAGCCGATTTACGAAACATTGGCTTTGGCGTGTGGCAAGCTGCCAGGACAAGGCGGCTCGTGCAACGCAGCGCCGCGACGGTCATAGCGCCAGTTAGTAGTGTCCACGAATAACTCATCTCGCTGCTAAACTGTTTCAATTCAGTGCTGTAGAATTGAGCAAGTAGCACTTTAAGTCCATTGACCGTTCCTACCTGAAACATCATCATTTTTAGTGACCAGTGGCGGTGGTTCATTTCCGAACTGGTGGTCCCTGTGAGTTCCAGTTCAGGTCAAAAACGGAGCTATGGATAAGAGAATGCTAATCCGGGTTAGCCGGTGCGTCGCCATACAAGTGGGCGCGCTTGCGGCGACTTTTGTCCTGCTGGGCGGAACGTGCTCGCTCGGAGCCCGGGAGCAGGTCGTCATTCAGAAAGGCACCAGCGGAAATACGCAGCTACGAGCGGCAGATTCCTGGATCGACGGCACGCTTGCGAATCAGGGAACGAACCATGGCGCTGCCACAACTTTGCAGGTGCAATCCCTGACCGGTCAGGCGCAGCGCACGCTGGTCATGTTCGACCTTTCCATCGTGCCCAATGCGGGCATCAAGTCAGCGACGCTGACGCTCAACGTTGTGTCGCCTCCCCTCCTCACGCGGACGTATAGCGCCAATCTAGTCACAAGCTTCTGGAACGAGCCCGATGTCACGTGGAGCAGCCGGGTGGCCACAACCCCCTGGGGCGCGGCCGGTGGAGATTTCGACGGAACGGTGGCCTCCAACGCGAATGTTGGGCTCCTAAGTACCACGGTGACTTGGACCGTAACAAAGGCCTTGCAGACCTGGTACAACGGCACGCCCAATTACGGCTTCCTGATCAAGGACAACACAGAGACCAGCCTTGCCGCGCAGACGACCAAGTTCAGTTCGAAGGAAGATGCTACACCGGCAAACCGGCCGACGCTGACGCTGACGTTTCTGCAGAACGTAGCGAACTTGACGACAGTCCCGGGAAACAACGCTATCACTTTGAACTGGGCCTATCCGACCCCGATCCCCGCGGCGCAGGGCGGCAGCATTCTGGAGAATTATGCAGGAGTCGTGATCCTTCGCCGCACGACGGCGCCGGTGGACAAGGCTTCCTTCCCGGCCGACGGAGCCGCGCCTCCCGCACTCTGTTCGACGGTGGGCACGGGGGAAGTGGTCTTCGTGGGCACAACTGCGAACACAAGTTTCACGGACAACAGCACGAACAACACGTGTGTAGGAGCTGGAAAGGGAGCGCCGGCGAACGGGACGATGTATTTCTACAAGGTTTTTACCTACGACACCGCCAACAACTACTCGTCGAATCCAGCAGGCTTGCCGGCGCCGCGGGATGGCGGATCGGCGTTCACAGCGGAAGCGGGCGCGATGCCGAATCCTCCGGGAAGCACAGAGGCGCTGCTCTGGCTTACCGCGACGCACTCGGCCGTGCAGGCGGCGCCGGGCATCGAACCCGGGTCGCAGGTCGACGTCGGGACGGATACGAACCTATTTTTCGCCCTAGATTCGACAACTGGCCAGCACTTGTATCCGCCGGTCTCGCTGGGCGGGATCATTACTGGCCGTCCACCGATTTTGGATGCAACGATCTCGTCCATCGGGAAACAGGTTGCCTACGTTGCAGCGCGGGACAACTACGTCTACGCCATCGATACCACGACGGGCGCAATTCTTTGGCTCATCGATCCGAACGGCTCAACGACAAATCTGTTTCAGGGCGGAGCAGCGGTCCAGTTGAAGAGTTTGAGCGGGGCTGCGTACACGCTTGCAAATGACCTCGTGGTTGTCGGCACGCGCAACGGCGCGACGAACAGCGCGAACAGCGTCATCGGGCTGGACGGAAACGCCGGCACGGTTCAATGGACCTACACGGGAACTCCCGGAGCCACAACCGCACTCGACATCATCAGTTCCACGCCCACGATCGATTACGTAAACAACAGCATCTGGGTGACGAGCCACGCAAACGGCGGAGCAAGTCAACCAAATCTCTGGAGAATCAATCCGCTCAACGGCGCAGTGATCTTTAGCGGGAATTTTAACGGCATCGACATTGACAGCAGTCCCACGCTCACGTTTAACGCCGATGTCCTCTTCGTGGGAACGAATGGCGTGACAGCTCCGCTGGCGTCGGTGATCGACGGGGAGCTCTTTGCCATCAATCCAAAGGCGTCCTCGGTGGTGCCGGTGGTGAGCCCGGCGGTACAAGGCGCCGTCGTGGCCTTCTATGACGACGGGAACGACGGCTCGGTGGTGGGTTTCCCGTTCGTCACGACTACGGTGCCTCCGTACACGGTGATTTACACCACGAACACGAAAGTTCACGCGGTGAGTTTCAATCCGACGACAAACGCGTTTACGAGGCTCTGGACGACGACAATCTTCGCCGCGCCTTTCCCGACGTGCAACGCAGGTGTGTGTTCGCTGTCGGCGCCGGTGGTGGCGACTTCGCTGAACATGGTATACGCCGGCGGCTCGGACGGGTTTTTGTACGAACTGAATCTTTCCACCGGAGCGCTCGTGAAAAAGGCGGTGGTGGACACGAACTATCCCGCGGTCGTAGGCGACCCGGCGCTCGACGTAACCAATCAACGGGTGTACGTCTCGACCACGACGAACGACCAGCGCTCGTACGCGATTGCCATTCCCTTTTGAGACTGAACATGCGAATGAAACGCATTGACGGACGCAACTGGCTGGCAGCGGCGATGGCCGCTACAGTTTTGATTTCGTGCGGTTGTGCGGGAGCGTCTATGGGCCCCGCGCCGCAGATGCCTGCACCGCAGCCCCAGCCTGTACAGGCAAGCGTTTCCGTATGCAACCGGACGCCCTCGGGATGCGCATCCGGGGCATCGTTCAGCCTGGGGACGCTGCGCGACCTGGCGGTCAACGCGGACTGGAGCCACGTCCCGGCGGGAACGCACACCCAAACGACGGAGATTCTTGAGCCGGGTGGCGGGTTATTCGAAGTCAAGTCGCAAGCTTTCGCAATCGCTGATAATTCCGATGGAGCGGTGCAGACCGAAGAGATCGTGCCGGTGTCCGGCACGATGATCACGCAACGCCGGATCACGGGTGCGTGGAAGGTGCGGGTTTCGCTGGATACTACGATGAGCGTGACACAAACAGTACAACTCGATCCCTGAGATGAAGAAGCAGACCAATTTCCAAAGCAGAACTGCCGGGAAATGCGGCGGCGGCGAACGCCGCAACCAGGACGCAGCCAAGGTCGCCGCGGCACTCGAGCGGAACGGGCGCGTCTCGTTGCGCGTACAAGGTTCCAGCATGCTGCCGTGGGTGCGCCCACGAGACATCGCCATTCTTGGCAAGATTTCACCAGGCGACGTCCGGTGCGGGGACATCGTGCTTTTCCGCCGCGATAATAGATTCTTCGTCCATCGAATTGTGGAACGGCGCACCCGGGATGCGCGAGTTGTTCTTGTTACTAAGGGCGACGCCAACCCTTATCCCGACGGCGCCATCGCCCCATCAGAAATCCTGGGGCACATGGAGCGTATTTACCGCGGCGACCGAAGAATCGAGTTTCATTCCCGCCGGACGCGCGCGCTAAGCTATCTGATCGCGCAAGTTTCCCGCGAAAGCGGATTCTGGTTTGTTCTTGTGCGGGCTCACAGGATTGCGACCGGCACCGCCCGGCGGTTGCTTCGGACAATTCGTATTTCGCAAGCGCCCGCGAGCTGATCCCGCGGTCAATCGAGCCTAATCCCCCGCCGTTAAAGCAAACTCCACTCGGCGCCGCATCGGATCGATTCGTTCGGCGCGAACGCGAACGCGGTCGCCGAGGTGCCACGACAACTGAACCGGCTTAGCGCCACGACCGCGCCGCGAGCCCGGAGCTCCCCTGCGGCCGTCTCCGCCTTGCAGCGCGACAATGGCGTGATCGCGTTCACGGTAGACACACCGCGTTCCGGCGGCCTCCTCGAGCGCGCCGATGGGCAGCAAACCTTCCACGAAAACCTCGAAGAGTTCGACAAAGCAACCGTACTTCTGCACCGAAATGATCAGCGCTTCGTACTCTTCGCCCAGGTGTGCTTCCATGAATTGCGCCGTCTTCCAGTCCATCAGTTCGCGCTCGGCGGCGGCGGCGCGGCGTTCTGCTTCGGATGTTTCCGCTGCGATTTCCTCAATTTGCCGGTGGGAATAGAGCACAGCCTCCGCGCCGCGGCTGGATTGCGCGGCGCTTGGCGCGTTCGCCGGCGGCGGAGTGTCGTTGGGGTGGGCGAGCGCCCACTTCAGAATGCGGTGCACGATGAGATCGGGGTAACGCCGGATGGGCGAGGTAAAGTGCGTGTACTCATCAAAGCCCAGCGCAAAATGGCCGAGAGGGTCAGCGGCGTAACGCGCCTGCTTGAGGGAGCGCAGCATCAGGTAGGAAACGATGCGCTCTTCCAATTTGCCGGCCAGTTTGCGAAGCAACCGCTGATAGTGCTTCGGCGTGATGCGAAGCTCGGCGGAGCCGGGGAGCACGACGCGCATATCCCGCTCCCTGCCATGACCGAACGAATCCGGCCGGCCGGCCTTTGCGGGAGCGCGCACGCGGCCGTGGCGCACGGCGATCTCGCGCTGCTGCAGGTCCTCAACGCCCAGCGAATAACCAAAGGCGCGCGCCAGTTCTTCGAATTCCAAGATCTTGCGGACGTCGGGTTTTTCGTGCACGCGGTGCAGCGAGGCAATTCCGCGGTGCAACAGATATCCGTCCACGGCGCGATTCGCCGCAAGCATGAACTCTTCGATAAGGCGGTGGGCAATATTGCGTTCGCTGCGGGAGATGCCGATCATGCGCTGCTCTTCATCGAATTCGATGACCCGCTCGGGCAGATCGAAATCGATGGAGCCATGCTCATTGCGGCGCGCGTTGAGGAGCAGAGCCAGCTCCTTCATGTCCTGGAAATGTTGCGCGAGCGCGGCGTAGTGCGCGGCCATTTCCGAATCGCCTTCGAGTACCTTGTTGACGTTCGTGTAGGTCATGCGCTCGGCGGAACGGATCACGCCGGGCGTCATGCGAGCGTCGCGCATGCGCCCCGAGGCGTCGAACTCCATCAGCGCGCTCATGACCAGGCGATCCTCCCGAGGATTGAGCGAGCAGACGCCGTTCGAAAGCGCTTCCGGAAGCATGGGGACGGCGCGATCGGGAAAATAGACGGAAGTGCCGCGGAGTCGCGCTTCGCCGTCGAGCGCGGTGAACGTTCGAACGTAGTGCGCCACGTCGGCGATGTGTACCTGAAGATGCCAGCCACCGTCTGCGCGGCGCTCCACATAGACGGCGTCATCGAAATCGCGAGCCGTTTCTCCATCGATGGTGACGATGGGGAGATGGCGAAAATCTTCGCGGCCTTGACAATCGGTCTCCTGCACGGGCCGCGCGCGCTGCCGGGCCTCCTCTTCCACTTCGGTTGAAAATTGATGCGGGAGGTGGTGTTTGCGAATGATGATTTCGGTATCCACACCAAGCTCGCCAGGGCGGCCGAGAATTTCAAGGACGCGTCCCGTAGGCGGGGTTCCGCCGCGGGGATAGCGCAACAACTCGACGTTGACCACGGCCCCGTCCAATTCAGGCATTCGTGGAATGCGCTTCGCTCGCGCGCCGTGCTCTTTCGCGATCTCATGCTCCCATTTTTTTCGCAGCGCCGGCGTCAACTCTTCGCCCGGAGGAATTTCGATTTCGTGCTGGATGCGGACGTCGTAGGGCAGGACGACGTTCCCTCGCGGGCCATAGCGAAACAGGCCGACCACGGAGGGATTCGCGCGGCCGAGAATACGCACGATGCGGCCTTCGGCCCTTTGCGACTCGGCAAGCCCGGCCAAGCGCCCGAGCTTTACCAGCACGTGGTCACCATGCATGGCGTCTTCGACGGCATCGCGGGGGATGAAAATGTCGCCGTCCAGCTGCGGCATGGGCTTATCGGGCACGACGAAGCCGTAGCCGTCATGGTGGAGGACGAGGCGGCCTTTGATTTCGTCGCGGCTGGGGATTCCCGAAGGACGCTTTGCGGGCTCGGGATTGCTGCCCACCGAGGGAGCCGGTTGTTCAGCCTTACGGCCCGGTAGGCGGTAACGTCCTCCGGGAAGTTCTTCGATCGCGCGACGCTTTTTTAGTTTAGAGAGCATTTTGAACAGGTGACGGCGGTCGCCTTTCCCGAGATGGAGACCGCTGGCAATATCGTTCGTGGAGGCGGGTGCACCCCTAACTTGCAGAAAACGCAATATGTTATCGGGGCTGAGATGGGAGGCGCTGGGCATGGACGAGTGAGAAGGAGCCAAAGAGTTCCTTTTCTTCAAAAGATTCTACTCACTTTTTTGAAGATGCCTGAAACTTTTTTCACTCGCCCGGGGTTACATACCAAGGCCAACACACGACCGGCTGGCCACCCTCCGTCAGGCCAGCTGGATTCCCCGAGAGGGGGATAAAAAGGGGGGCGGGAAGACCTGGCCCGCCTCTCTTTTTTCATTGCTTCCCTGAACTTGCCTCAATGTGAACTTCTCCAAGAATGCCGCGGTCCATTCCATTTTTGTCTTCGAGGTGAAGCGAGACACGCCCTGGATTTTCCGTGGCAGTGATCTCGATTGAGAGAGATGCGAGTTCGGCGGGTTCGACATCGGCAATGGGAACAGCGCCGAGGGCCGCGCCGTGCTGATTATAAAGACGCGCCACTAATTTTCCCGAAAAAAATACGCCAAAAGAACCGGAGAGCCGCAGCTTGCCGTTTTCAAGAGCCGCCGCTCGAAACGGATTCACGACAATGCCCGCCTCGGTTGCTCCGTGGAATTCGCCGCCAGCCCGAGTCGGGAACCATTCCGTATCGAAGCTGAAAGTTTCCCCCGGATAGAGGCGGACGAGAGGCGAATTGAGCTCGGCCTCCAGGTAGTAAGGAGCCTTTCGGTCTTCTCCGGAAGAAAGGGAAGGCGTGCCCTCGGCGTCCCAGCGCAGATCCGGGCCATTCGTATAAAAAATCACGGAAGCTTTTCCCGGATAGGATTTCGTTTCGTCGTAGCGGAAGCGCTCGACCATCGTATAGTGTGTGCTGGCGTCAACGACGGCCAGCCAGCCGTCGTGAGAATCGAGCCAGAGCTCCCTGGCGATGTAGGCGTAATGCAGAGCAAAAAGACCGTCATCGCGGATCGAGATCGTAAGCGGCTCCGCGGGCCCGGACCTTACGTGGTAACGATTGAGATAGCTGCTCGAAGGTTTGGCCGGGGTGAACGTCCAAAAATCGAGGTTCTGCCGCACGCGATGATTGGCATCAGCAGTGTCGTACTGGGAGACGGACTGCACGGACCATTCGACAGCGTGGCCGGAGATGTTTTTCATCAAGGCGTGAAATTGGATGCGCGGGGAATCCCCGTCGAGGCGGATGGTGCGCAGGATTTGGATTCCCGTTCGAGGATCGGCGGGACTAGAAAGATCGATTTCGCAACGCGGTCCCAAGGAATGCACCTGAAAAGAATACGGGCCGTCGTCGAGTAAATCGGAATTGCCACGCCAGTGCTGCTCGTCGTCATCGCCTTCGGGCAAGAGCCAGAGCTTGTCGCCGCCGTAGTTGAACCATCGCTCCTCGTTGGGCGGGAGATATTTTCCTTCGTACTGAGGGTTGACGAAGAGATAGGAATGGCCCGCGAAGATCACTTGCATGAGCCGGCCGCCGTTTTGCGGAACGACGATGAGCTTGACCCAGGCGTTCGAGAGTTGCTGCGCGTGCCAGCCTTTGTAGTCCACCGCTTCGATCTGGCAGGGGCCGCGAGACGAGGAAGTTTTCTCAGTGGCTGCTTGCGCGGAGGCAAGACTTGCGCTCGCGGCCGAGAGGACAAAGCCGAGAGTCAGACGGCACATCCCGTGGATCTTCTGAGTTGCGAATGGAATGGCGTTTCTCCTGAGAATAGTGCGGACCCACGCGCACAGGAAATTTCCATCCGGACGCACGACTGGCCTCCTAGGGCAAGTATGCTAAATCACAATCGAAATAAATCGTAATGAAACGAAATATTTTGATTTGCGCACGGCACATTCCATGATACATGACGGTTTGACGAAAAGAATCTGGAGGAACAATCCCCATGCCGATTGCGCGCGAATCTTCCCGCCGGGGATTCATGAAAATGCTGGTTGCCTCGCCGCTGCTGACGCAAATTGCCGCTCGCAGCCTGTATGAGAAATCCGCAACCGCTCTCGGGTTCGATCCGCGGAACAACGTCTTTAGCCGCCTGGGAGTCAAGACGGTCATCAACTGCCGTGGAACGTGGACCTACCTCAGCGGATCGCTGCAATTTCCGGAAGTGCGCGCGGCGCAAACCGAAGCCGCGCAGTATTTCGTCAACATGGTGGAGCTGCAGCGCAGCGTGGGGCGAAGGCTCGCGGAATTGTCTGGCGCGGAATCCGGCATCGTCACCTCTGGAGCGGCGGGCGCGATGGCCGCTGCCACGGCGGCTTGTATGGCTGGCAGCGATCCGAAAAATATCTGGCAGCTTCCCGACACAACCGGGTTGAAACACGAAGTCGTCATGGTCGGCGGGCGGAGCGCTTTTGATAATGCCATCCGGCTGACGGGCGCCAAGCTCGCGCTGGTTGCTTCGCCGGAAGAAATCGCGAACGCCGTCAATGAAAATACGGCGATGATTTACACCACGGACCTGGGCGCCAAGCTCGCGCGAGAAGTTTCGATTGCCAAAGACCACAAAGTGCCGATGCTCCTGGACGACGCCGCGGGAATTCCGCCGATCGACAACATAAAACTTTATGCCCGAATGAAAATCGATCTTTACACCTTTTCCGGCGGCAAGGGCTTGCAAGCGCCACAATGCAGCGGCTTGCTGCTAGGCCGAAAGGATTTGATCGATGCGGCTCTGCTCAACTCCAACCCTTGGGAGGGAGCGGTATGCCGCGCGATGAAGGTCGGGAAAGAGGAAATAATCGGATGCCTTACGGCCGTGGAGACCTGGCTGAAAATCGATTCGAAGAAACTGTACAACGAATGGAGCGCACGGATAGATCGCATCGCGAAACTCGTTGAGACGGTGCCCGGCGTGAAAACGGATACTTATGTCCCAGACGATGGGAATCGCTATCCCACGCTGAAGGTGTCGTGGGACCAGCAGGGCTGGGGATTTCGCGTCAGCGATTGCGTACAAAAATTGCGTGAAGGCGATCCCGTCATCGAAGTTCTCGGCGCCGATAATCCGAGCCTGGTCCCGGCGGTGCGCGAAGGATTTCCAAAGCCAGACAAAAAAGAAAACAAGGAGCCCAGCCGGATCGAGCTGATCTCCATGACCATACAGCCGGGCGAAGAAATCATCGTGGGGCAAAGACTGCGGGAGATTTTGAACGCCGCGCGCAAAGGAAGAGCCGTATGAGGTGGCTACTGGCAGGATTGCTGCTTTCTTTCGCGGCGAGTGCGCAAGCCCAACTGCGCACCGTCGCGATGCAACAGGCTCCCACCCAGAGCAACGCCTACGGTTCGCCCAGTGTGGATGCGGGAGATTATTTGTATGTCTCGGGCCAGGGTCCTCGCCGAGCAGATGGGAGCACGGCGGCGAACTTCATGCAACAAGCTCGCCAATCTCTTGAAAATGTAAGAGCGGTGGTCGAGGCTGCGGGCCTGACGATGGAACACGTCGTCTATCTCCAGGTCTATCTCGAAGGCATCCCTCAATACGGTGAACTGAACAAAGTTTTTGCGGAATACTTTCCAAAGACTCCGCCGGCGCGGGCAGTTTTGGGTGTTGCCCGGGTGCCTGAGCCTCCGATTGAAATTACCGCCGTCGCGGTTCACGATCTCACCGGAAAGCAGCCAGTCTATCCGCCGAACTTCAAGCCGGATGGGGCCTATTCGCCGGCGATGCTAACGCATGACCGGCTGTTCGTCTCCGCGATGCCGGGCAGCGATCCCTCAAACGGAAAAGTTCCTGAGGATGCGGCTGCGCAGGTGGACCTCGCGCTTGAGCGCATGAAAGCAGTTGTCGAAGCCGCGGGACTCAAGCTGAGCAACATGGTGTTTGTGAATCCTTATCTGACACGGGAAATTCCGATGCGCGTCATGAACGAGCACTATGCGCGGCGCTTTGAATTCGGCAACACGCCGGCGCGCGCCACGATAGAAGTATCGAGCCTGCCGGAGGGAGTGCACATCGCGTACGCGGGCGTCGCGGTGCGCGATCTGAGCCAAAGGCGCGCGCTGCGCCCGAAGAACATGCCACCGAGCCCGACTGCTAGCCCCTGCGTCTTCGCGGGCGACACGCTGTATTGTTCGGCGAAGAGCGGATTCATTCCCGGGCCCAATGGCGGTGTGTACACGGCTACGACTTCGCAGCAGGTTCGCCAGACGATGCGCAACCAGCTCGATAACCTGGAAGAAGCGGACATGAAGTTCGACCAAGTGGTCTCAACGACGGTTTACCTGGACGACTTGTCTGACTTACCGGTGTTCGAGAAGGTCTACCGGAAATATTTCAAAGGCATTCTGCCGTCGCGGACGACGGTGCAGCAGATTCCGCCCGCGGAACGCAAACCCGATGAAGAAGAGCAATATCCTGACCTGGAACAGGTTTCACTCATCGCCGTGCGTAGCCGCCCGATTCACTGAGATTGATTGCGTTCCGGAATTTTAACGCCTCGCGGAAGTTTCTACTCTATTAGGGTAGGGTGAAAGCAAGAACGTAGTCGCCCTGCTTGGTGCCGAGCTTGCCGTGGCCGCCGGCGGCGACGACCAGAAATTGCTTGCCTTCAAGGCTGAATGTCATCGGTGTGGCCTGGCCGCCTGCGGGAAGCTCGAATTTCCAGAGTTCTTTGCCGGATTCGGCGTCAAAGGCGCGCAGGTAATTGTCCATTGCAGCGGCGGTGAAAACGAGGCCGCCGGCGGTAGCCATGGGCCCGCCCAGAGTAATCGTCCCGGTGTTCATGCCGGGAAGAAAACTGCCCAGAGGAACATCCCAAACTGTTTTCCCGGAGAACAGATCGACGGCCGCTACCGTGCCCCACGGCGGAGCGTTGCACGGAAGGCCGCTGGGGGAGCGGAGGGCCGTGCGAAACATTCCGTAGGGCGCGCCGACCTGAGGCGCGAATTCGCCGTGGAGACGGCCGGAATCCGTAGCGTTTTTGCGCGCGGAGTCGAAATCTGCTCGGGGGATAAGTTTCACAAGGATGGGGAGGCGGTTGGTGTCGGTGAAGAGGAGATGGCGCTGCGGATCGTAGGCGGCGCTGCCCCAGTTGACGCCGCCGACGTTGCTGGGGAATACCAGGGTGCCCTCGAGGCTCGGCGGAGTGAAGATATCTCCCGCGCGGGCGGCTTTGATTTTGTCGGCGCACCACTGGCGCTCTTGCTCATCTTTGCCCCAAGCATCTTCCGCCGACAGCTTTTCCGGGACGAGGGAGATGGTGGAAGCGGGCTGCGTCGGCCAAGCGTCTTCGCCGGGGATGTCGCTCTTGGATACGGGGCGCTCCTCAACGGGAAGGAGGGGCGCGCCAGTGAGCCGATTCAAGACGAAAACACGGCCCATCTTTGTGGTGATGGCAACCGCGGGCGTACCGTCTTTCCAGGCAAAGAGCGTGGGCTGCGAGGCCACGTCGTAATCCCAGAGGTCGTGATGCACGACTTGAAAGCCCCAAACGAATTCACCGGTGGATGCATGCAAGGCGACGACGGAGTCGGCCCACTTGTTGTCGCCTTTGCGGATGCCGCCGTAGTAGTCGGGGCTGGCGCTGCCGGTGGGAATGAAAATTAGATCGCGCTGGGCATCCACGGAAATTGTGGACCACGCATTGCCCGCCCCGGTGCGCGGGGTGGTTTTCAAAGCCCAGGGAATTGGGTCCCACGACCAGCGAAGTTTACCGGTGGGCGCGTCGTAGGCGCGCACGATGCCGCGCTCCACGGTTACCGCACGGTTGTCGCCGATCGAAGAGCCGGTGATCACGAGGTCTTTAACGATCGCGGGGGCGGAGGTGACCTGATAGTCGCCGGGATCCCGGATTTTGACGCCGACCGTGAGTTCGACTTCGCCATCCTCTCCGAAATCGGCGCAGGGCTTTCCGGTGTCGCCATCAAGCGCAATCAGCCGCGCGTCCAGCGTACCGATGAAGACGCGGAGCGCGCAGGGCCGCCCGGCCCTCGCAGCTGTGTCCCGCCAGGCCGATACACCGCGAGAGGTGACTTCCGAAGCGCCATACGGAAGTTCGAGCTTGGGGTCGAATTCCCATAGCTTCGCGCCTGTTTCTGGATTCAGAGCGATGACGTGATCGTAGGGTGTGCTCAAGAAGAGCTTGCCATCCACAAGAATCGGAGTGGCTTCGAAGGCAGCTTTTTTATCGAGCTCGGGGTCTTGCGGGAACGCACCTGTGCGGTAGGTCCAGGCGACGCGGAGCTGCGCGACGTTGCTGCGGTTGATCTGCTGCAGCGGAGAATACCGCGTGCCGCCGGCGTCGTTGGCATACGTGGGCCAG
>Ga0307479_10001373_pt1 | contig 22203 bp, 20 predicted proteins | sample atmos_gasesECM4C_FD_203743 | JGI IMG/M metagenome (GOLD analysis project Ga0307479, IMG submission 203743) | Hardwood forest soil microbial communities from Morgan-Monroe State Forest, Indiana, United States - atmos_gasesECM4C_515 | ecosystem: Environmental > Terrestrial > Soil > Temperate...
GCAAGATTCGCGCGAATCTCATCAGCCCGGGCGCGGTAGAAACTCCCATCATCGATGGTCAATTTCCGACGAAGGAAGCGGCGGACGGGGCGCGGCAATGGTTCCGCTCAATCATTCCTCTCGGCCGGCTTGGAAATCCTGAAGAAATCGCCTCGGCGGCGCTTTTTCTGGCTTCGGATGAAAGCAGCTACATTCTTGGCAACGACCTAGTGGTCGATGGCGGCGCGACTGCAGTTTAACGGGTAAACATTTTTCGGGGTCAACGACAGGTTGTGCCCGTTTCTTCCCCCTGCGGGCCGAACGCGAAAGAGGAATAGTACATTTTTTGTGGCTCTGAATCGTGTGAACGCGTCCGACGCGGGAGATGTTTTTGCTGAACACTTGCTGAACATTAGACTACAAATGGGGTGTTGCGGCGCAACTGAGGAGCCTGTAACGCTAACAAACACATGAAAATCGGTCTGTGCGAACAGGTCAGGGTGAATTAGCAAACCGCCGCTTTCAACGTTTCATTTTCTTGAGCTTGTCTTTTCACCGGGGGGCTCGAACCCGCGACCTCCTGTGTGACAGGCAGGCGGTCTGTCTTCCTCTATCCTTCATATATAGTCTGCGCGGCGCGCTGGACGAGTTGGTTAGAATGCGGGAATTCGGATTCTCCGCAGAAGTGCGATCGAACGTCGGCTCTTGGCTCCGGAAGTACAGCGACGGGGAATCCGAACGCTACCAAAACCAACACATATTAAGGACCGGTGCAAGCATAAGGAGTGGAGCGAGCTTGGTCCGGAAGGCAGCTGATTCGTGCAAGTGCTTGAAAACAATCGCGGGAATGTCGGGAATTGTGCGCAACAGCGCCGTGACAGTGTGCGATTCTAACCAGCGACGGGGCAGCGTTCTAACCAACTGAACTACATACCACTGAGGGAATTACTGCGCGGATGCAAGGAAGCCAACGACGGCGAGGTGTGGTGGTGAGAAGACTACGCTGCCCGTTGTTGTCTCGCGGCAAATAAAAATGAAGACCGACTGATTTGTGTCCGCCTGCGGTGCTCGAAAACAAATCGTAACGACGATCGGACAGCTAGCGCCTGCGAGGGGGTTGTTCTTGCTCTTTGGATTCGTCGCGCAGTTCATGACCGAAAACATTCTTCAGCCATTCAGGAGAACTGTGTGTTGTTTTGACTAACTCGCCGGCGATGAAACGTGCTACGAGCCGGTGCCCTTTTCCGTTTGGTGTATTGTCATACACAAGGAGGTCGTCGGTGTGCTTTCGGGCTTCCACTAGGCTTTTCATGGATTCTTTGTACGATTCCGGAATCGCACCTATGGGCACCGATTGCCCTCCGTGACTCATGCGGACCAGGATGCGCCCGACATTCAGGTTGGGATCTTCGGTGGAGATGAAGACGACTTTGGTGGCGTAACCTGCCCCCTTAGCGCGCTCCAGTAGTTCGGTGTCCACGACGAGATCCTCGACAGCAAATGAGCGGTGTTCGCGCAGCATCGCTTCGCGCTGGTGCGGAATCGGCGGGATCGAGGCTGGGAAAGCTCCTTTCAAGTGGGCATCGTAGAACGTGGTCTTGCCCGCGCCCATCGGGCCTGCGATCACAACGAGTGCTGGTGTTGTCTCGCTCAGAGTTAACTTCCTCATCGTGTGGCCTTGGACGCTGCCGGCTTTTCTAAATCACGCTCGAGCTTTCCGGCGACCAGACCAACGGGAATTACTCGTCCGGATGGGTCGACTTCCACCGTTCTTTTCAGCTTGGCGTCGTACTCATAGTGAGTGCCGTCTGGAAGGGCGGTTTTCGGACCTTCCTGCAAACCGGCAAGGCTCGCAATAGCTTCGGCGAGTTGCTGCCGCTCTTCAGGGCTCATTCTGTCGTAGATCGCTTTGCGTGACTGGCGTGTTGGCCTAGATGGAATTCCGAGCTTCTCTCTACGTTCCTTCGAATAGTAAGCCAGCAGCCCGCTATTCACGAGCTGGTTCATCGAACAGCCGCGCGCATCGGCGATTCGTTGAATCGCTCGAATGAGACGACGCAAAATAACCACCTGCGTCTCCCTCGCAGTCTGTTTCTGCTTTCCTTGCAGAGTAACAAGCTTGACGGCGTTGAGGTTGACGGCAAGCAGCGCGTCGTTGATCGAAGCGGACAAATCGCCTTGATACCGGCGCTTCTTTCGAAGCAACTTGTCCAGGTTGATCAGAAGGCGAACGTTAAAGACATCAAAACCTGGGTCTCTACGTATTGCCACGAGCCGCACCACCTCCTTGAGGGATCTCTCGACCTTCTGTGCCAGCGATAGTCCATTCTATGCGATATATACACAACCCTTAGGGATTCCTCAATCAGGGATGCGGAAAACACGGTTCCATCCCCTTTCGTGGGCGAAAGGCCCCGGGCGTGAAGCTCATTCCTCATTGCTGCTGACCGGCAGTGAGGACCTCCTCCAGAGTGGCTTTATTTCGCGTGGCGACCTCTTCGGCCGCAAGCCGAAGGATCTTTGAATATCTAAGCCTCGCCCGCGCGCGAGCTGCGGGCAGGACCTCTTCAGGCGGCTCAACCATGCAGGTCAGCACGTACTGCAAAAGGGAATTCGTCAGAGCAAACTGGGTATGGCCCAAAGTGAAGAGTGACTGTACCTCCTTGGCCATTTTTGCGAGCGTGGCCGCGATGCGGGCCTCAAGCTGGGCTGTCGCTTCCGTGTTATCACCCTCCCGAAGTGCGTGCTCACAGGCGGCAATGAGGAATGCTTGCTCGGAACGGAAGCCGCGTTTCTTGACAGCGGCCAGGACTTTCTCCCGTAGTTCGCCTGAAGGGTACCGATAAGTGCGACAGAACGTTGTTTTTCCCACAAAATGCTCCTTTCAAAAGCGGTACCACAGTGATACCACTGTCGGTCGGCTGTGGTATCGGCACAAATGCATGAAACATATGTAGTTAAGGCCGAAAAACACTGCGAAGTAGCCCAAACCCTTTATGTTCCAATACCCGCAAACTCAACGACAATCCTCGCCCCATCTCACAACTCGCCCTGTTTGTTGTACTTACATGCCCCGAATCGTCCGATTCTGTCCGGGATTGTCCCCAGTTGCTCCGAACCTGTCCGCTCCCGTCCGCAATGGTCCGTTTCTGTCCGAGATTCTCGGCAACTCCTTCAAAGTCTCCCCATCCAGAAATTCATTTGCAGGCCGCCACCTTCAATGCTATATGTATACACCAGCCATGACGAAGTCAACTCCTTATCTCTACCGCGACACTTTGGAGAAACTGGCCGCTGAACCACCCGCCACGAAGACCGCCCTACTCTGCTCTCTTTTGCTTGAAATTGAAGGTGCGCTGCGCTCGGGAAAGACGCACAAACAAGTCTGGCAACGGCTCTCCGACGCGGGCCTCGATATCACCTGCGAAACGTTTTGCAGGCTCATTCGCCGCGCACGTGAAAAAAATCGCATATCCGCGGCGCGGGGCGGGAAAAGTGTCGAAATCCCGGAAGGGCACGCCCGACAAACTGCGACCGGCGTGGAACACGATCCGCTAGTCAATCTCCGAAGGCTGGAAGCATCCAGGCCGGGTTTTCATTATCGAGGCACGGAAAACCTAGATGTCCTAGTGTACGGAAGAAGGAAATCTCGTGAGCAAAGCAAACGGTGAATGAGAGGAGAGCTACAGCTGCCTTTTTTCCTTTGCGGAGAGCGGCGCCCTGGCGCTGTGCCGGATGTGGAGAACGCTCACAAGACGTTTGCGTTTGTCCAGCGCGTAGATAATTCTGTAGGTGCTTGGTTTCTTCCCAAAGAGCAGCTGGCGAAGTTTCTTGCTTTCCTGAGTGACTGCACCGCGCTCAGGAAATCGCTCTAAACTATGAATCTCGCGGGCCAGATCATTGAACCATGCAAAGGCGGTTTCGGAGGATTCTGCATGAATGAATTCGTAGATGGCCTCCATGTCTCGCAAAGCGCGGTCGGCCAGCCTAACGAGGTATGGCATGGTTGCGCCGGAATATTTCCAGAGCTTCACGCGCCGGACGCACACGACCCTTCTTTATGTCTTCGATGCCTTGCCGGATTCCCTCAAGCGTATCGGCTTGTGCGGCAATGTCGAGCAGGCGCTGATAGGCTTCGGCATCCTGCACGACCGCTTCCGCTTTTCCATTGATTGTAAGAACCAGCGGTTTCTTCGTTTTCTTGAGGTGCTTCATGAACTTGCCTGGATTGCGGCGGAACGTCGTCATCGCCTGAATGTCTTTTTTGATATCAAACATCATGACCTCGCACTGCAATGATAGCACCCTTAAAGGTGTCAACAAACCACATTGCAACAACTTTTTCTAACCACCTCGATGCAGCTGGGGGCAGCGACAGACGTAAGATGGGAGAGCTTCCTGTGCTTATCGGGAAACGCGACCTGGCTTCACAGGACAGGGAACAATGGTCTACTCCGACGAACTTCTAGCTGTTGCGAAACGCATCTTCTGTTTTGGCACTCCGGAAGAAGCGCTGGAATTCCCATTGCGCTTTCTGACTTATGCGATGACATGCGCGTCGGACGACGATATCGAAATCGTCAGGAAATACTTCACTGAGGACGATTTTAAAGCCGCGCTGGATGATCCCGCACCTGGGATTTTCGACCAAAGCTCCTGGGCAAAGTGGAATCAATGCTACGGCCGTACTCCCATTCCGCCGCTTCCGAAGCGACGGATTCCAGGCGTAGATCCGGCCCACAGTTCCTGATTTCTTTCCCCCCAAATCCTGAACACTGCGACTCGCGATATCGACCTACTGGTCCGGATGAGTCCCGGTAGGCGAGGCAGAACCTCTCAAGTTCGTGCATCGCGCTCCGCATTTCACCTTTGCAATTTTCTTTGCATGATGCTATATACATACACCATGCAAGAAATCACGCAAACCGGTACCGCCGCAGGCACGAAAAACTGTCGCCGGAAACATGGGTTTCGGTCGCGTAGTTTTTGCCAGCGGGGAATTGCGAATTCGAAGAAGTATGGCAAGCCTACAACTTTCGAACGTGTGCATGGTAAAGGTTTTGTTGTCTGAGACGAAGAAATGCCTCTCGCGCCACTGGGCAGACGTGATCCTCTTAGGTCGGAGACCAGTTGTGAGACGCACGCCTCCCTAGATCCAGCCCTCAAAGATTTTCTTGACCGAGTGATCATCCCCGCGTTGGTCCGAGAATTCGCGGAAACTGTACTTGTCGGTTCAGGGCGTGCAGAGGCACAATCGTTGCAGCAGACTCGCCGGGAGGATTGAGTGCGAGAGTTGCGCTGCGCCATATACGCAAGATTTTCTTCTGATCGCCAAAGTCCAATCAGTATCTCTGACTAAATAAGGAAATGCCGCGACTACGCGGCACGACAGCCCAGTTGGCTTGTGTTGGATCAGCACATCTATTCCGACGAAGCCATCAGCGGTGCGAGCACGGAAAGGGAAGGGCTGCAGAAACTTCTAGCAGCCGCAGGCGCACCCATCCGTCCGTTTGACTGTATTCTCATCGATGATACTTCCCGCTTGACCCGCAAGCTCGCGGATGCGCTCAACCTCTATGAACGACTTACCTTCGCCGGCGTCCGCGTGGTTGCAGTTTCTCAAGGCGTGGATTCCGAGGGTTCACAGGCGGAATTGCTGATCGGAGTTCATGGCCTCATTGACGCCGTGTATTGGCGCGAGCTCGGACAAAAGACTCACAGGGGAATGCAGGGGCTTGCTTTAAGAGGATTTCATACAGGCGGGCGGAGCTTTGGCTATAAGTCCGTCAAACTCGAAGACAGTAGTGCTCGGCTTGAGATAGACCGCGCCGAGGCTGAGATTATTAACCGAATCTACCGTCTATACGCCGAGTCAGGTTACTCCATGAAACGAATCGCGCACACCCTAAACGCTGAAGGTGTGCTTGCCCCGCAGCCGCAAAAGGGGCGATTCAGTCGCTCTTGGTGCGTGTCTTCTGTACGACACATCTTGCTAAACACTCGATATACAGGAAAAACAACCTGGAACACGCGCCGCAAGATTCGCGTACCTGGAACAGGAAAGCGAGTATTCAGGCCACGGCCACGGACGGAATGGGTGATATCCGAGACGCCTCATCTGCGGATTGTCACTGACGAACTCGCGACCGCGGTGCGGCGCCGCCTTCAGACCGTTAAGCAGATGTTTGGAAAGGATGATAGTGGTTTAGCTTCAGGTCCCAAGCGGTATCTGTTTTCAGGTCTCCTAAAGTGCGGTGTTTGTGGTGGAAGCATCGCGCTCGTTTGCGGACGCGGTCGGCATGGCGCGGATCGCTATGGATGCTCGCTACATCACCAACGAGGCGATTCGGTGTGCCGAAATCGCTTGCTTGTCCGCCGAGATGAACTTGAAGAAAGCCTATTACGAGGACTCTCCGAGTCAGTTCTGCGGAGCGAAGTCATTGACTATGCCGTATCCCGGATGGAAGAGGCTCTTCGAAAGAGATTCGAGGAGCTTGATGCCGAGCTTGAGCAGCTTCGGCGGCGGAAGCAGCAGATCGAGGCCGAGATTGCACGCTTGATTCACGCAATTGCTGACGGTCAGGGTTCACAGAGCATCACGGGGGCAATCGGAGAACGAGAGCGTGAGCTGCGTAGCATCACTGACAAACTATTGGAACCACGGCCCGGATCATTGCGCTCCACGTTGGACGAGTTGCGAACCTTTGCTGTATCGCGCCTCACAGACATTCGCAAGCTAATCGCGCATCCAGAGAGCATAGACCAGGCACGGGCAGGTCTAGCCGAACACTTCGGAGCATTCACGCTCGAACCCGTCACGCATGCTGGAAAAACCACGTATCTTGCTCACGGCAAAGTAGATTTCTTCGGAGTCGAAGCGATGGCGCGAACGGGTGGTGCCGGGGGCCAGAATCGAACTGGCTACGCCCGCCTTTTCAGGGCGGCGCTCTACCAGTGAGCTACCCCGGCACGCTTGAGTCTGTCAATTTTAGGGGTGCCTCCAAGTTGTGTCAAATCACTCCGCTGCGCCGAGGTTGCGCCGACAGCACCGCGCAACATCCTCCGATCTAAGCCGCTCCCCCAATTTACTGCTCCGTAGTCGAATCCACCCCTTTTCGCGTAACCTTACCATTTCAAGGGCCTTTCACATGATGCAGAGCAGCGGAATTCACGAGATCGAAATTGTCTTCCTGATCCTTCTTCTTTTCGTTGTAGTCTTCGCCGCTCTCGCGCGCAAACTGCAGACACCTTATCCGATCGTCCTCGTCGTCGCTGGATTGCTTCTCAGCTTCATCCCCGGCATCCCCAAAATTTCCTTGAATCCAGACGTTATCTTCCTGGTTGTCCTTCCACCACTTCTGTATTCTGCCGCCTGGCTCACTTCGTGGCGCGATTTCAAATTCAACCTGGTCAGCATTCTCCTTCTCGCTTTCGGATTAGTCGGTTTCACCGTGCTCGGCGTCGCCGGCACCGCTGCCTGGGTTTTTCCCGGCTTCGATTGGCGCCTCGGCTTCGTCCTCGGCGCTGTTGTGGCAACCACCGACGCCATCGCCGCCACCTCCATCGCCAAACGTGTCGGCCTCCCTCAGCGCATCGTCGACATTCTGGAGGGTGAGAGCCTGGTCAACGACGCCACCGGCCTTCTCGCTCTCGAATTCTCCCTTGCCATGGTCGTCGATGCCCGCACTCCCACTTTCACGCAAGGCGCATTCCGCCTGACATATCTCATCGGCGTCGGCCTCGCCATCGGTTTGGTTCTTGGCTTGGTTGTTGAATGGTTCGAGCGCCGCATCGATGATGGCCCCATCGAAATTGTCGTCAGCGTCCTCACTCCCTACGCCGCTTACCTTGCCGCTGAATCCGCCCGCGCCTCCGGAGTCCTCGCCGTTGTCGCCTGCGGTTTGTATCTCAGTCGCCAGAGTTCCGAATTTTTCTCCGCTACCGTGCGCATGCAGGCCTGGGCCGTGTGGGAGTCCCTCACCTTTACCATCAACGGTTTGGTTTTCGTCTTGATCGGCTTGCAGCTTCCTTATGTCCTCGCCGGCATTCGCGGTTACAGCTTTTCTCATCTACTCCTGTACGGCGCGTTGTTCAGCGCCATCGTCATCATCCTGCGGCTACTGTGGATGTTTCCCGGTGGCACTATCGCTTATTTCATTCGCACGCGCATCCTCCGCCAGTCTTATTCAAAGCCTCCCGCAAAGGCCGTCTTCGTCGTCGGATGGACCGGTATGCGCGGCGTCGTTGCGTTGGCTGCGGCTATCGCTCTTCCCGAATTGCTCGCGGACGGCTCGCCTTTTCCGCAGCGCAACCTGATTATCTTTCTCACCTTCTGCGTCATCCTCGTAACCCTCGTCTTGCAAGGCTTGACCCTACCACCCCTAATTCGCGCCCTCGGCCTCGCGGGCAAAGGCGGCAATGAAGACGAAGAAGAGGAAGCCCGCCGCATCATCACTAGCACGGCGCTAACCCATCTCGAAAGCGCTCGCGGTCAAGACCTCGAAGATTTCGCAGCCGTTTACGACGACCTCTCCCGCCGTTACACCCGCCGCCTCGCCAGCATGAGCAAAGAAAACTCCGACGACGACGGCATGAGCAACCAGGAGCTAGCCCGCTATCGCAAAATCCTAGGCGAGCTTCTCCGCCTCGAGCGCAAAACGGCCCTCCGTCTACGCAACGAAGGCCGCATCAACGACGAGGTCCTTCGCAAAATCGAGCATGAACTCGACCTAAGCGAAACCCGCCTCGCTCTAAGCTAGCCTCATTGTTAACACCAAGAGCGCCGACCTCTCTGGTAGTGGTGGTTCTGACTGTGCTGGCTTCCGCGCAGCCACCGTTTTGCACACCCATCCACACGTTCCCACAGCCTAATTGGCAAGTTTTGATTGACGCCCCAAATCGCCTCCGCTATCTTCCCCTCCAGATTGAACCGAAAAGCTTAGAAACTTTACGGCTCACTCCTGAAAGCGCCGCAGCCTAACGGTTGATGCGCCGCCAGATTGAACCAAGAAGCAAAAAAGTTTGACGGCTTCAGTTTAAGAGGGCGCAAGCACCTAAACAGTGTTTGCGCCCTTAATCTTTTCCCACCAACCGCGGCACACACAATCCCGTGACCTGTCGCGACAGCGGGCGTACGCTCGTTCGTGCCTATCGAAACCGTGGTTGTGAGGTACTTTATATGAAATCTCGTTACCCTAGAGCGTTAGCACTACTGCTGTTTGCCGCCGCTCCTCTATACGCGCAGTCCAACTTTCCCGATCGCTGCCCCAATCAATCCCCGCTGCCCTTTGCCGCCGTCGAATTGAAACATCCCATCGACGCCAGTTGCGGTGTCGATGGCCAGCCTACCGCCTCCGCCAACAGCCGCCTCCAGAACAGCGTCAAGAATAATTTCTGTGCGACGTCCCCCACCGGCCAGCCGGAAACGTTCACGCCGCAGATGTTGGTGGACCTGCAAGCCGACACTCGCGTGCCCTCAGGCTTCGGCAAAGAGCCCAGCGACCGCAAGCCCTTGCAAGACCTCGGCGAAGGCAAGCTCATCCGCATGAAAGCGTTCCTCGTCGAGGCCCATCACGCCGATTTGGGCAGCGGTGAAACCGTGAATTGCCTGGGGACCACGGAAGAACTAAATGACGTCCACATCGCTTTCGGTGCGCAAGCCAATAGGCAAGAATGCGACAGCGTCACCGCAGAAATCAGCCCGCACTATCGGCCTGCCTCCTGGAATGAGATCGGGCACGACGAGATCTGGAACAGTGTCACCAAGAAATACACGACCGATCTTGCCATGGACGCCCGTCTCAAGTCTCATCCCTACCGCGTTACCGGACAGCTTTTCTTCGATGCGTCGCACTCCGTCTGCCCCTGTGGCATCAGCCGTTGCAGCCCGGTGCGCGCCTCTCTGTGGGAGATACATCCGGTCTATAACATCGAGGTCTGCAAAGCCGCAACGCCATGCGACGAAAACAACGATGCCGACTGGCTCGCATTCGACACCTGGTGGAAAAGTCTCGTACCTCTCAGCAAGCCAAGAGGCCCGCACAGCCACGCACCCCTCGAACCAGGCACTACCGTTCCCACCAGGCGTCCCCTCCCGGCGCCGGCACCCCGACCCAGTCTTTGACGCCGCCGCCTTTTCCCTTCAACCGAGAGTCTAACGTTCGCCGCTTCCAATGGCGGGACTCACGTAGTCGCCCATCCGTGCCATACGCGAACAAGCCGGATCGGAAGAGATTGACCTGGACGTGCTTGCTGATATTTCTAATCGTACGTATAAAGAAAGCGAGGATTGTTCGGTGTTAGCCAGGAGCCAGACAGCTGTGCGTATCGGCATAGCCGCGGCGTGTGCGCTGCTGCTCTGCGTAACTCTTTCCCGCGCGCAAGTGCCCCGCGTCGATCACGTCTTCACCGTCGTCGAAGAAAACCAGGATTTCAGCTGCGTCATCGGCAACGCCGAAATGCCTTTTCTGAATGGCCTTGCCGCCAAATACGCTGTAGCCGCCTCCTACTACGCCAATGGCCATCCGTCCATCAGCAACTATTTTGTGCTGACCACCGGCCAAGCCATCTACAAAGGCCGCCTCGGCGATTACCGCACCGAGCGCGTCGACGTGGACAACGTTATTCGCGAACTGAAGCAAAATGGCAAAACCTGGCGCGCTTATGTCGAAGGTGTCCCCGGTCCGGGATACATGGGTGGAAATATCGACAGCACCGGCTACGTCAAGCGCCACAATCCCCTCGCCTATTTTGCGAAAGACATTGGCGCCAGCGAGCGCGCCAATCTCGCCCCCTTTCCACAATTCTCCGACGACCTCGCGCAAAACCGCCTCGCCAATTATTCCTTCATCGTCCCCAATATTTTTGACGACGGCCATAGCGTCAAAGGCACCGACGGCCGCGATCAGGGCCTTGCTCGCTGCGCTGATCCCAGCGCTCTAAAGCAAACCGACGATTGGCTGAAGAACATTTTCAGCCCCTTGCTGGCCAGCAAAGTCTTTCAAGACTCCGGCCTTCTCATCATCACCTACGACGAGTCTTCCAACGACGACGAAAGCGACGGGGAAGGGCACTGGGGCGGCGGTCGCGTGCCAACAATCCTGGTGAGTCCCAAGGTCAAGCCGGCCTATCGTTCGATCACTCTCTATCACCACGAAAGCACGCTACGTCTGTCCCTCGAAGCCCTCGGTCTCGACGAAAACCACTGGCCGGGCGGCGCAAAAAATGCCCCCAGCATGGCGGAGTTTTTTCAGGACTCGCGGGGGATCCTGGGACCGAAGTAGCAGGGTGACTTACTCAAACAGGTCGGGCTGTTCCCGCGTGATGCGCTGCCACAGAGGCTGGAATTGAAACCAACCCGCGCCATGAGTGCCCACTTGCCCCCGCGTGACCAGCGCATTTTCGCGGTCGATCGCGATGGGCTTGCCCGCCGCCTCGGCCAGCAGTTGCGCCTGGCAACTCCGGTCCATGGTGATGAACCACCACACCGCCTCGTCGACGCTTTCGCCCACGGTCAGCAGTCCGTGATTGCGCAAAATCGCAGCTTTGCGCGGCCCCAGCGTGCGCGCGATGCGCTCCCCTTCACTGGTGTCGTAAACCACCCCGGTGAAATCATCGAACACCGAGTGATCCTCGAAAAATGCGCAAGCGTCTTGCGTGATGGGATCGAGCAGCCGCCCCAGCGAAGACCACGCCTTGCCGTGCAGCGAATGCGAATGCGCCGCCGCGATCACGTCCGGCCGCGCGTGATGCACGCTGGAATGAATCGCAAACGCCGCTCCGTTCAGCGGATGCTTGCCTTCCACCACTTCGCCCTTCGCGTTCACCAGCATCAAGTCGGAAACGCGAATCTGGCTGAAGTGCACGCCAAACGGATTCACCCAAAAATGATCCAGTCGCTCCGGGTCGCGCGCGGTGATATGCCCAGTAACACCCTCATCAAAACCACATTTCGAGAACAAGCGAAACGAAGCGGCCAGCCGCTCTTTGCGGTGCCGCCGTTCCTCCGCAACGTCGGTGAATTTGGGAGGTCCCGGACGCTCAGTATTCTTTACCGGCGCAGTAGCCATGTGCACCTCCAAAGCGAAACAATTTGAAACGAAGTAGATGACGTTTCGCACGGAGTATAGCACCGCGCCACGCCTGTCTGAAGGAACGGAGCGCGTCAATCATCAGTTCATATACGCGTTTGTACACCCAGCCGGAAATGCCGACGCGAATGTCGCCGGCGGCCATTCGTGGAGTCCGCGAAGCCTGCGGTCTTTCCACTCACGTAAATCTTACGAGCTGCTTTAAGTCTTGAATAAAGCGCTGCATCTCGTTGTGGCGGGTTTCGTCGTTGGGTGCGCGCAGGATGGAAGACGGGTGCACAGTAGCCATGAGGAAAGGCGCAAGCGATGATCTTATGAGTTCGCCGCGTTGCTGCGTGACGCGAAAATCGCGGCCAAGCAGCGCTTGCGCAGCAGTTGCGCCCAGGCAAACGATCACTTGCGGCTTGAGCACAGAAATTTCCGCATCCAGCCAAGGACGGCAGGCGTTAATCTCCGCAGCGTTCGGTTTCTTGTGGATGCGCCGCTTACCGCGCGGCTCCCACTTGAAATGTTTCACCGCATTGGTGACATAAGTCTTGCTGCGATCGATCCCCGCTTCCTCCAGCGCCGAATCCAGCAATTTCCCCGCCGGCCCCACAAACGGTTTCCCCTCCAAATCCTCCTGATTCCCAGGTTGCTCGCCCACAAACATGATTTTGGGATGCGCAACCCCAGCCCCGAAAACGGTTTGCTTACCAGTGCGCCAAAGTTCGCAAGCCTTACAATTCTTGGCCGCCTCCCTCAGTGACCCGAGCGTCGCATTCATCGGAATCATCGGACGCGGTCTTTCGAGACGCTTGGCCACGGCGTTTAGATGCATTGGGATTCAAGGCGGACCTACGTAGGGGTGCAGCACTGCTGCACCCCAGCTCGGCACGATTCCCGAATTTTTTCCGTATGGCTAAGCATCTTGCCGGTGCGCAGCGACAAACGCCAAGCAAGGTATTCATTTTTTAGGGTGCTTGACATGAATGAGGAATTTACAGAGAATTGGGTTGGGCGAACAAAAAGCGAACACACGAAGTATCCTCGTCCCTCGCCGCTCGCCACAGACCACTATGGCTGCCACTTCACTCGCTGCCCTACGCTCTAAAATCGAAGCCGATTTGCGCGGACGCGTTGCCTCGCCTTTCGCCTACCGCGATCGCAACACATTTGACTTGGTCTCCACCGGCATTCCGAAAATGGATGCTCTTGTCGGAGGATTGCCGCGCGGAGCCATGACGGAGATTTGCGGCGCACCATGTTCGGGGCGCACAAGCTTTCTCCTTTCCGCTTTGGCTTCGCGAACGAAGGACGGAGAAGTATGCGCGTTGGTGGACGCGCGAGACAGTTTTGATCCGCCGACAGCCAATTCGGCGGAGGTTGCTCTCGACAAACTGCTTTGGGTGCGTTGTCAAAATATCGATCAGGCATTGCGGGCTATGGACCTGCTGATCCAGGCGGGCGGATTCGGAATGGTGGCGGTGGACTTGAGCGATGTCCCCACACGCACCGTCCGCCAGGTGCCGCTGAACGCCTGGTTTCGCTTCCGACGCGCAGTCGAAGATACCCCAACGATTTTGCTTCTGCTCGAGCAGGAGCCAAATGCCAAGACCTGCGCGTCGCTCGTGGTGCGATTGGAAGCGGGAAATGCGCGTTGGCAAGAGGCTTCGCCTCCCGTAGCGCAGGCACTTTTGTCTACCCTGAGGAACGAAGGGCCTGTGCCCCCTGAAATAGCACCTCGTTTTTCCCGTGAGCTACGTGGCCATCCTTTTGCCCGATTACTGCGAGGGTCTGCGGTTCGAGGGGATGTAATGCGGTCGAGGATACAGATACCAGAGCAGCGGGTTGTTAACATTCGAGAAGGATCACGACCAAAAATGGCCGTGCCACATAAAACAGATCGCGAAAGTTTTGAAACGGAGACCATTTTGAGATCTCGATGACGGATACCAGCGCCGGCTGCAAGCCCGCGCTACTCGGCATGCGTATCGATTTAAATGTTTATGAGCTTTGCTTGCGTTTACATTCCGGATTTTTTGGTGCAGGCGGTCGTTCGCGGGCAACCGTCGTTGGGGAAGAGCGCGCTAGCAGTGATCAGTGGGACGCCGCCTCTGTGGAGCGTGGTGGCGGCGAATCCAGCCGCGTTCGCTGCGGGAATTCAACTGGGCATGACCAAGGCGCAAGTCGCGCAATTCGGAGACGTTGTAGGGGCACGGGACACCCGTGCCCGCAGCACTGTGCAAATTTGTATGCGTTCGGAATCCCAAGAAAAAGCCGCCCACGCGGCTTTGCTGGACGCGGCGTGGAGCGTCTCCCCGCGCGTGGAAGATACCGCGCCGGACACGATTGTTCTCGATCTCGAAGGGCTCGCCTCACTTTTTGGTTCTAACGAAAACATTGCGCGCGAATTGACGCGGTGCGTAGCTGCCATCGGCTTGGCGGCGCGGATTGCAGTGGCCGCGAATATCGAAGTGGCCATTCACGCAGCCCGCGGTTTTCCTGGAGTCACAATTATTCCCGCAGGCCAGGAACGCCAACGCTTAAGTGTTTTGCCGGTCGGTGTTCTAGCCACCGAAACAGAAACCCTGGATATTTTGGAGCGCTGGGGCATCGCCACGCTGCAGGCCCTAGCGCTGCTGCCAACACTGCAGCTTTCTGAACGGTTGGGGCAAGAAGGCGTGCGCCTGAGCGAATTGGCGCGAGGGACAAAACAGCGTGCGCTGGTGCTCGCGCAGGCCTCTTCTACTTTTACCGAGGAAATGGAACTGGATGACGCGGTGGAAGAATTGGAGCCGCTCTCCTTTCTGCTGGGCCGGTTGCTGGACCAGCTTTGCGCCCGGCTGGAGGCTCGGGCGTTCGCGGTGCGCGCGGTACGCGTGCGATTCGAATTGCAGCCATCTTTTGAAAAAGATTTCCAGACGCTACAAGAAGATTTACGGAAAAAGCCGGAAATGAAGCAGTACGAGAAACTATTGACATTGCCGGTGCCCATGCGTAATGCCAAGACGCTGCTGAAATTATTGCGCCTGCAACTGCAAGGCGATCCTCCAAGCGCGCCGATCCAGAAAATTTACATGACCGCAGACGCGGCGGGACCGCGAGTGACGCAAAACGGCTTGTTTGTGCCAATCGGGCCGGATCCGGAAAAGTTGGAAATAACCATCGCGCGGCTGGCGAAATTGGTAGGGGAAGGGAATTTGGGTTGCGCAGAATTGCTGGACAGCCATAGACCCGAAAGTTTTCGCATGGTCCGATTTAACGTTGCCAAGGAAAAAAACAAGCGGCGCGCAAAGAGTGCCATGAAAAGTAACAACAATTCTGAGACGCGCGCGACCGTAACAGCGCTCCGCGTGACGCGCCCGCCACAAGCTGTGCGTGTAGAGATGAACAGCGAGCAGCCCGGGAGAGTTTATTTGCAAGGAATACGCGGTGAAGTAGTGGCAGCCTCGGGCCCGTGGCGCGGCTCGGGAGATTGGTGGCAGGAAGATTCCTGGCACCAGGATGAATGGGACCTCGAAATTGAATTCGTTCCCGTAGGGGCGCAGCACCGCTGCGCCCCATCTCGGCAAAACGCGGCCTTGATAGATTCCCCGCAGTTGCAATCTGCAAGCGGAAACAATTGCGAACGCATAGACAAAAAAACTGAACATTCAAGTTCGCAGCGCGGGCTTTATCGGATTTATTACGACGTGTTGCAACAAGGCTGGTTCCTGCGCGGGGAATATGACTGATGTACACCGAACTTCACGCGCGATCGGCGTTTAGTTTTCTCGAAGGCGCCTCCGTGCCGGAAGAATTGGCCGCGGCCTGTTCAGCGCATGGAATGTCCGCGATGGCTGTGCTCGACCGCGACGGTGTTTACGGAGCGCCGCGCTTTTATCTTGCAGCGAACAAAATCCATGTGAAGGCGCACATCGGAGCGGAGGTGACTTCCGCATTCGGTTGGCGTTATCCATTGCTGGTGAAATCGCGGGAGGGCTACCAAAATCTTTGCCGCCTGATCACGCGCATGAAATTGCGAACCGGGCGTAAAGGCGAAGGGCGCCTCGAGCGTGACGATCTTGCAGGCTTGCATGCCGGATTGATTTGCCTGACCGGCGGGGAAGAAGGACCGCTCGCCGCCGCTTTGGCCAGCGGCGGTATCGCGCAGGGCACCGAATGCGTGCGGCAACTGTGCGATTTGTTCGGACGCAAAAATGTGTATGTTGAGCTGCAGCGTCATTATTGCCGTGAGGAAGAGGCGCGCAATCAAGCGTCAGTGGAAATCGCCTGCAAATTGTCACTTCCGCTGCTGGCCACGAATGCAGTTTGCTACGCGACGCCGGACCAGCACGAATTGCTGGACGTGTTTACCTGCATTCGGAACCATCACGTGCTGGCCACAGCGGGACGGCTGCTTTGTCTCAATCCGGAGCGGCACCTGAAATCGCCCCCCGAGATGGAGCGATTATTTGCCGATATGCCGGAAGCGATCGCCAACACGCAAGAGCTTTCCGCACGCCTCGACTTCACGCTGAAGGATTTGGGGTATGAGTTTCCGAAATATCCGACGCCGCAAGGTTGTTCGCAAATGCAGTTTCTACGCGAGCGCGCGTATGACGGAATGCGCGATCGCTACGGTTCCGAGAACGAAAAGGCGCGCAAACAAATCGATCGCGAGTTGGCGCTGATCGAGAAGCTAGATTTGCCCGGATATTTCCTGATTGTCTGGGACATTGTGCGTTTTTGCCGAGAGAGAAATATTCTGGTGCAAGGCCGTGGGTCGGCGGCGAACAGCGCGGTGTGTTTTGCGCTGGGAATTACGGCGGTTGATCCGGTGGGCATGGAGTTGCTCTTCGAACGCTTTCTATCCGAGGAACGCGGGGAGTGGCCGGACATTGATTTGGATTTGCCCAGCGGGGACCAGCGCGAGCGCGCGATTCAATATGTGTACGAGCGCTACGGAAAATTAGGCGCGGCCATGACCGCGAACGTGATTACCTATCGCGGACGTTCCGCGGCGCGCGAAATCGGTAAGGCGCTTTCATTTGATCCGGAAACTCTGGGACGGCTCGCCGGTCTGGTCAGCGCGTGGGAATACAAAGACGAACACGACACGCTGGAGCGCCACTTTCACGACGCCGGCTTCGATATTCGTCATCCCAAGATTCGCAAGTTTTTCGAATTGTGCGTGAAAGTGCAGGATTTGCCACGGCATTTGGGGCAGCACTCCGGCGGCATGGTGGTGTGCCAGGGGCAACTCGATTCGGTGGTGCCGCTGGAGCCGGCCACGATGCCTGGACGCGTGGTGGTGCAGTGGGACAAAGAAGATTGCGCGGACATGGGCATCGTGAAAGTGGATTTGTTGGGCTTGGGAATGATGGCGGTGCTGGAAGATTCGCTGAAGCTGATTCGCGAGCACCAGGCGGAAGAGGTGGATTTGGCGCGATTGCCCCCGGATGACAGCGTGGTTTACGACACGTTGCGAAAAGCGGACACCGTCGGAATGTTTCAGATCGAGAGCCGCGCGCAGATGGCTTGCTTGCCACGGCTGCGCCCGGTGAAGTTTTACGACATTGTGGTGCAGGTGGCGATTATCCGCCCCGGCCCGATTGTGGGGAAGATGGTGCATCCGTATCTGAAACGGCGGCAGGGGCGAGAGGCTCCGGAGTGTTTGCATCCGTCGCTGGAGCCGGTGCTGTCGCGCACGTTGGGTGTGCCGCTGTTTCAGGAGCAATTGCTGCGCATGGCTATGATAGCAGCGGGATTTACGGGCGGGGAAGCGGAGGAGTTACGGCGCGCGTTTGGATTCAAGCGTTCGGAGAAGCGCATGAGCGAAGTAGAAGTGAAGCTGCGACGTGGAATGGAGAAGAAAGGGATTACCGGCGAGGTGCAGGACACGATTGTGAAGTCGATTACTTCCTTTGCGCTATATGGATTTCCGGAATCTCATGCGGCGAGCTTTGCGCTTTTGGCTTACGCGAGCGCTTATTTGAAGTGCCATTATCTTGCAGCATTTGCGGCGGCGATTTTGAACAATCAGCCAATGGGATTTTATTCTCCGGCGACGCTGGTGAAGGATGCGCAGCGGCACGGGTTACGCGTGCGGGCCATCGATGTGACGTGTTCGGATTGGCTGTGCACGATGGAGCGGGATGGCGAGAGGTTGTGCGTGCGACTGGGATTGCGGTTTGTGAAGGGCCTGCGCGAGGAAGTGGGGAAGGAAATTGTTCGCGAGCGCGGGGTTCGCGCGTTTGCTTCGATTGATGATTTGAAGTTGCGCGTGCCGGGCTTGCAGAAAACAGAGTTGACGTCGCTGGCGGAAATCGGCGCGCTGAATTTTGTGGGCGGCAAGGCTGGATTTCACCGGCGGGATGCGCTTTGGCAGATAGAACGGGTGTCGCGGCGAGCGGGACCGCTGCTGGAGGGTGTTGAAGAATCGGATGCAGCGATCGTTGAGAAAACTGAGTATGGTTCGGCAAGTGGCGAGGAGAATGTGGAGGCGGTTCGCGAAAAATATTCTCCGCTGGAGCCGATGACGCCAGAAGCGCGGCTGGTTTCCGATTTTCGCAATACGGGAATGACGGTGGGGCCGCACCCGATAAGTTATCACCGCGCGGATTTGCGGCGGCAGGGAATTTTGTCGGCGCGCGATTTGCTCCGCTTGGCGGATGGGACGAAAGTGAAGGTGGCCGGAGCGGTGATTGCCCGGCAGCGGCCGGGGACGGCGAAGGGATTTGTGTTTTTGAGCCTGGAGGATGAAACAGGGATTGCGAACGCGATTATTACGCCGCAGGTTTTTCAGGAGCACCATATTGTGGTAGTGAATCAACAATTTTTATTGATTGAGGGGACACTGCAGAATCAGGACAACGTGATTTCTGTGAAAGCGGAGCGGGTTCGGGCGTTGGGGATCACAAGGGCGGAGACTGTTTCGCATGATTTTCATTGATCTCTCTTCGCATCGTTGAGGTTTGCACCTTGCGGATACGTTTCTGTTCGTGTTTCGCCTCGAAAGCGGCGGCGAGACCGCCGCACTCCAAATTACGTTAGCCAATCGAGGAGCCTGTACCAGGCTCCTGCCAAGGGCAGGAACCAGGGGCGGCCGTTATATAGGCCTAGCGGGGCTCCCGGAAATGAGATATTCGCGAACGGATTGTCGTCGCGGCCGCTCAGGATTGCGTGGGCGATTTTGTCGCCGAGGTAGGTGGACATGGCTACGCCGTGGCCGGCGTAGCCTAGCGAGTAGTGCAGGCCGTCGAGTTGGCCGGCGTGGGGCATGATGTCGAAGGCGAAGTCAAGGGTTCCGCCCCAAACGTATTCGATTTTGGCGTCGCGCAATTGTGGATAGACGCCGAACATCCCGCGGCGGAGGATTTGGGCACTGCGGCGGATGGTGCTGCTGGTTTCAGGGAAGAAAGCGGCGCGGCCGCCGAAGAGCATTCGGCGGTCCGGCGTGAGACGGTAGTAGTAAAGATAATTTTTGGAGTCGTAGATCATGCGATTGCGCGGGCTGAGCTCTGCGGCCAGTTTTTCCGGCAGGACTTCAGTGACGATGATGTACGAGCCGATAGGAATGACTTTCTTTTGCAGTACGGGGGTGACGCGGCTGGTATAGCCGCTGGTAGCGACGAAAACGTTTTGGGCGCGCAAGGTTCCTCGCGCGGTGGCAACTTTCCAGCCGCTGGCGCCTTCGCGCTGAACTTGGTCCACGTGCGCGTGCTCGAAGATGGCGGCCCCAGCGCGTTCCGCGGCGCGAGCCAGACCCGCGACCAAACGCGCGGGATTGACGCCGGCGCTGGAATCATCAACTAATCCACCGTGATAAATGTTCGAGCCGATTTCAGATTGCAGTTGGTCTTTCGGGACGATGCGCTGCTGATGGCCGAAGTCCCGCGCGGTAGCTTTGGCGCTGCGGCGGAAGTCGTCGAAATGTTTTGCTTTGCAGGCGACCTCGAGGTGGCCGCAGCGGGCGAAGTCGCAGGCGATGTTTTCTTCGCGAACTAATTTTTCCACGAAATCGATGGATTCCAGCGATGCGGCGTACATGCGCGCGGTGGCGTCTTTGCCGTAGCGCGAGATCAGCGTTGCGGCGGGAAGTTTTAGTCCGGTGAGGACCATTCCGCCGTTGCGGCTGCTGGCGCCCCAACCGATCGTGTGTGAATCGAAGACGGCGACGGATGTGCCACCGCGGGCGAGGGAGCGGGCGGCGGAGAGTCCGGTGAAACCTGCACCGATTACGGCGACGTCGACGCGTTGGGGGAAATCGCGTGGCGTGGCGGTGGGGATTTCGATTGTGTCGAGCCAGAATGTTTTTTCTTGCATGAACAGACTTTGGTCGCAAATATGCCGAGTCACTGTAGCAGAGAGTGAGGAGAAAAAAGCCGGCAAGGTGCTGGCGCTACGAAAGGTGCCGGCGCGACCACTGCGAAACAGCAAATGCTAGCGGGCCCAGCGCGATTGCGGCTGGAGCGCTGAGCAAGACCATACGGTCGCCGCGTTGGAAACTATCGGCCACGCTGCCGGTGGTTGCGAGGACACCGAGGAAGACTGGGGCGGCTACTGCGTAGAACAGGCCCTTGCGGCCGCCGGGGATTAAGAATGGGCGGGGCATTTCCGGGTTTCGCTGGCGCAGCTTCCATGCGGATAACACGGTCATTACGGAGGTGGCTACGCGGAGCCAGGCGTAGACGGCGATTAGCTGCGTGAGCGTAAACATTGCGAAGACGGCGTAGATTGCGCTGGAGACGATGATGGCCAAAGCAGGCGTGCCGTATCGTGGGTGAATACGCGTGAAAGCGCGGGGGAAGAGTCCGTCTTCGGCGAGGGCGAAGGGCATGCGGGTGGTGGCGAGGACCGTGCTGTTGAGGAGGGCGGCGTTGGTGACCATGGCGGCGAGCGCAACCCACGCGCCGAGTAGCGGGCCGCCGATCAACTTGGCGGCAACGGAGAAATAGTCGCCGTGCCAGTTCTGCCAGTTGTCGAGCGCGGCGAGGGAAGCGAAGGTCGGAAGGAAATACGTGGCGATGGAGAGTGGGACTACCAGGGCTAGCGCGCGAGGGAAGGTGCGGCGGGGATTATCGACCTCTTCGGCCACGGTGGAGAGTTGCTCATAGCCGGAGTACAGCCAGACGCCGAGGGCGAGGCCTACGCCGAAAACCTGGAAGAGCGGTTTGTGCGGAGGAACTACGGGCACAAAAGGGTTGTGCTTCCGGTGCGCGATGCCGAGCACGACCATCACGGCGATGGGCAGGAGAACAAAAATCTCCAGCAGTGTGGAGATGCGGCCGACCATCTGGATGCCGCGGACATTGATATAGGTGATGACGGCGATCAGTGCGGCGGCGACGAGATAGTGGTTGCGCCCGGTAAGCTGCGGGAAATAGAAGCCGAGATAATCGGCAAAGAGCACCGCGTAGGCGCTGCCGAGAAGGAAGGACGCGGTCCAGTTCCACCAGCCGGCGAGGAAGCCCCAGAAATCGCCGAAGGCGGCGCGCACCCAACGGTAGAAGCCCCCTTGCACTGGCATGGCGGTGGTGAGCTCCGCAGCGACGAGCGAAATCGGGATGCACCAGAAAAGTGGGATGAGCAGGTGATAGAGCAGGGTCATTCCGGGGCCGGAGCTGCTGACTTGTTCTTCTAGGCCGAATGGGCCACCGGTGGTGTAGGAGTACATGACGAAGACGAAGGAGAGGAGGGTGGCTTTGCGGACTGCCGGTTCGGGTAGGCGTGGGTTCGTAGCCATGGCGGGCCGGAGAGGTAGCAGTGTATCTTTTCAGGGACCCCCCTCCCCCTTTTTTTCACAAGTGTTCATTCTAAAGGGACTTAAAGCGGGATTATAACCTTGACGCAAGGTAGAGCGCCGGGTAGTATCCCCTTTAAGTCTTTGGGGGAGAACTCTGCATGTCTGGAAACAGTCATCAGAAGCGCGTATTTGAAAGGGCGCTTACCCGATTGCTTGAGAGGCGTATGTCTACAACTAATCCCGTACAGGACAAGTGGGCAAAAATTTATTTTTTCATAGGGCTATTCGTGGCCCTTGTTCTTCCGGGGTTAGCTTTGATTGGAATTACGGTAAATGTCTGGCTTGGTGGGGCAATTTTAGCCGTAGCGTTCGTGTGCCTTATCAGGGCCTTTTATATATGGGAAGGTTCTTTAAAACTTCACGTTT
>Ga0307479_10001374_pt1 | contig 22192 bp, 14 predicted proteins | sample atmos_gasesECM4C_FD_203743 | JGI IMG/M metagenome (GOLD analysis project Ga0307479, IMG submission 203743) | Hardwood forest soil microbial communities from Morgan-Monroe State Forest, Indiana, United States - atmos_gasesECM4C_515 | ecosystem: Environmental > Terrestrial > Soil > Temperate...
CCCCCATGTCGTGAATGCGGAGGATACTCTTGTGGGAAATCTTGCTGGCGAGGACTAGTTCCTGCTTGAAGCGCTTGAGCGCGTCGGTTTCACCCATGACGCCCTGGCGAACCACCTTGAGGGCGACGGTGCGATCGAGATCTTTATCGTAGACCTTGTAAACGCGCCCCATCCCTCCCTGCCCCAGAAGCCCCTCGATGCGGTAGCACCTGCCGAAATCGCTTCCGGGAGGGAGAGCGGCGGCATCCACCACCTGAATGGTTTCGGATTCACTGACAGGCATGGGAGTACCGCAACGCGTGCAAGATTCGGCGTAGTCCGGGTTGACCGTACTACAGTGCGGGCAATTCATTGAAAGAGCCGCCAGGACGGCTCAATGCCTTCATCCACGAAATGGAATTATCCGGCAACATAAAGGCCGCTGCAACAATTAACTGACCCCAAACAATCGGTTTCTGGCCATCGCGGGGCAGGATAAACTTGTACCGCTTGTCACGCGGCTGGAGCGACGTGCTCGGCACTCCTGCACACATCTGGTTGGTATTCGGCATTGTGGTGGTAGTGGCGCTGGCAGTGGATCTCGGCGTCTTCCACCGCAAAACCCACAAGATCACATTAGGGCTGGCGCTGGCCGAAAGCGCCGGCTGGATCTGCCTGGCACTCGCCTTCAACCTTTGGGTTTATTACGCGCGGGGCGCGCAAGCGGGCCTGGAATTCTTGACCGGTTACCTGGTGGAAAAATCCCTGAGTGTGGACAATATTTTTGTATTCATCCTGATTTTTCAGGCCTTTCGCGTGCCCTCCCGCTCACATCACAAGGTGCTGTACTGCGGCGTGGTGGGCGCGCTCGTGTTGCGAGCCGCGTTCGTGCTGGCCGGCGTGGAGTTGCTCCGATCTTTTCATGCCGTGCTTTTCCTGTTCGGAGCCATTCTGTTGTTCACGGGATTTCGCATGATGCTGCCTGGGGAACGGGTGATTCGACCGGAACGCAACTGGCTGGTCCGTCTGGCGCGACGATTTCTTCCTGTGCTCACTGAATACGAGGGAGACAGGTTTCTCGTGAAGCGCAGCGGCAAATGGAATGCGACACCGCTCTTTCTGGCGCTCGTTGCCGTCGAAGCCATGGACATTATATTTGCCATTGATTCGGTTCCGGCGGTTCTCGCCATCACGCGGGATTCGTTCATAGTGTACTCGTCGAACGCGTTCGCCATCCTGGGGCTTCGCGCCCTCTACTTTGCGCTAGCGGATATCCTGCCACGTTTCCGGTTTCTCCATCAGGGGCTGGCCTTTATATTGATCTTTGTGGGAGGGAAAATGCTGCTGAGCGATTGGTGGCCCATTCCCGCGATCGTCTCACTTGGTATCATCGCGGGAGTCCTGGTAACGACGGTTCTCGCTTCGGTGGCAGCGACCCGCAAGAGCAGAGCAAAGAGCGTGGCTCGATAAAATGTCCGGCTGAAGCTTACTGGAGATTCAGAGCAAGCAGCCGCGGCTCAGTCATTTCCTCGATTGCGTATCGCAGTCCTTCACGTCCCAGTCCAGACTCCTTCACGCCGCCATACGGCATGTGGTCAATCCGGAACGCGGACACATCGCCCGCAATAACCCCGCCCACTTCGAGTTGTTCAAATGCGGTGAAGAGCAGTTTTGCGTCGCGCGTGAACACGCCGGCCTGCAAACCATACGGCGAATCGTTGACGCGGCGGATGGCATCCCCGAAATCGTCGTAAGACTCAACGCTCACGACGGGCGCAAATACTTCCTCGCAACTGACCTTCATTTCGTGCCGCGTGTTTATGAGGACGGTTGGTTCAAGGATCGAGCCGCTGCGCTTCCCACCCGTCTCGATTGTGGCGCCCGCGGCCACGGCTTCTTCGATCCAAGCGGCGGCGCGGCGCGCTGCGTCTTCACTGATCATTGGGCCGACGTCTGTTGATTCGTCGAGTGGGTCGCCCGTTTTCAGTTTAATTACTCCGGCAACAAGCGCGGTAAGGAATTCTTGGTAGACGCTGCGCTGCACGTAGATACGCTGCACCGAGATACAACTTTGGCCCGCGTAGGAGAATCCGCCCTCAACGCAACGGCGAGCTGCGTCCTCGGCGTCCCAATCGGAATGGACGATTACGCCGGCGTTGCCTCCGAGCTCCAGGAGCACCTTTTTCTTCCCCGCTTTTTGTTTCAAGGCCCAGCCAACGGCGCCGCTTCCAGTGAAAGTGAGGAGTTTCAAGCGGTCATCCCCGACCAGGCGCTCGGCTTCAGGAATGGCAAGAGGCAAAACATTCAAGCCGCCGGCCGGCCAGCCCGCTCCCTCGATGACCTGGGCGAGCAGCAGGGACGTCAGTGGAGTTTGCGGCGCGGGCTTCAACACGATTGTGCAGCCAGCGGCGATCGCCGGAGCGAGCTTATGCGCGACAAGATTCAAGGGAAAATTGAACGGCGTGATCGCAAGGATCGGGCCGAGAGGAATTCGCCGAACGATCGCAGCGCGGCCCACCGTGGACGGCTGCCAATCCAGCGGGAGCCACTCGCCGCTGATGCGAGTGGCTTCTTCGGCGGCGACGGCAAATGTGAAGATGGCACGGTCCACTTCAGCGCGCGCTGTCTTGATGGGCTTGCCTGCTTCGAGCGCGATCAGCTGCGCGAATTCCTGTTCGCGGATGTGGATGCCCTCGAAAATCGTACGCAGGATTCGCTGGCGCTCGTACGAGGGCATCTTTTTCGTGGTTTCGAAAGCCCGTTGCGCAGCGTGGACGGCCGCTTCGGCGTGTGCAGCGGTGCCGCGGAATCCCTTGCCAACAAGGGCGCGGTCGAATGGCGAGTGAATTTCGAACGGCTCACCCTCAGTGAGCCACTGGCCGTCGAGAAACAATCCCCAGTTCTTCACGGGAACACTGGTTGCAGCTGCCATTTCAGGGGCCTCAAATCCTCGCGATGTTAGGCGCGGCCTGGTACCGTCACAGTGCGCGACACGCTCACGCTTGCCAGCGCGGCTTCGAATACGTTCAGACCTTCCTCGAACTGCTCGTCTGTGACGGACAGCGGCACGAGAACGCGCAGAACATTTCCATAAGTCCCCGAGGAAATGAGAATCAAGCCGTGCTCGTGACAATACTTGAGGACTTGCTCGGTCTCTTCTTTGGCCGGCTCGCGAGTATCCGGAGAGCGCACCAGCTCGATGGCGCGCATCGCGCCGAGGCCGCGAACGTCGCCAATCAGCGGAAATTGTTTTTGCCATGAGCGGGCACGGGCGTCAAAGCGGACACCCAATTTTTCAGCGCGAGCAGGGAGATTTTCGCGCTCAAGCGTCTCGATGGCAGCGAGTCCTGCCGCACAGCTGACAGGATTGCCACCATACGTTCCGCCCAGACCGCCGACGACTGGAGCATCCATGATCTCTGCGCGCCCGGTGATAGAGGCGAGCGGAAGACCGGCGGCGATCGACTTCGCGGAAACCAGTAGGTCCGGAACTAGCCCGTAGCGCTCGGAGGCAAACATCGCGCCTGTACGCCCGAAACCGGTCTGCACTTCGTCAGCAATTAAAAGGATCTGGTGGCGCCGGCAAATTTCCTGCAACACGGAGAAGAACTCGCGCGGCGGCGCGACGAAGCCACCCTCGCCGAGAACCGGCTCGACCACAATCGCGGCAACGGCTTCGGCTGCCACCACCCGCTTAAATGTGTCTTCGAGATGGTGCGCACAGAAAACATTGCATGAGGGATATTGCAGCGAGTAGGAGCAGCGATAACAATACGCGTACGGGATGCGATAGATGTCGCTGGCGAAGGGCTCGAATCCTGCTTTGTAGGGATGCGTCTTGCTGGTCAGCGACATCGTGAGCATGGTGCGCCCGTGGAAAGCATCCTCGAAGCAGATGACCGCCGGGCGATGCGTGAAGCAGCGCGCAATTTTCACTGCGTTTTCGATTGCTTCGGCCCCGCTGTTGACAAGGATTGTTTTCTTCGCAAAATTTCCCGGCGTCAGCGAGTTCAGCTTTTCCGCCAGCTCGACGTACTTCGCGTAGGGCGCCACGGCAAAGCAGGTGTGCAGAAATGCATCCACCTGTTCGCGGATGGCGGCAACCACTCGTGGTGCGCGATGCCCCGCGTTTTGGCAGCCGATGCCTCCGGCAAAATCGAGGAAGCGGTTGCCGTCTACGTCCTCGACCATCGCACCTTCGGCGCGGGCAGCAAAAATCTGCGTAGCATGCGAGACGCCGCGCGCGACGGCAGCATTGCGCCGGCGCATCAACTCCTGTGACTTGGGTCCCGGCATTGGAGTGCGCATTTGAATCGTGTTCATGTCAGTACCATCCGATCGGCTGCTCGTGGAGGTTGATGTGAACCTGCTTGGTCTCCAGATACTCTTCAATTCCCCAGGGGCCGAGTTCACGGCCGAAGCCCGACTGTTTGTAACCTCCCCAGGGAGCTTCAACGTAAGTTGGCTGCATGTGATTTACCCAGACAATTCCCGCGCGCAGCGCCTTGACCACGCGAAACGCTCTGAAAATATCGCGCGACCAAACCGCAGCGGCGAGTCCGTAAGGCGTGTCGTTGGCGATGCGGATTGCGGCGGCTTCGTCAGTGAATGGGATCACGGCAGCAACCGGGCCGAAAATTTCTTCCTGGGCGATTCGCGCGGAATTGTCCACATCGTAGAAAATTGTCGGCTCCACGTAATAGCCGCGTGAAAGAGAGGCCGGGCGGCCGCCGCCAGAGGCGAGCTTCGCTTCCTTTTTCCCCAGCTCCTGATACGACCGGACGCGGTCGAACTGTTCCTTGCTGACTAGGGGGCCCATTTTCGTTTCACGTTCGAGCGGCGGGCCCAGGTGGATCGTCTTGGCCTTTGCCGCCATCGCTTCGACAAACTTCGAATAGATTTTCTTATCCACGAGGATGCGGCTTCCGGCGGAACAGACTTCGCCCTGATTGATGAAGACGCCGAAGAGCGCGCCGTCAATGGCCGCCTCGAAGTCGGCGTCCGCAAAGAAAATGTTCGGGGACTTTCCACCGAGTTCGAGCGTGACGCGCTTCACCGTGTCGGCGGCCATCTTCACGATTGCTTTGCCAACGGACGCGCTGCCTGTAAATGCAACTTTATTGACGTCCGGATGCTTGACGAGCGGTGCACCGGCGCTCTCGCCGAAGCCGGTGATGATATTAACGACGCCTGGAGGCACGCCTGCATCGGCCAGGTAGCCCGCAAATTCGAGAGCGGTTAGCGGCGTTTGCTCAGCAGGCTTCAGCACGCATGTGCAGCCAGCGGCCAGCGCGGGCGCAAGCTTCCACGCAGCCATCAACAGTGGGTAATTCCAGGGAATGATCTGGGCAGCGACGCCGATAGGTTCGCGCAGCGAAAGACTCAGCGCGTTGTCCGGCACAGGATTCACATGCCCGAGTACTTTCGTCGCCAGGCCGCCATAATATTCGAAGCAGGTGGCAACGTCGGAGATATCATACTCGGCCTCGACGATAGGCTTGCCACTGTTGCGTGATTCCAGCTCGGCCAGCTTCGCGGATTCTTTTCGGACGCGCTCGGCCAGACGGAACAGGATTCGGCCGCGCTCCTGCGCCGTTGTTTGTGGCCATGGGCCGGAGTCGAAGGCGATCTTGGCAGCAGCCACGGCGCGGTTGACGTCTTTCTCATCGGCGTCGGGAACCTCCGCGATGATTTCTTCGGTCGAAGGATCCACCACCGGGAAATAGGCGCCGTGGTGGCTCTCGGTGAATTCTCCGTCGATGAACATGCGGTATCTGCTCACAGCAGCTTTAGCCTCGGTAGCCATAAGTTCCTCCTGCTCTCAATCCGATCAAATGCGGCTGGCGGCTTCCCGAGGAGCCTTCCGCCGACCGTACACATAAAAGAAAAATGCTGCCAGACTAATAAAAAACGCCGTGCCGCCAAACATCCAGAGCTCGTACAATGGCAAGGAAGTGATCTGTTGGGCGGGAAAGAACGCCAGAGCAATTCCCAGAATGGTGGTAACCAAACCGCTGGCGCCCGCAAGAATCAGCACGCGGTTGCTGTAATGCCCCTTCTCTGCCGCTGGGTCGAGCGCAAGCTTCAGCAGTGCCGCAAACATGTAGAGAAACGGGACGAGCTGCAGCACCACGGCCAGGGACAACAATTTCTGAAATGTCTCCTGCACGCCGGCGCCGATGGAATTCAGCGCCACAAGCGACATCGAAATTACGGCGTGAACGATCAAGGCTGGATAGGGCGTCAAATAACGCGGATGCACCTTCCCAAGCCATGCCGGTAAATAAGAATCGAGTCCAGCAACGAATGGGATGCGGGCAGACCCAGCGAGCCACGCAGATCCGATTCCTGCAATCGAAAGGCTGAGCATCAACGCGAAGGGCGCCACGATCCATCCAACGCCGACGCGATCCGCCATGTGGCTCACGGCTTGCACGATTCCCTGGAGCACGCTGATATCATTCTTGCTGACGGCGATCAGCAGCGTGAGCGTAGCCGCAATATAAAGTAGACCAGAAAGCACGCCGCCCCAAGCGACGGCGCCGGGTAGGGTCCGCTCGGGATCCTGAATTTCATCACCCATCACGGAGGCGAGTTCCAAGCCGACGAGTCCGAAGCAAATCACGCCGAAAGAATTGAGGACAAAGCGCGGGTTGGCCGGAATCCGGAAATCTGCAGCGGCGACTGTGGTACCAAAGCGAAAATACACAATTACACCGAGCCCGACCAAAGTGATCGCGGCAATCATGGTCCCGATGCCGCCCAGATTGTTGATCCACTTTCCCACACCTAATCCCACGATGTTCAGCACTACGAGCAGCGCCAACAGAATAAAAGACGCAGCCACGGTGAACACTTTGTTCTCAGCCAGTGATTGGTGGCTGGGGCCAAGCACGAAAACCGATACACCGACGAAGTACAGCATCACCGTCGGCACATACATCATGTTGTTCGTCCAGTAGCACCAACCGGACAAAAACCCGTGAAAGTCGCCGAAGACTTCCTTGGCCCAGAGGTAAACGCCGCCCTCGCCCGGATAGCGGTGCGCCAACTCGATCACCGCGATGCCCTGCGGCCAGAAAAAGAGCAAAAGCGACACGAGCCACAACCAAACAGTTGCGCCTCCATTCGCCGCGATGCTCGGCACAACGTTCAGATTGAACACCGCCACGACGAAGAGTGCGATGAGGTCCCAGCGGCCGAGAACCCGCTTTAAATGCACGACACCATTTTGGTTCGTAACCGGCTCCGGCAGATTGGCCTCCGCTTGAGTTTTTTAGTGCCCGGCACTGGTGGCCGCATGCGGTTGCTCTTGCGCGACCGCGAGCGCCGGCGCAACTTCCGCAAACGCTGCGAGGTGCCGATCGATGTCTGCCTCGGTGTGGGCCACGGAAATTGTCGCTTGCTCATCCCACCAGTACGGCTGCGCCAGGACGCCGTGATTCACCATTCCAAACCAATAGTGCCGCCAAAGCTCGGTGTCAATCTTGAGCCAGTCGCGATAATTGCGAATGGGCTTCGAAGCAAACATCAGCGCTGCGTTCGCGCCCGCTCCGATCACGTAAGCATTCAAGCCGGTCTTCTCGATTTCCTTTTTGTAGCCATCCACCAACCTCTTGCTCAGGCGATTGACGTGCTCATAGGCCGGGCGTGTCAGCACTTCGCGGAAAGTGGCCAGGCCCGCAGCCATAGCCACGGGATTCGTGTTGTATGTCCCGCCATGGAAGACGCGGTGGTCGGAGATCAGCCCCATCACTTCCTTCGTGGAAGCAAACGCTGCCAGTGAGAAGCCGCCGCCAATGGATTTTGCCAGGCAAACGATGTCCGGCTTGACCTGGAAATATTCGCAGGCGCCACCGTAGGCGAGCTTTGCGCCTGTTTTTACTTCGTCGAAGATCAGCAGCGCCCCGTGCTTGTTCGTAATTTCCCGCAACGTCTGGTGGTAGCCCAGCTCCGGCATCAGAATGCCCACATTCATCATGATGGGCTCGACGATCACGGCGGCAATTTCCCCGGGATATTTTGCGAACAGGCGCTCGACGCCCGCGGGATCATTAAACTGTGCGACCAGCGTATTCTGCAGGGTCGCTTTGGTCACTCCTTCACCGCCGGGAATGGCATTCGGCATGGCCGGGTCGCCCACTTCACTTGCTTTGGGCTTCACCGAGACGAGGACGGAATCATGAAGGCCATGATAGCCGCCCTCCATCTTGATAATCCGGTCGCGGCCAGTGGCTGCACGAGCCAGGCGAACCGCGTGCATGGTGCATTCGGTTCCGCTATTGCTGAAGCGCACCATCTCCACCGGGAATCGTTTGCAGATTTCTTCAGCCAACTCCCACTCCAGGTCATGCGGCATTCCGAACATCGTGCCGGTGCCGAGCCTTGCCTGTACGGCTTTGATGACCGCGGGATGACAGTGTCCGGCCATCAACGCGCCGAAACACAAATTGAAGTCTATGTACTCGTTGCCATCGATGTCATGGATATGTCCGCCTTTGCCGTCGCGGACAAAAATCGGATAAGGATCGTAGGCGCGGTAATTGCTGGCGACGCCGAGGGGCAAACGGGTCGTAGCCCTCTTGTGCGCGTCGCGAGAACGCGGCGTGCGCTTCTCGTAAGTCTCAATTTCTTTTCGCAGACCTTCGTGCATGACTTCCTCCAAAACGCTGATCGCTGTGGCCGACGCACGGCCCTGAGATTTGATTCGCTTCCATTTATTTTCCTGCGGTCCTGAAGATATATCAGGAACGCGAATGGCGCGGGTCTCGCGCCACGCTGGTGCATTTGACCTGCCGCGTTCTTGCGGCGGTCGATCTAGAGCCGAGCAGAATCACAAGTGCGCAGCGCCGCTACAGCCTTACGTTCCAGCGGCGGAACCGGAATCCACGCTGCTTCAGCTCCGTGAAGAAGGGTTTTGGCGGGACAACATTTTCGGGGGCTTGCACTCCGATGCCCTGAATTTCTCCACGTCCACGCATCACGGCCGCAATCGCTGCTGGAAAACCAGTATCGCGTGCGACGGCTGAAAATTGTGGTCGCGCAGAATGGTCAGCCCACATTTCCATGGCGACGGCAGAGCGGCGGCCATTCTGCTTGCCGAACACCACCACGCGAATGGCTTCGACATCGAGCGGCGTTTTCTTTGTGCTGCGGTTTTGCAGCAGCGCTAGCAAGACGGCGCGGGGCGCGACCCGCGTCCCATTCACTGGGATTGGTTCGCGGCTCGTGAAACCGGTGTGCGCAAGGTCGCGAACCAGATTTACAAGCTGCGGCTCGTAATTGATTTTGAAAAACACTTCGCGGACGCCTTTATTCGCGAAGCTGATCGGCAGGGTGCCAAGTTCGGAGTGAATCGAATGGCGCAACAGGATTTTGCCGATGGGAGCAGGAAAGTTCCCTGGCTCGGGGTCTGAGAGCAAGCCCTTTTCGACGTACTCACCTTTTTCGAAAGCGATTGGCCGAGTAGTCAGTTCATCGAGAATCGTCGCGATTGAAAAAGTGTAAGCGATGGGACTGTCGTAGTGCTGTTGATCGGCGCCGGCGTTATAGACGCGAATGGAATGCACGCGATCGAGCGGGTCGCAGAGAGCGCGAGCCATCACGTTCGTGATTCCCGGCGCGCCACCTATCCCGGCAATCGCGATGCGGCCGATGCGGCGGAAATCACGATCGAGCGCAAACTGCTTCCGCGTCATGTGGTAGAGGCCGCCCAGATCCATGTAATCAATGCGCGCAGCCAGCGCGGCACGCATCACTTCGAGGTTCCAATTAAACTGCGTGCAGTTGACGACGACGTCCGAGCCACGGAGGAGCCGCGCGAGCTGCGCTGTGTCGCGCACGTCGGCAAACGTGCCGTGCGCCTTCCCGTGCCCGAATTTCCGCGCGACTTCGTGGGCACGGCCACGGTCAAAATCCGCCACGACGATACGCTGGACTTCGCGCGCCCCGCCCAGGTCATACACCACCGTGCGTCCCATCATTCCCGCACCAAGCACGGATATCTTCATGTCGCTCCCGCCAGTATCATTTTACCCTGAGACGCCAAAGCGAGGGCCCGCCTGGAGCGGACACCCTCGCTTGGCTCGGTACAGTCCTTTCCCCTCAGAAAAGAATCTTCAGCCCGAACTGAATCAAGCGCGGGTCTCTCGCGTTTGTCACCGTGCCAAAAGTGGCCGTATGGGAGAAGTTCCCGTCGGGAGTCAGGAACTGAGTATGGTTAAACATGTTATAGAATTCGGCCCGGAATTCCGTGTTGAACCTCTCGCCGATGGGGGTTTTCTTCACGATCGAGATATCCGTTTGGCTGATGCTTGGCCCGCAGCAGAGCGAGCGGGACGAGTTTCCGAACGTTCCAGGGGCTGAATCCTGAAAGACCGTGGGATCGAAGAACGTGAAGTTGTTCTTCGGCTTCGGTTTGGAAAAATGAACTGGGCCCGTGATGTTCGGCTGGCCGACCGGCTCGAAATCGCCATCGCTGGTCGTCAGCTCCGTATCGTCGCCCGACAGGATTCGGATTGGAAAGCCCGTCTGGTACGTGAGGATTCCAGAAACCTGCCATCCGTTCACCACCTTGCCAGTAAACCCTTCGTGCTTCGGAATCGGCAGCTCCCAGACCGGGCTGAACACAAACCGGTGACGGGCGTCGAAAAGCGACAGAGCGCGACTCCTTCGGGGATCAAAGGGGTTCACGATGTTCTCGAAGCTGGAAGCGTTGTCAATCGATTTGCTGAAGGTGTACGCGGCCGTAAACTGCAAACCACGCGAGAAATGCTTTTCTAGCAGGGCTTGGAACGAATTATAGTTCGAATTTCCGGTTGTGTCCTGCACGTAAATGCTGCTCAAAACAGGAACGAAGTCCGGTGGGCACCCGTTGCCGACGCCCGTGGCGCCGTTCAAGGTCAGGGGTTGGCAAAACGGTGAGGAGAAGGGGCGAGTTCCTATTATCGAGATGGGCGGATCGGCACTCGTACCAGTTCCTATCACCAAACACGAAGGAGGAGGGTTCTTGAACGGGCACGGCACGTTGGGGCCAGGCGGCACACCGGGGGCCCCCGGATTCGCCCCATTCGTGTACGGCAGATGGAAGACAAAACCAGCGGGAAGTTGGCCTGGCGTAATCGTCGTGTATCCGAAATCCGCTCCGAAGGGGCCGCAGCCGAAGAAAGATCCCTCTATAGCGATTAAATCAAGGCATGTCTGGGGATTGCCGGGGTTGATATCGCGCGAGAGAAGCAGGCGGTGCCCTTGGGTTCCCACATAGCCAATCTGTAAGATCAGGTCTTTGGCCAGTTCGCGCTGGATCGTCAAGTTATATTGCTCGGAATATTGGGACCGCAAATGCGGCTGGAATTCACCGAATGAAACCAGTGGCCGGAACTGAGACCAATCGACGCTCGAGCCCCGCGCGGGACTTAATCTGCCCCCGAAGGGATTAGGGGCGGGAACCGATCCGTCCAGCCCGGGACAACCGGGCAGAGTTGGGAACGCTACTCCGCAAACTCCGCCCGTTGAAAACTCAAAGGGTGTGTTGAGCAGGGTGCTGAAGAGCGTATTACTGCCGCCGAAGGGAGGCTCAGCGCTGAACTGCTCCATCACCAGTTGTTCGATGGGGTTATAGAAAATCCCCCATCCCATCCGCACGCTCGACTTACCCGGTCCGCCAAACAGCTTACCGAGGAAACCATCCGATCGACCGGGGCTCCAGGCGATCCCAATCCGAGGCGCGAAGGATTTATAATAGGTCTGGGTCAGGCCGTTGGGAACGGTCTTGCCGTTTACCTTGTCTCCCGGAAAAACAATTCCCAGAGGGAACAGGGCGTTGGCCCCGCCGCCCGGATTGCAATTTGCGTCACCGCCAGTTGCGGCAAGCAAAACACTATTGTCTGGATTTGCAACGCCCGAGGGATAAGTCGAACTAAGGTGGCAACTAAATGTCGTATCTACCGCGCCGGGCCGAAACGTCGGGAGCCTATGGCCCTTGTCGCCGTAGGGTGTGTTCAATTCCCAGCGCAGGCCGTAATTGAGGGTCAAGTTCGGTCGAATCTTCCAGCTATCCTGTGCGAAGAGACCCACCATCGTGTTGCGCAGGTTCTCGGATTGGTTGCCACCCTGGTTATAGGTATTCACGAAGCCAAGTAGGTAGTCTGGGTAGGAATTGGCGAAACCCACATCGTCGTTTCCAATTATGATCGGCGTACAGTTGTGCTTGGGGTCCGGATTGATCCCTGGTTGGCACAGGTTTTGCACACTGAGAATCGTCTGAAGCCCGGTTGTTTCAAAAAACAGAGTCTGGTCAAACCGCTGCCGGCTCACGTTCCCGCCGAACTTCAGGCTGTGCTTTCCGATAATCTTGCTGTAATTATCCGACCACTCGAAGACATTGCCTATCTGCGGAAGTTCACCTTCAAAGTTATTTCCCAAGGTGAACCCGCCACTAACAGCAATGTCGGGCACGCCAGCATGTCCGGGTAAAGTTGTGGTGATTCCCGCGCTGGTGGGGAAAGCGGGATCCTGGAAACAATTCGCCACGGAAACAGTGTGAAAATTAAGCGCGCTCGACGCCTGGCATATGGTATGGGCGGTGCCGTCACTGCTCACGTTTGCAGGATGGTCGAGGTCCCTCTGCCCTTCCCGGAAGTAGCTGAAACGGAATTCGTTAACCGCGGAGTTCCCCAGCGTCCAGGTATGACTCACATTCCACTGCTGAAAGCGGCTCGCGTTGTTGGCCCCAAAACCCGGCACGTTGGCTCCCGCAGCCTGGAAGAAGGAGAGAGGCTGAAACTGGAAGGAATCATCAAAGTAGTAGTAAACAGACAATTGCTGCGTCGAGGTAAGTTTGTGGTCAAAGCGTATCGTAAATTGATCGCCGCGGATTCTTTGAACAGGGGACGTAACGACATTCCCAGAGGTGGGATTCGCGCTGGAAAGCGGCAGATAGTTCAATAGGGAAACAGCGGTGGGATCAAAACAAGCCGTGGGAATCTGCTCATTAGGAAATATATTGGCATACGGTGTGGGGCCCGAATCCGCAGCATGCGTCACACCGATCTGAGGCAAGCCGGCGGAAGCTTGTGCATTCATTGCGGCTTGATCACAAGAAAGGCCAGCCGGACCCGTCGTGCGGGCTCCCATTACTCCAGCAAAGAATGGATCGACAAGCGACCCATAGAACTGTGACTGGACCGGTGTGCTTTGCGCACCCGCTGCGGAGAAATTCGCTATGGTGCCGAGGCCACCGGAATAACTTGAGGTGTTGTTGAGCTCAGCGCTCGTGGGTAAAATCACATTCCCCGAGGAAATTCCTTGGCGGTTCCGGCGCCCCTCGTAGGAACCAAAGATGAACGTTTTGTCTTTCTTGATCGGCCCGCCTATGGTGCCTCCAAACTGATTTTGCTTGAAGTCTGCAGTCGGAAGGCCGCTGGCGTTGTCAAAGTAGTTTCCAGCGTCCAGCACCGTATTGCGAATAAACTCGTAAACGTCTCCGTGAATTTTGTTTGTGCCAGATTTGGTGACCACGTTGACCACCGCACCTGAATTCCGGCCGAACTCCGCATCGAACGTGTTCGTCAGAACGCGGAACTCCTCGATCGCATCCGGGGAAGGCTGGATCGCCGGGAGGTTTACGAAGACATCGTTCGCGTTTCCTCCATTGACCATGTAATCGTTCGCGCGGCCCCGCCCCCCATTCACCGACACAACGCCGGCATTGCTGCTGCCATAGAAGAGATTGGCGCCCACCTGCGACTGAACGCCCGGCTGCAATTGCAGAAGCTGGTACACGTCGCGCGTATTCAGGGGCAGCTCTGTGGCGGCCCTGTCGTTCACCACGGCGCCGAGCTGCGTGCTGGTTGTCTCCACCTGCCCGGCCTGGGCCTCGACGGTGACGGTTTCAGCGGCCTCGCCGATTTGCAGCAATATATTGACAACCGTAACGTGTCCGATGCTAACGCCGACCTCTTTGGCGACGTACTTCTTGAAACCCCGCGCTTCCACCGTGACGGAGTAGGCGCCCACGGGGACCTCCGGGATTTCGAAATCCCCATCCTTGTCCGTTGTGGCTGATCGCGCAGCCGATGTCCCGGCCTGCGAGGCCGTGACCGTAGCGCCTTGGACGATCGCGCCGGAGGGGTCTTTCACGCTGCCGCGAATTTCACCGTTAGTTTGTGCGAAGGCTGGAACACACACAAGCAGACTTCCACCAACGAGCAGACACACGCGTACCCCTTGCGTCAGTTTCATCGCCGCTCCCTTGGAAAGTTTGCGCCCACCCCAGACGCTTCCCCCGCCCCAGATTTCCGTTGCAGCTTTCGGAAAAACCTTACTATAATTTGCGAACGTTAGAGCAAGGCCGGAGGGTTGTCAAGGAGAAACTATTTTGGGCACGCCTCACAGCGGGATGGCGAAGGCTGCGCGCGCGCATGGATATCTTCGCATCAGCGACGTCGCGCGGCTTGTCGGCGTTTCTCCTTCCATTTTGCGGTCGTGGGAAAATCTTGGGCTCGTTGCGCCCGCTCGTACTCGCAGCCACTACCGCGTCTACACGCATTCGGACATCCGGCTGTTGAAGCGCGCGCAATTTCTCCGCAGCGCGCGCGGCATGAACGCTCCTGCCATCGTCCACATGCTGAAATCTCAGGGCCTGCTCCCTGCCGGGGGGCACGCCCGCACAAAAGCAAACCCGATTGGTCCGAGGCTGCGGCGGTTGCGATTGCATCGCGGGTATTCACTGGCTCGAGTCGCGCGGGCGGCCAACGTGTCCGTTGGATTTCTGTCTGCCCTGGAGCGCGGGCAAATGAGCGCATCAGTGGCCACGTTGCGGCGGCTCGCACGGTTCTATCGCCTCAACATTCTTTCCCTATTCGATCCGTCTGAAGCAAACCCAGGACGCGTGCGCCCGCAGGAAAGAAAAGTCCTCGAAGCGGGACCCGGGGTGCGAATGGAACTGCTGTCCTGGGGCAACACAGTGATGGAGCCGCACCTCTTCCGCGTCTCTCCCTCTGCCGGGAGTGGCGAATCATATGCGCATGAGGGCGAGGAATTCCTCTTCATCCTTCGCGGCTGCCTGGAAATTTCGCTCGATGGTGGTGAACCGCACCGGCTGGAAGAGGGCGACAGTTTCTATTTCGAAAGCAGCGCGCAACATCGCTGGTTGAACCCCGGCAAGAATGAGGCATGGGTCCTGTGGGTGAACACGCCGCCGACTTTTTGAGAACGGGTCTTCGCGGGGCGCGGTGCATCGGCGAAGGGGAAATCAATTGAAGATTCTACATCCTTTGAATTGGCTTGCGGTTCCCTGCCTCGCGATGATGGGGGCGGCTGCATGGCGAAATGTGCCCTCGGCCCCTGTCGCGTCATCGGCTGACATCGTCATACTTCACGCGAGAGTTTACACGGAGAACCCGCGGCAACTGTGGGCAGAAGCTGTGGCGGTGTCGGGCGAGAAAGTTGTGGCTGTCGGAAGCGATCTGGAGATTGCAGAGTATCGCGGCGCTCACACGCGAACGATTGACGCAGGTGGGCGGGTAGTGCTCCCGGGCTTCACCGACAGTCATATACATTTCCTCGAAGGGTCGCTTTCGCTGGGCTGGCCGGACCTGAATGGCGCACGATCGCTGCCCGAAATCGAGAAGGTGTTGAAGCCATATGCCACGCCTCAGTCGCAAGACAAGTGGGTTTTTGGCCAGGGCTGGACCTACGATGCGTTTGGAGAAAAAGCGCTTCCCGACAAGGCGGTCCTCGACCGCATGTTTCCCAACCGGCCCGTGTACCTCGAATCCTTCGACAGTCATACGGGGTGGGTGAACAGCAAGGCTCTGGCGCTCGCAGGAATCAATCGCACCACACCAGACCCGCAGGGCGGAAAAATCGATCGTGACGTCCAGACGGGCGAACCTACGGGTGCACTCGTCGAAGATGCGCGGCATCTGGTGAAGAATCTTGTTCCCGTGCCCACGCCCGAAGAAAAGCTCGCGGCCCTCCGAAAGGGCCTTGCGCTCGGGAATCAATATGGGCTCGTCCGTGTGCACGCGGCGGGAGAAACTAGAGACACCTTCGGCGATTTCTACGATGTGGACTTATTTGACCAATTACGGCGGATGGGCCAGCTTACCGTCCGATTCTACATTTCTAAAATCATTGAGCCTCCCGACCTCACACCTGCAGATGTCTCCGCTCTCGAACAGGCTCGCGCCAAATTTCACGATGATTGGATCTCCGTCGGCGCAGCAAAGTTTTTTCTGGATGGTGTGATTGAGGATCACGCCGCTGCCTTGCTGGCACCATATCTCGACTCCCCGGGGAATACCGGCACGACGCAGTGGGTGCCCGAAAAGTACGCTCAGGCGGTTGCTGAACTCGACCGCCATCGATTTCAGATTTTTACGCATGCGGTTGGTGACCGGGCCGTCCGCATTGCCCTCGATGCCTATCACTATGCGAGTCAAAAGAACGGCACGGCGGACGTGCGTCACCGAATCGAACATGTCGAATTGGTCTCCCCGCAGGATATCCCTCGTTTTGCTGCCCTCGGCGTGATTCCGAGCATGCAGCCGTTGCACGCATATCCTGAAGAAGGAGTTTGGGGGCGCCGTACAGGCCCTGAACGCGAAAAATTCGCTTTCGCCTGGAACAGTCTGGAGAAGGCCGGCGCGCGTCTGTCGTTCGGCAGCGATTGGGAAGTTGTTACCATGAATCCCTGGCCGGGCGTGCAAGTTGCCGTTACCCGCCAGGACGACAAGGGGTCGCCGGCCGGTGGTTGGGTGCCCGAACAGCGCATCACTGTCGCCCAGGCCATCGCTGCATATACAACCGGGGCGGCGTACTCGGGCCACCGAGAAAAGATGGAAGGATCCCTTGAGCCGGGAAAGCTGGCGGATCTCATTATCCTTTCCCAGAACCCCTTTGAGGTTGATCCGCACGATCTGAGGAAGACGGAGGTCGTGCTGACGATGGTGGGAGGCCGCGTGGTATATCAACGCCCGGGCCAGCTCGACACAAAAGGGCCGACCGGAGCAAAATCGGGTCCATGAAAAAGATTCTCATAATCGCCAGCCTCGCCGTCCTCTTCGCCTTTGCTTCCGGCGGGTGCAAAAAGCAGACGCCGTCACTGGCGCTCCTGGTGTGGGAGGGATATGCGGATCCATCGTACGTGCGCGTGTTTGAGGAGGCGCACAATTGCAAGATCAACGCATCATACATGGGATCGAGCGACGAGTTGGTCGCGAAGCTGCGCGGCGGCAGCGCCAGCAACTACGATGTCATCTCGCCGTCGAGCGACGTAGCCACGATGATTGCATCTTCGGGCCTCGCCGTGCCGCTCGACCTTTCGAAACTGCCGTCCTTCACCCAGCTTTCCGAGCGCCTGCGTTCCCTTCCGCTGGTTCGCACAAACGGCAGCGTGTACGGCGTACCATTTACATGGGGTCCCAACCCGCTTCTCTACGACACGAAGGCTTTCGCGACTGCGCCCGATAGCTGGGCCTTGCTCTGGGAACCGAAATTGAAAGGGAAAATTTCAGTGTGGGACGAGCTTTCTACTCTTTATATGGCCGCACAAGTCTTAGGCTACGACAAGCCGGACCCGAGCCATCTCTACCATCTGAGCGACGCCGAGCTCGAGAACGTGAAAAAGAAACTGCTTGCGTTGAAGCCGAACATCCGCAAAATCTGGACTACTGGCGGCGAGCTGACGAACCTTTTTGAAAATCATGAGGTGGTCGCCGCGATGGGTTGGCCGCTGATGACGAACCAGCTTCGCAAGGTGAACTTCCCGATCGGCGAAACGATCCCGAAGGAAAACACGACCGGATGGATCGACCATCTGATGATCACTGCCGCGAGCGAGCACAAAGAACTTGCCACGCAATTTCTTGCCTACATGATCGAAGCGAAGACACAGAAGGCCGTCACGGACGTTACCGGATACGACCCCGCCAATCCGCAAGCCGGACAATTCATGACCGCCGAGCAGCGGAAATCGCTGCATCTCGACAACGCGGATGAATACATGGCGCGGATTTACTTCTGGCAGCAGGTTCCACGGCGCGACAAGTACAACGAAATCTGGAACGAGGTGAAGGCCGCGCAGTGAGCGCTCACCTCATCCGGAACTCCGAGACGCCTCCGGCGCCCGTCGAATCCCTCCTTTCCATCCGCGACGTGGTGAAGAGGTTTGGAAACCGCGATGTTCTACGCGGAATTTCTCTCGACGTTGGTCCCGGCGAATTTCTCACCATCCTCGGCGAAAGCGGGTCCGGCAAGACGACCTTGCTGCGCTTGATCGCCGGCTTTGAAGAGCTTGACCAGGGTGAAATCTGGATGGCTGGCGAGCGCCTCGATTCGATACCCCCCTATCGCCGACCGGTGAACACCGTGTTTCAAAGCTACGCGCTGTTCCCGCATTTATCCGTGTTCGAGAACGTTGCTTACGGACTTCACGCCAAGGGCGCCCCGAAAGCGGAAATCCCGGAGCGCGTGAAGCAGGCGCTCGACATGGTGAAGATGGGCGAGTTCGCGCAATCGGCTCCGGCGCGACTGAGTGGTGGCCAGCAACAGCGGGTAGCAGTGGCGCGCGCGCTCGTCAACCGGCCGCGTGTGCTGCTACTCGACGAGCCGCTTTCAGCGCTCGACGCAAATCTTCGCCGGCAGATGCAAACCGAACTGAAATCGTTGCAACGCGAGGTAGGCATCACTTTTATTTTTGTCACCCACGATCAGGAAGAAGCCATGGCGCTTTCCGATCGGATTGCACTCCTACGCGCCGGATTGCTCGAGCAGGTTGCCGCCCCGCGCGAAATTTACGGGCAACCCTCCACCGCCTATGCGGCTCAATTCATTGGGCAGACAAACGTGTTGCACGCAGAAGTGCGCGACGGAACTGCGCGCGCCGGGGCTATCGTCTGGCGTTGCTTCGGCCCTGGGGGGAGGGTTCCCTTCTCCCTGCGCCCCGAGTGCATCCGGTTGGTTGCGCCGGTAATGCCAGGGGACAGTGCCGACGTCTCGACAGCGCATTTTCGCGGGCGCATCAAGAATCAGACATTTGGCGGGGCGATGGATATGCTGGAGATTGAATGCGGCAATTCTCAAGTGTTGCGCGCACGAATCTCGAGCCCGGGGCCCCTGAGCGGTGAACGGGAATTTGAATTCACTCCCAAGGACGCGGTTCGCGTTCGCGATGGAAGCGAAGACTAGATGTATTCGCGCACGTACAAAGCGAGCGTCGGCGTCCCTCCGGTCCTCTGGGTCACCGTGTTTTTGCTTGTACCCTACGCAATTCTGTTCTGTTACAGCTTTTGGTCCGTTTCCCCGCAGCAAGTGATCGTTCACAACTGGAATTTGCAGAACTATCTCCAACTGATACGCAATCCCATTTATCTGACGGTGCTTTTTCGTTCCATGCGCGTCGCCGCAACTGTGACGCTGCTTGCGCTGGTCCTGGGCTACCCACTTGCATACTATGTCTCGATTCACGCAGCAAAGCGTAAAGATCTCCTCTATCAACTGGTGATCATTCCCCTTTGGGCTAGTTATCTCGTCCGCGGATATGCCTGGAAGACGATTCTTGGCAGCGACGGCGTGCTGAACGGATTCCTGCAGCATTTGCACATCACGCAGCGACCGGTGGAGTTTTTTCTCTATAGCCCGTTTGCCGTGATCCTAACGCTCACGCACATCTATACGCCGTTCACCTTCCTGCCAATTTACGCGTCGCTTGAGCACGTTCCTCGAAATCTGGTAGAGGCCTCCCATGACCTGGGCGCCTCTCCCTGGAGCACTTTTCGGCGCGTGGTCCTGCCGCTCTCGCTGCCCGGAGTTCTTGCCGGAGCAACCTTCGCCTTCGTACTCACGCTCGGTGACTTCCTCGCGCCGCTGCTTGTGGGCGGGCCGAGCGGCATCATGATTTCGAACATCGTGGTTAGCTTGTTCGGAGCGGCTTACAACTGGCCGCTAGGCGCCGCAATCTCCCTGTGCCTGCTGTTGCTCGTCGTTGGACTGTTGTTTGGGACTGAGCGGCTTGAAAGGAGACTCACACTTTCATGAGCGGTGGATTCGAATCAAGGCGCGCACCCCTGCTGACTGCATGCGCGATGCTTGTCTATGCATTCCTCTACCTCCCCATCGTTGTGCTGGTGGTGTATTCGTTCAACGGTTCAGGCGTCGGGGGTTTTCCGCCAGCTTCGTGGACTTTCGAGTGGTACCGCGAGCTATTTGCTGACGGTGCTCTGTGGGGCGCGGTGCTGAATAGCCTGATCGTCGCGGCAATCGCGGTCGCGATCTCGCTCGGCCTGGGATTGCCCGCGGCGTTGGCGCTCGACAGGACGCAATTCCCCGGCAAGGCGGCATTCCGACGCCTGGTCCTGCTGCCGCTGATCCTGCCGGGAATTATCACCGGCCTTTCGCTACTGATGCTTTTCGTGGCCGTGGGAATGAAGCTCAGCCTGGTTACCATCATGCTGGGGCACGGCACTGCGTTGATATCAGTTGCCACGACCGAGCTTTTCGCCGGCTTGCAAAAACTCGATCGCGCCCAGGAAGAAGCTTCGCTCGATCTCGGCGCAAACCATTGGAAGACCTTCTTGCGCGTGACGTTGCCGAATTTGGGAGTTTCGTTGATCGCTGCCGGGTTGCTGATTTTCACGCTCTCGCTGGATGAAATCGCGGTCAGTTTCTTCCTGATCGGGCGCGACAACACTCTGCCACTTGAAATCTGGTCGCGGCTGCGCCGCGGAATCACACCGGAAATCAATGCCATCTCAACTTTGATCCTGCTTTTTTCAATCAGTACGATTTTGATCTGGTACCGCCTGCGCATGCGCAGCGCGCATGCCGATGAGCCCGTCGCGCCTTTGCTGCCCTCAGCACTCGAAGGAGAGGCACTATGACTGCCAGTCGCAGGGATTTCCTGAAGTTTATTGTGGCCGGATCCGTGACGGCGGGCTGCCCGGTGGACCTTTCGCTGCTGGCCTCCCCGGAGGGCGCGCAATCACAGATTGACGGTGATCATTTCGAGATTTGCCATGAAGTCCGCGACGGCCACACCTTTGCAAAACCCCCAGTCTCCAAGCGCCATGAAATCGTGATCGTTGGTGGCGGCGCGAGCGGCCTGGCCGCCGCTCATTTCCTACAAAACCACGACTTTCTGCTGCTCGAAAAAGAACCGCATTGGGGCGGCAACGCGACCCTGGGCGAATCGCATGGCCAGGTTTTCTGCACCGGCTCGGCGTTCGACTATAAGGGGAGCGCGAGCGATCGACTGGCGCGGGAAATCGGCCTGGCGCCGCTCCCAGTGAATTCGCCTGATCCCACCATTATCAACGGCAAGTGGGTGCCCGACACATGGGGCGCGGGACTCGATCAACTCCCTTATCCCCAAACAGTCCGCGATAGTTTCAAGAAATTCCGCACCGATATGCTCACACTGGCCGCCGACAAGAATCAGCAACAATTCGATGGTTTCCCGCTGACAAAATATCTGAAGGCATATGCGCCAGAAGTAAAGCAATGGTGGGACTGCTACGGTCCCTCCAACTACGGCGCGCAAGCTGCCGACACGTCCACCATGGTCGCGCTCATCGAACTAAAAGACCAGTGCGAGGCCGCAGAACACGATTCGCGCGTCACCCTCCCCGGCGGCAACGGAGTTTTTGCACGCAAGCTTTCGGAAATCCTACAGTCAAAATATGCTGAGCGGATGCTGAACGACGCGACGATAGTTTCCGTTGACCCTCAAAAGACGGAAGTCAACGTCGCGTATGTCCACGGCGGAGCGCTGCGCACCGTCGCAGCAAAATTCGTCGTCATGGCAACTCCCAAACTCATCACAGCGAGGCTCGTATCGGGTTTGTCGGACGACCAGACTGATGCCATGCGGTCGTTCCGGTATTGCCCCTACGCCGTGATCAACATGATCTTCGATAAGCCTGTGTATGACCGCGCGTACGACACATGGTGCCCGGGGAGCACGTTTGCAGATATTACAGTCGCGGATTGGGTGAATCTGAAGCAGCCGGACTTCAAGCAGAAGAACAGCATTTTGACTTTTTACACGCCTATTTCAGAGTTGGACCGCAACAAGCTATTGAAGATTGAGGGCTGCCGACAGATTGCCGCGAAAGCCGTTCGCGATTTTCACAAACTCCTCCCAGAGTTCGACGTGGATCCAGACGAAGTCCACTTCTATCGCCGGGGCCACCCAATGTTCCTCTCCACGCCC
>Ga0307479_10001375_pt1 | contig 22170 bp, 24 predicted proteins | sample atmos_gasesECM4C_FD_203743 | JGI IMG/M metagenome (GOLD analysis project Ga0307479, IMG submission 203743) | Hardwood forest soil microbial communities from Morgan-Monroe State Forest, Indiana, United States - atmos_gasesECM4C_515 | ecosystem: Environmental > Terrestrial > Soil > Temperate...
ACAGGATGAGGTTCAATCGTCGCCGCCAGTGCTTCTGATAGTGATGGTGAGAAAAATCGGTGTGGATGTTGAGGAACCCCCCGCGTCTGGACTGGTGCAACCCGCCACCTTCAAGCATTGGGTCGGCCATTAGGTTGGGAATGCCGGTTAGACCTGACAACCAACTCACAAACTCGGGAGAATTCAGTTCGTCCGTCACCGCGCCGAGTGCCCGAGGGAAGCAATCCCGTCTCGCCAGCCCCACCTTGTTCTCATTGTGATGCTGATAGTGGGTCCATGGGACTGTGCTGCAATCCTGGAACTCTTCCCCAATCTCCGCGGCCACATGGGGCTCGAGAAAATCAGCGATAAAAATGTGAGGAATGGGCGTGTTCGCCTGATACTTCCTCGACAAAACAGGCAGGGTCGCAGTCCACGCCGAATGGCGGAACGGGGAGACTGGTCCTGCAATAGCTCGCAAAGTGGCCGTCAAGCGTCTTCCTTAATCATCAAGACCGCCAGGATTTTCCCTATCATTTCAAACGGCAAACCATAACGACGTGATTCTCGTAAGGACACTCCATACTGGCCACGCCAGGCTGCAGCAGGATGACCCAGGTCACCCCGTAAGTGGTCTGCAACCGGGCAAAATCCTCCGGGCGGAATCTGTTCCAACCACTCTCCGCCTGCACTTGATGGAGCCATTCCTCAGCGAGGGGCGGAAACATGGTAACAGCGCCGCTGTCCTTTACGGCGTCAGCAAGCATGCTCCGTTGCGCGATGGCTCGGAATCCATTGTTGTCCTCCCCGGGGGTCCTCATGTAATTCGGATCGAGCGCGAACACCGCGTCCACGGGAGTGTTGTCGCGCACCCAGCGAAACGCCTGTACCCAAGGGTTTCGGGGCGTCGCACCCGGCCACTCGATGTGTGCGCTTGCAGGAAACAATTGGCGCTGCGCGTAGAACATACTTGCGCATAGAGGCAGAAACAATACAACCCATCGCCAAACATGATTCTTCAGTAGGTATTCACCCGCAAACCCGCCGGCCAGGAGAATCATTACAACGTATAGGAGGTGGAGACTCCTCATGGGTTGTATGCGAGCAAGAGTCTCAAATCGAGGAGACACCGACAGAATCACACCAGCCACGATGCAGATCGCCTCGAACAAAATAAATGCTCGGCAGGTTAGGTCTACATTTCCCATTTGGCGCGAACGCGCGATCCGGCCGAACCACCAGAGTACTCCCAGCGGGGCCAGCGCGCCCAGGATCTCGTACCACTGCCATTGCAGAAAATAGTGATAAGTATGCGACGCGGCAACCTGGTGATAGGCGGGGGATGTCGGTTGGAAGAAGAATGACAGCGGCAGTATACTGGCGAGGCTGATGGTCTTGACTCGGCGACGCCGCATCCACACAAGCAGTGTCGCATACAAGGCCACAAAAGCCGGCATCAGCGGATGGATTGCTGCCGCGAATAATAGACACAACCCAGCCTGCGCATATTTCTTTTCAAGGACCGCCGCGATTGCAAGGATTCCAGTAAACGCCGTGAGATTTCGCGGATTGATGTATTGGTCCAAGATGTACAGCGCCGTACCCGCTACCGGCAGCGTGAACAACGCTGCCAAAAACGCAACGCCCGCCCAGCGAGCTTTCCAGTCCTGAAAATATTTCCCCGCCAACTCCCAACTGGCGAACAGCAGCAGAAACATCGAGAGCAACTGCCACAGAAATGCTACGAGGTCCAACGGCAAATGGCTGATCCGCACCGACAGGGCAATCAAGTTGGGGAACAACGTCAGGTGCGCATGAGACTGAAAGAACTGTGCGTTGAAAGGAAACAAATCCGGTCGCAGAAGCTTCTCGATGCCCGGTAGGTAGATTTCGGCGTCTTCGGCTCCGAGGTGATAACCATGCACCAAGAGCGCTGCAAACGTCAGCGAAAGAAGAATCAGTCCGTCACGAAACTTGGAGACTCGTGCAGGCGCATCATGCGGGCTTGCCTGCACACCCGAATCGACGGAGACGCCAGAAGTCATCACAAGTCCGTTGTCCCGCGCCTCTACAACTACGTGCGGCAAATGCGTCGAATCGGGCTGATGCTTATGTCTGCTCAGAACTTTCAAATCTTAACATTTAGTCCTTCGATCGAATGGCGCCGAGGCATTCCGCTCAGAGAGGTTCCGCTGATACGAATTGTCGAGCAATGCCTAGCACTTGACGTCAATAAACTTCGCGGGTTGGATTGAATGCGGCGAGAGGATGCTTCAACCAACCGTCTGGAGTATTCGAACAGGACACCGCAGTGCTCAAGCCCAGCGCTTCGCCGGCTACGCGCGAATTCCAAGGCAACGCAACCCCGTTTGACCTGGCCGATTGGATCCAACCGAACAGAATAGCAATAAAAAGAGACGATGAACCCCATGCACCACGAGCGCTGGAACGTGAGATGACCGATTACCCCTGACGGAGTTTCTTAAGCTGGGTTGACCGGGAACCTTGTTAACGGGCAGGAAGCTGGCTCTTCACAAGCGTTTCAACAGGTCCCGACTCTCTCGGATAAGCTCGCGTGCACGTCTTTGTCGCGCCTTCTCTTCAGTGGAATACCGTCCGTGCTTCCAACGGGCGCGCCGCGATTTTACGAGCCCCTCTGGGGTGCGAGGCCAAAGGCGACCAGTCGCGGGGGTGGTCGCGGCCCGAAAACGCCATTGATCGACGCATGCCCGCGGCATCAGGGACGCACCGCATCCAAGCTAATCACCAGGACCTTCTGTGCCATCTCCCGTCGCTGCTTCCGATTCATCTCGTGCAAACCGACTGGCAGCGAGGCGGCTTGCGGCCTTTCGTCCGCTTTTAACGTTGGGTGGGCTTCATGCTATCGTAATCTTCACCAACTGTTTGTGAATGCCAAGAGGCAGGTGGTGTTCGGCATGGCGTGCTGTGGCACGGCGGCATCGGAGCGCGAAGCTGCGGCGATCCGGAGACGTTCTCTTACGAGAACGCAATCAATCCAACGCGTGAATTTCTCTGCGGGATGCTGCCAGCTTCGGCAGAGGCTGGACACGGCCTGGTCGAGGAGAGGTTTCGGTTTCACAGCCCAGCTCCCCTGGAGTAGGGGCTAAAGCGGACGTGGACTGACACTCGCACCGACGCTGTACCGCGAACTATCATAGGGTGAAATCCAGTATTGTTTTACAGGCAAATCGGGACCGAGAATTCTTCGAACAAGGAGGGGTTTTGAAGCGAGCACTGGTGTGTGGCGCGGGTGGGTTCATCGGTGGCCATTTGGTCAAGAAACTGAAGCGCGCGGGTTACTGGGTTCGCGCTGTGGATATCAAGCAGCACGAATACCGCCCGAGCGCGGCTGACGAGTTTCTGCTGTTGGACCTCCGTCGCCAACAAGACTGCGAAGCCGCGTTGACAATATCAGGCGGCAAACTCGACGAGGTGTACCAATTGGCTGCTGATATGGGAGGAATGGGATTCATCCATTCGGCCGAGTGCGAAATCATGCACAATAGCGCGCTCATCAACATACACATGACACAGAGAGCGGCCGAAATAGGCATCCCGCGGTATTTCTTCTCCTCCTCCGTGTGCGTATATCGCAATATGGAACTCGGTGAGCCAGAAATGTCGGAAGAAGACGCCGTCCCGGCACACCCGGACAACGAATACGGCTGGGAAAAGTTGTACTCAGAGCGCGTGGCGATGGCATACGAACGGCGCTACGGAATGCAAGTGAGGATCGCGCGGTTTCAAAATTGTTATGGAGCCGAGGGTACATGGCGCGGCGGCCGGGAGAAAGCGCCTGCAGCAATTTGCCGCAAGGTGGCCGAGGTCGAGGACGGCGGCACGATCGAGGTCTGGGGCGACGGAAGCGCGGTTCGCTCCTACACGCATATCAGCGATATGGTGGAAGGCATTTTCATGCTTATGCATTCCGACTTGCATGGGCCGGTGAATATCGGTTGCCCTCAGTACGTGAGTGTCGACGAACTTGCGGCCACGGTGGCGGAGGTGGCGGGCAAGAGAATTCATGTTAAACACGTGCCGGGGCCAGTAGGCGTGCATTCCCGTAATTTCAGCAACTCCAAAATTTATTCCATCGGATGGCGCGCCAAGGTTTTTCTCAAGGAAGGCATCGAACTGACCTATCCCTGGGTTAATGCACAAGTTAAGGCGCTCGCGAACCAGTCCAGTGTGGCGGTCACCTAACGCCCTGGGCGCCTGACCGAGTTTTCGTCAACATCTGCCACGCCTCCTTGCGAGGAAACTGGCTCCGAGGTGACGTGATGAACTACACCTACACCCAGATCAACCAGTATCTGACCTGCCCGCGCCGCTACCGGCATCGCTATTTGGACGGCCGGAGGGAGAAGACCACACGGGCAGCCATGCCGGGTGTGCTAAACTGAGCTTCCTTTTGAAGTCCTTCAGACGACATGCCACGCAAAGCTCTCATAACTGGAATTACCGGCCAAGATGGTTCGTACCTTGCGGAGTTCTTGCTGGAGAAGAATTATCGCGTCTACGGCCTGATTCGACGTAGCAGCACGATCAATTTCGAGCGTATCGCTCATCTTCAGGATGAGCTGGAGCTTATCCCCGGGGATCTCCTCGATCCGAGCTCCCTCATTACCGCTATCCAGAAGACTGAACCAGACGAGATTTACAACCTCGCCGCTCAGTCGTTTGTGCCTACCTCGTGGAGTCAGCCGGTGCTGACGGGCGAGTTCACCGCGCTAGGCGTTACGCGTTTACTTGAGGCTATTCGAGTCGTTAATCCCGCGATCCGGTTCTATCAAGCGTCTTCCAGTGAGATGTTCGGCATGGTGGAAGAGTCACCCCAGAACGAGTCGACTCGATTCTACCCGCGAAGCCCGTACGGAGTCGCGAAGCTCTACGGCCACTGGATCACAGTCAATGCGCGAGAGAGTTATAGCCTGTACGCGTGTTCCGGGATACTGTTCAATCACGAGTCGCCTCGCCGTGGAGTGGAGTTCGTGAGCCGCCGGGTGAGCTACAACGTCGCCCGGATCAAGCTTGGGCTGCAGCAGAAGCTCAAAATGGGGAATTTAGAGGCCGAACGTGACTGGGGTTTTGCCGGGGACTATGTTCGTGCGATGTGGTTAATGCTCCAACAGGACAAGCCCGATGATTACGTAGTGGCGACTGGGCAAACGCACACGGTGAAACGCTTGTTAGAAGTTGCGTTTGGCCGAGTCGGGCTTGACTATCGAAAGCACGTCGAGATCGACCCCGAACTCCTGCGGCCGGCTGAAGTGCACCATTTGCGGGGCAACTACGCAAAGGCTCGTCAGAAACTAGGTTGGCAGCCCTTAGTCACCTTCGATAAGCTCATCGAAATGATGGTCGACAGTGACCTCGAACTGCTGTCGAGGGACACTTCCAAAGCGGCATCCTTCGGAGTGCGCTAGATCCTTCGCGTCGAGTCGGCTGGAACCAACGCCTAGTGGAGCGTATTCTCATCACCGGTGGAACTGGATTTGTAGGAACCCATCTCATCCAGTTGCTGAGATCATGGACCTCAAAGATCTTCGTGCTGGCCTCCGGCGCCAAGGCGTCCTCGCGTGAGCAAGAGGTAGAGCACTATCGGTTCGACATTCGCGACAGGGATGCGGTTAACTCCGTCGTTCGCGAGGTTAGCCCGAGCCAGGTCTACCATCTCGCGGGTATTTCTTCCCCTAACATTTCTTGGAGCAACCCCCGACTTACGTTCGAAGTCAATGTCCTGGGTGCTTACAACATCTTTGAAGCGGCGATGAGCTTGCCTTCACCACCAAGGGTTCTGAATGTCAGTACGTCTCAGGTGTATGCCAGCTCGGGCGGGATTCTGACCGAAACCAGCCCAGTAAATCCAGATAATCCTTATGCCGCTAGCAAGGCGATGGCGGAACTCTTGCTCGTGCAATACCGGAAATGTATCCGCGGCGGCATCATCACTGTCCGATCGTTCAATCACACCGGCCCAAGGCAACCGCCGAACTTCGTCCTCCCTTCAATCGCGAAGCAGTTCGCGGAAATCGAAGCCGGTGTCCGCCCGCCGAGGCTTACTGTGGGGGACATCAATGTGAGGCGCGACTTTACCGATGTTCGCGATGTGGTCCAAGCCTACATTGCCCTGTTACACAAGGGCAGAGCCGGTGAAGTGTACAACGTCTGTTCTGGTAGGGCAGTTCGTCTCGCGGACATTATCGGGAAATTCCAGGCGATCAGCGGGAAAGCTGTCGAAATAGAGATTGATCCGGCTCGCGTCCGATCGAATGAGGTTGCAGAGATTGTTGGGGATTCCTCTAAAATTAGGAATGAAACTGGATGGAGTCCAACAATCCCACTTGAGAAGACGGCTCGGGATCTACTGGACTACTGGCGGGAAAAGGTGAAGGAGCCGGGGGTAGATCGATACTTCTAGGTGTGATTCGCGGGGGACCCTCGCTTGAGTAGAAGTCGCGAATTCCCGTCTGGCTGAGCCAACTGCCATCGGTCAGCACAAGTGCCCGAATTGCAACACTTGCTCACCTCCCGACTGGCAACTACGAAGGCGCCCGGTGAGTTGCCTCGGACCTAGGAAGGCTGTTCTTACAGAAATATTCCTGCAGCTTCGCAAAAGAGAGAGCCCCAAAATGGGGGACCACAGGGTCAGCGCCTGCGGCGCGGAGGGCTCCCGCTCGAGAAGGAGGTGCAATCCCAATACAGCGCATACCTGCTGTGGTGGCGGCCTCGACTCCGGCCACAGCGTCTTCTACGGCAACCAGATTCTGCACTGCTTGACGCATGCGCTGCGCCGCCAGACGATAGATAGATGGATCCGGTTTTCCCGAGAGAACGTCGTCTCCCGTCACAATTGTGTCGAAATACTGAGACAGACCTAACCCTTCCAATGTGGAGTGCGCTCGTCCTAGGCCAGCAGATGTTGCGAGAGCAACTCGAACTCCAGCTTGCCTCAAGGAGCATAGGAATTCGACGACGCCCACGACTGGCTGGATCTGATCATCCATGTCCTTTAGCATCTGATTCTTCCGGTCCCCATATTCCGTAATCTGTTCGGATGAGAGATCACCTAGGAAGTAGCGTAGAATCTCGTCCCGCTTGCGCCCATCCAGTATGAAGTCCAGTTCCGTCTCTGCAACATCGCGATCTACGCTTTGCAGGAATTGTTTCCACGCTGTCCGATGGGCTGGATGGCTATCTATGATGACACCATCCATGTCGAACACCATGCCGCGTATCGTCGAGCCGCTCATGAGAATCCTGGCCAGGTGCGCTGCGCTCGCTGGTTGTCAATGGTGCCGACATCAATTAGGTAGTCGCGGACGGGAAACGCGATCATCTCTCCCGCCAGCTGGCAAAACCTGGAATCCAATATCCGCGGTCCGGAATGGCATCGAGCACAGCCGGCGTCCCGATCATCAGACCTGAGAAGGCCAGGTTACTCGCCGAATTCTCCGGCTTTTCGACAAACTGCTCATCGATTCCGTCTTGATTGGTTGAGACGATCCTGCACGGGTGGGGATCCAGCACTTCGTATACCACAATTGTAGCGGCGCGCTTGCGCTATGCTCGTGCAGTCGCAGCATACCCCCTTCGTCGACTTTGCTGTCGGTGCACTGGGTCGCCGTCAACGAGCACGGTGATCTAAAGATGATCGCTTGCAGCATTGGTTTGTTCTGCACTGATAAGTCCTGGCCAATTGTTCTGGGCTGCCTGGTAGTTTTCGACAGTCCCGATATCTTGCACGTATTCGGAGAAGCGATGGGCTGACATCCGACCTGCCAGCCGTGGCAACACGTCAAAACCAAGGTCGGAAGGCCGCCTGGGGGGAATCGCCTGCAATAACTCGCCGGTCCCTATTAGTAATCCTGAGAAGGCCCAATTGCTGGAAGGCGACTCAGGCTTTTCAACGAACTCACGTACGATGTGGTTTTCATCGGCGGTTACGATGCCGCAACGAGTCGGATCGGGAACCTGATAAAGGCCGAGGGTCGCGGCCATGCGCCGCCCCCGATGGAAGTCATGCATCCTCCGTAAATCGGCTGTTGTCAACACGTCTCCGTACAGAACCCAGAAGCAATCGTCGCGCTCGACCCAGTCGCGGTGTGCCAGCAAAGTCCCAGCACTCCCCAGCAGGAAGGGCTCGTCGGAAAGATGTACCGTTACCCCATTTGCGTTCTCTTCCACATATTCCCTTACGAGCTCGGCATGGGCATGAAGATTGATTAGAACCTCGGTAATTCCGGTGCGGCGACAGATCTCGAGCCAGATGCCCAAGATGGGCACGCCCCGAATCGGCACCAGACATTTCGGCAGCCGGTTTGTAAACGGGCGCAGTCGGGTCCCGTGACCGGCGGCAAGCAGGAAAGCTTTCATAGGCGTCTCGTGAGACCGCAGGTCTCTACTCAGGATCTGGTACCGGAAGTGACGGGAACAAACGTCCAGCGCGAGCCACCCCGCTCGTCTCCGTCGATAAACGGATCGTTGACAATTACCTGGGCACCCTGGAGATCGAACGCTACGGTCATCTCCTGGATGCCTTCGCCAGCCATTCCCTTCCGTACCGCATCCTGGTAGACCTGTTCGCAGTAGAGCAACAGAAAGCCGCCACCTCCCGCGCCGGTTATCTTGCCTCCCGAAGCTCCGCAATGGAGGGCGAGTTCATAGAGCTGGTCAATGCGAGACGTTGAAATTCTGCTGGACACACGTTTCTTTGCTTGCCAACCTTCATCCAGCAATTCACCGAAAGTGTCGAGATTCCCTATCCGCAAACAATCGCGCATCCGGTCGGCCAGCAGGCGCACCTCATGTAGTGCTTCAACCGTGGCGCCCCGATGCGCTCGGGTTGATTTCTCCTGTTCTTCCAGAATCTCCCAAGAGTGATGAGCCGAACCTGTGAAGAACAACATGAGATTGGAATTCAGAGTGCGCATCAGTTCCGGTTGAAGATCCAGCGGTTCTACCTGGGTGGTGCCGTCAGGGTTGAAGGTAATGTAGTTGAGTCCGCCAAAGGCCGCGGCATATTCATCCTGTTTGCCTACCCGGTGATTCAGTACGTCATGTGCGATGTGAAACGCGCGCTCCGCGAGTTCATACTTGGAGAGTGGTATCTGCAGATAGGAGGTCAGCGTCTTCAGGATGTTCACGCAAACACTGGCGGAGGAGCCCAGTCCTGTGCCCGGCGGGATTTCCGAGGCGAGAAAAAGATTTACCGAGACATCAGACCCCAAGTTCTTTAACACCCCCAAAGGAATCTCGAGGCCGCTCCCCTCGATGTTCATGGAAGCAATGTCGTGCCAGTCTTCAAAGATGCGCAAATCAGAGGAAATGACCTGAATGTGTCCGTCGGTCCGCTTCCCAAGAATTGTGTAAAAGTACTTGTTGATAGCGGCGCTAAGAACGGCACCACCGAACTGCTGATAGTAAGCAGGGAGATCCGTGCCTCCCCCAGCAAAACTAATCCGCACTGGACTGCGAACGATGAGCATTTTGAACGGCCTCCGGTACTAATTCCGAAGTGTAAGTCGGGTGCGCTTCTTCCGGCAATGAAGACGCAGATGACCGTAGGAAACGAAGCCAGCGTACGACTCTTATGGCCAACGTCCACAACGTCTGCAGCAGCAGTGAAACGTCGCTCAGTGGCGACGGGGCCAACAGATACTGAAGATCGAAGCGAGTTTTTTCCTCCGAGGAACTCTGGTCGCGCAGACCATGGACCTGTGCTAGGCCGGTCATGCCGGGCTTCACGCTGAGCCGTTGCCGCTGCCACTCGGAGTAGCGCCTCACTCTTTCCGGCGATTCCGGGCGGGGGCCCACCAGAGTCATATCCCCGCACAGCACGTTCCAAAGCTGCGGCAGTTCGGTGATGCTCAACATCTCCAGCCAGCGCTCGAATCCGTTCGGCTCGGTGAGCGGACGATCCACATTGAGGCGTAGCATGGAAAACGGCCCGCCATTCTGGCCACAGCGAATCTCCCGGCGAAAGCCCTTGCCTTTTCTCCAGCGGAGCACAGCCGCCGCGGGCAGTGCGATCGGAAGCGCGACAGCCACCAGAATCGAGCCAATCAGAATATCAGCGGTCCGCTTCCACCAACCCCATACCGCTGAGGAATAGGGAGGACGCTGGAGTTGCAGGATCGGAAGTCCATCAAGGTCCAGGAATTCAGGCTTCGAAAGGTACAACTCATAAGGCTGCGGCACTATGCTCACGCTAATGTCGTACTCGCGGCAGCGGGCGGCAAGGTTGAGTACCTCAGGCCACGCCGGCTTCGGCAACGCCAGGATGAGCTCATCGATCTGCTGGCGACGAAGCAGTTCCACTACTCCCAAAGTCGAAACGCTGACCCCAGAAGATGAGTTCGGTAAGTTGATCGCCGGACCGTTGTCTTCCGGAGAAAGGAAGCCAACCACCTTGCAAAGCATCTCCGGGTGACGCTCGATCCTGACGGCCAATTCACGGGCCACGCTGCCGCTGCCGGCAATCACCAAGCGGCGAACGGCCCCAGCAAGGTAACGAGCTCGCAGGAGTAGGAGAGCCATGTAACGGATACCGACAAATCCAATGAACAGTAGTATCGCAAAGTAGCCCAACGCCAATCGTGATACGTAGTGCTGCGCCAGGTAGCTCGCGGTCAGCACTAAACTCATCGTACAGACAATGGCGACGAGTAACTGTGACGCCGCAGCTGGAAAGCGCCACCCGCCACCGAAGCAGTCCAGTCGCATCCAGAACGACATGACGGACCAGATGAGCCATGTGGCAGTGAGGTACGGCAGCAGGGCATGAATGGAGAGCCGGTCAGCCGCAGCCCAGCGCGGGCCGTAACGTAAGAAATCGGCTCCAAACATAGCCATGCCAACCCACGCGAGGTCGGTAACCAGAATCCACTGTTGCAGATGTCGGAGTTTCATAGAAAGTCTCACGGAAACGGGGTGCTTGATCGAGTTCAGGCAAAGGCAGTAGTGGCATCACAAATCCTGCGCCGTATCGTCGTGAACACAGCATGTGCAACGCATGCATGCAGGTCTTCGATGATCTGCATATTCTCGGAGGGAACAATCATGCAAACGTCACAGAGATCTTTCATTTTGCCTCCTTGGAAGCCGGTGAGCCCGACGGTTATGGCATTGGCCGCGTGGGCCGATTCGAGAGCACGTAATACGTTTGGAGAGTTCCCGCTGCCACTAATAGCGAAGGCCACGTCGTCCTCGCGGACGAAGTTTGCCAGTTGCTGAGCAAAGATATCTTCATATTTGGAGTCGTTCGCCCAGGCGGTCATGAGGGGCACACTATCGGTAAGGGCCAGGGCCTTGAATCGTTTGTCCGACCCGTTTGTCGTACCTTTTCCCAAGTCACAAGCGAAGTGTGAAGCCAGCGCCGCACTTCCCCCATTTCCAAAAAGGTAGACGGTACGGCCCGTATCGTATGCGCGGAGGAGCACGGCCGTGACCTCGTCGATCGAATCGTACGGTAGCCTGCTCACTGTTTGCGCTAGGGCACAAAAATACGTGGTTGCATCAGTAATGTTCTGCATTTCGGACTCCGTTGAGAGGATGAGCAGTGTTTCCAGGAACGTGCCCTCGCATGCGGCCTTGCGCTGACGTGGTTTTAGCTGCTTGCGGTTAACACGACTCCGGCATTGCGCATATCGGCGTAAGCATCGTGGATTTGTTCGGGTATACCGCCGATGCTGCAGATCCACTGTCGAAAATCTTCCATGATCGTTTGCAGGTCACGGCGCGGGCGCCAGCCTAGGTTGCTCAGTTTGTCGATGCTTGAAACACTGTGCCGGTTATCACCGCGGCGGTATTCGCAGGAAATCTGCAATTCCACTTCAGACTCAGCCGTCTTGAGAACCGCTTCCGCATACTCGATTACGCTGGTAGATTTTCCGCTGCCGACGTTGAAAGCCTCGAAATCTGCCGCATCCTTCTCCAGCACGAGCATATTGGCATCAACGACGTCTTGTATGTGAACGAAGTCGCGCGTCTGCAGACCGTCCTCGTAGATGATCAGCGGGCGGTTCCGTAGTGCGCGACTAAAGAAAATCCGACAGACTCCCGAGTAATGGTTGTACAGGGATTGTCGTGCACCTTGAGTGATCGAGTATCGAAGGGCGACTGTAGGAATTTCGTGCAACCAGCCAAGTCCAAGAGCTGCTTTTTCCGCGGCCAGCTTTGAGACAGCGTACTGATTGTGGGCGTTGTTGTGCTCTTCCTGTAATAGTCGAGGGCTAGCGGCCTGCCGACACTGAGGACACCGCAACTCCCATTCTCCCCGAAGTAGTTGCTGCTGCGACCGTGGCCGCGGTAGAAAGAATCCATGCTCGGAGCATTCGTACTGCCCTTCACCGTAGACGGCTTGCGATGACGCAACGATAACTTTCTTGACGGGCAATCGATTCTGCACGATCAATTCGTAGATCAAGGCTGTGCCCACCGCGTTTACGTGAAGAAAACGAGAGAAGTCAGGCATGTAATCCTGATAGGCGGCCTGATGAGATACGACGTCTACTTCACTTAGAGCCCGGTGCAGCACTTCTCGATCGGTGACACTGCCACGAATGAACTCAACCTGTGGTGGCAAGTCGCAAGGACGCCCATTGGGATGGACCTTCGGATCCAGAGTGTCAAGAACTCGGACTCGGAAGCCCTCACTCAGAAAGCGGTCAACTAGATGAGACCCTATAAATCCTGCACCGCCTGTAACCAGGACTCGCACGGCTTTTCTCCTTACTGTCTAGTTCAGTGATGCCGACCGAAGAAGTAACACGCGCTGTGCACGCAAGATCATCTGGCCGATGGAACAGAAACACAGACTCCGAGTTCTTGCCGTTCGTAGGTGAGACCGCCTTATGGAGAATCCCTCATGTCGCGGCGTGATCCCTGCTCTTGAAGACATGTTTGCAAGAGATAAGGCAAAAGTGGAAACCCCGAAGGATTGGCAGAAATACGCATCACGCACAACTCATCTGCGGTGGGCGGGGCCGGTGCGTATTTTATCGAAATCCTGTCGTGCAGAAATCTTCTCCGCAGCCTGCCCGCCGCTGACCATTTCACTGTAGAGTTCTACGGTCTTGGTCGCTGCTGTCCTCCAAGAAAACTGCTTGACGCGTGCAAATCCCTTTTCAACAAGTGCAATCCGCAGGGATGGAGTGCTAAGGAGAGACCGTAGTGCCCCAACCAGCGACTCAAGGTCCTCCGGATCGATCAACAACGCCGCGTCACCAACGATTTCAGGCAGCGATCCCCGATTCGAAACGATTACCGGACATCCTGTGGCCATGGCTTCAAGAGGCGGGAAGCCGAATCCTTCGTAGATAGAGGGCAACACGAACACATCTGCGAGATTGTAGAGGGCGACCAAATCTTCCTGTGGTACGAACCCCGTTACCACAATCCCTCCCCCTCCTTCAGCTAGGCGCTGTTGGATCGTCTTCACATTCCACCCAGCCCTCCCCGCAATCACCAAACCCTGCTTGGCCGAGGTTACTCGACATAACCGACCGTACGCCTCAATGAGGAAAGGCAGGTTCTTTCGAGGTTCGAGCGTACCCACCGTCAAGATAAAGTGTTCCGGCAGACCGTAGCGTGCCTTGACCGAGTTCAGGAAATCGCGGTTGTCCAGCCTTCTAAATGCGTCGTCGATGCCGAGATAGATCACCCGCACTTTGTCTTCCGAGACCCCTAGTGCGTCGATGATCTTTCGCTTCGCGTCGTTCGAATCAGTAACGATCACTCTACTAGCGCGTGCAGTTCTTGCACCGATGTGTCGAAAATACAACCGCCCTTTCCAGCTCATCGTCTCCGGATATAGCCATGGAGTCGCATCATGAAGGGTCCATATAAAGGGTCGAAAGCACGCCATGGCTGGCGGAAAAGCAGGAAAATGGATCAGGTCCAATCTAAGCGCGTTGCAGAGAATCGGCATGAGCACTTGTTTACTTATGACTTCCTCACGAAGAGGAATCACAATAGCTCGGAACTTTTCCTCTAGCTCTCGAAATTCTGGATGCACTTGGCCGCCAAAAAACAATGTGTAACTATTCTGGTCAAGATTCAGGAGTTCCCGCGCAAGCTCTACTGCGTAAACAAACACACCAGTCCGTGGCTTCCATATTCCGGTGAGATCAATCCCGATTCTTAGCTTTTTTGGTGCATGCATGCGTGTGTGCCTTCGGAGAAAACCCTAAACACATCCCAAGGCCGCAACGTGGCCCCAGGGTTCTTGCATGGCCTAGCCCGAAAAGCCTCAAAAAGGTGGCGGCAACCTTCTTTATTACGAACTACTAAAAAAGTGCCAGGCTCCGTTGCTGGACCATAGGAACATATGGGGCAGAATAGGTTCATCGTGCAACAACTTGAACGGCCAGGACCCGTTGTTTTATCTTTTCTAACACGCCTGCTTCGCATCAGACGCTTTCCGAGCTATGAACACATCGCCTTGGAAAATCGCGTGTGTCGCGCAATTAATCTCCTCATACCGAACTTCGAATCCCAAGGTTGCCAGTTCACTGATTAACTGGCGGCCATAAATCCGATACGCTAGAATTCCGCCACTGAGCGGATCGCCGTGTAAGTGGGGGAAACAGAGGAAAATCTCTCGCTTGGTACTCACGTCAACCAATTGTTTCGTATAAAGCATATCCCGAATGAAAGGGACCGTGAAGATATACGCCCCACCCGGCTTTAAGCAGCGCCAGATCTCTCGGTGAGCCAGAGTGTCGTCGCGCACATGTTCCATCACATCTGAAGTAAAAATGAAGTCGAATCTCTCCGCTGGGAAATCGATATGCTCCAAGTCGATGTTGAAAACCGCTGGCTCCAATTCGATCCCGAACGGTTTGTCTGGCAAGAACTTACTGCGAAGATATCCAGGCAGCCGAGACAGTCGTGCGGATATTGGGCTAAAACTGTCGGTATCAAGGATTTTGAAGGCAACTTCACTGAGGGACAGCTCCTCAACTGTTGCGGCGGCTTTGCCGTTAGCCCCCCCGATCTCTCTCAAAAGAATTTGGGAGAAGGTTCGGTGCCGCATAGTTGAACCACATTGGAAACAGCGCAGGGTTTCTCGCAGCAAAACATTGCCGTAATCGGCTGCCAGACGCCTGTCCGGCATGTCGTAGATTGGAAATCCTTGAGCTCCACACACATTGCATGTGAAGGATAGACTTGAAAACTGCCGACGGAGAAAGAAGTTTTCTGGATTAAAACGGTGATGAAAACGGTGCGGCCTCAAGAAACCCGCACGCACCATGGAGGCCCATAGGCGCCGTCGAGAGCGCTGCGGAAAGAGCCGATGCAATATCGTCTCACTGGACCTCAAGAATGATCCTTGCAAACCACGAAAGCTCTATCACCCAATGGTGCTTCAGTTTATAGTACTTAGAACGATCCCAACGGTCTTCATGTCAGCGTAGGCATCCGAGATTTGTTCTGGAATTCCACCTGTACTTTCGATCCAATCGAGGAAGTCATCCATAACGATGGACAGATCGCGGTGCGGGTGCCACTCCAAATGAGCGCAACTTTTCAATGCTCGAGACGCTGTTTCGGTTGTCTCCGCGGCGGTACTCTCCACTAACCTTGAGATCCACCGATGAAGGAGGCTTTTGAAGCACGGCGTTCGCATACTCCACAATAGTGGTCGGCCGGTCGCTGCCCACATTGAAAGCCCGGAAGTTCGGATCGTCCTTTTCGAGAACAAGCATATTGGCGTCCACAACATCCTATACGTGGACGAAGTCGCGCGTCTGCCGACCATCTTCGTAGATGATTAGCCGACGCTTTCGAAGTGCCTGACTAACGACGATCCGACACACCCACAAGTCATGATTGTAAAGCGATTGCCTCGCACCCTGGGTAATGGAATGCAGCCAGCCGAGCCAAAGAGCAATCTTTTCCTCGGCCAGCTTTGAAACCTCGTATTGATTGTAAGAGTTCGTGTGTTCTTCCCTCATGCGCAATGGCCTGGCCCGATTTCCACAGTGCGGACAGCTTACCTCCCATCCTATCCCATCCTCTTTAGAGAGCAGCTGTACAAACCCGACGACGAGCGTGTATCTATTGACCGGAGCCCACAAGTACCTCACGAACGGTTTTCAAAAGGATCTTTAGGTCCAGCCTAAGTGACCAGGCGCGAATGTATTCCAGATCGAGTCCCACCCATTCATCGAAGTCGCTCACCCGGTTCCTACCGCTGACCTGCCAAAGGCAGGTGATGCCCGGTTTCACGGCCAGCTTCTGTCTCTGATATTCAGTGAACTGGGCGTACTCGGTAACTAGTGGCGGCCGCGGACCAACGAGACTCATATCGCCCTTCACTACACTGTATAGCTGAGGCAACTCGTCCAGACTGTACCGCCTCATCCACGAGCCAACCGGCGTGACCCGTGGATCGTTTGTCAGCTTGAACACGGGCCCTTTCATTTCGTTGAGTGGTTCCAGGTTGGCTTTGAGTTCATCGGCATTCAGTACCATCGAGCGAAATTTGTAGCCAATGAACGGCCGACCCCCTTTGCCTACCACTCGCCATCGATAAAAAACCGGTCCCGCGGACGTGAGTCTCACGAACAGCGCCAAGGCGAAAAAGAGTGGGGAGAGCATCAGCAACAATGCTCCTGCCACGACAACGTCCAACAAGCGCTTGATTGCCAGTCTAAAACCCACGCACATTTCCAGAAGGAAGCTCGCCTTTGGCCTCTCCGAGGTTGGTCAGGCCGTTGTTCGTTACTCGAGGCGCACTCTTAGTCTTTAGTAACCAACTTCTCCGCCCTGTCCAGGCGCGTTCGTCCCTTTTTGGGCCGAAAAATACGTGTGAGCATAGTGCGTCGGCGAGCTGTCTCAAAAAGAAGGATCTGGAAAAATGTGAGATCCCTCCACAAGTATCTCTTCGCGAGGCGTCTAGGGTCATGCCATAGCCGGAAGGCCCACTCAAGTCCTGTCGATGTCATCCAGTGCGGTGGAGTTGGAAACTTCTCAGCCAGGAGATCGAAGGCGTAGCCGACACCCATAGAAACGGGAACATTCATGTGGGTGAAATTCTTACTAAGCCATTTCTCCTGCTTCGGGGCTCCAAACGCGACGAAGAGAGCTTGTGGCGCGGCGGCCCGTACGGCTCGTACACACTGTTCGTTAGCAGTGCTGTCCAATTCGAACTCCATTGGTGGAGCGAATGTCCCTACTACTTGAAGGCCAGGAAACATGGCGACCAACGCCATGGCAGCACTTTCTGCAATGCCCGGCTCTCCGCCGAGCAAGAAAACGCGATAGCCCTTTCTGGCGGCAACACGGCAAAAGTCCAACAAAAGCAGACGGCCTCCAACGGTTTCCGGCAGCCCCCGGCCAAGCAGGCGAGACGCGTATACGACTCCCATCCCGTCCGCCACGGAAAGCGATGAGCGATTGATCACCTCGCGGAATGCAACGTCTGTCTGGCACTGTACGACATGGTCCAAGTTGGGCGTGCATATCAGGTGGGGCCGGCCTTGCAACACAAACTCCGTCATCCTCTCCAAGGCTTGGAGACGGGTGACGACGTCAAACCGTACCCCACCAATGTAGGTGGCTGCTAGCTCATGGGCGAGCCCCGAATCGGCGAACGCGTCCGCGCGACCCACAGCCGATCGTTGTGATTCAGACATTAGTGTATCTCTCCAATTGCTGAGCGCCGGATCCTCTTAGGAATCGCCCGTCCTTAGCCGGCTAGGATTCGCTTGGGAGAATCTCTCCCAACAGGTCCTGACGGTTCGTTCCGATTGGGTTGTGGTCATGGTTCTCCCTGGGCAGAAGATAGATGCTAAGACAAAGCCCAATGATGTACCACAGGGAGATAAACTCGGTGAACGCAAAGGGATACTGGGAGAAGTGCATGACTACGAAAATACCCAACGTTATCGCTTGCCCCAAAGTGGGCATGCTGGTGGTGTGGCTCTGGTCCTTCCGCAGTTGGCGATAAAGTGAAATGCAAAACCAGAGAAAGGCGATGTAAGCAAGCACACCGAAATGTTCAAGAAGAAAGGCGTAGCCGCTTTCTGGAATGGCCTGCACTTCGTCGGCCATTCCCTTCCCCAGGATATTTCCCGAATCGGTAAATCCACGAGAGTAAAACCAAAGAATTCCTTCTGCGTGCTCGTTGCCAGGATTGGTACGTGAAAGATCGGAAATGCTATACGCGGCGAAATCTGCAAGGGGAGCCCACAGAAGGAAGGGAGTTAGCGCCAACACTCCGAGAAGCAAAATGAGTCCGTACCGGCGTCGGCGGAGCAAGACATAGGCGCCAACGATGCAACAAAAAAGCCAAACGGATCGACTCAGGCTAAAGAACATGGCGCCCGCGCTGGCAGCGAGCATAAGAGCTGAGGTAAGGCTCTTTCGGAAATGGAACAATAGGAGAAGTACTGGGACGGCCATAGAGAAGCCCAAGGTAAGAGCGTCTCCGAACGTTCCGGTGGCACGAAAAGGAGAGAGAAAGTCGAAAAAGGCCCTTCCTTCGCTTGTAAGCGAGATACCCTTTTCAGGGAGCAGGTCTGCATCGGTCTCGCCCTTAACCTCTAGATCGTATGCCGCGATATTCGCATGCTCTAGCCAAAAATCGGCAGGAGCCCACAGGAAAAGGGCGATCGCTACCACCGCGAGAATGGACAGAACATATGTAATGTCTCGGAGAAATCGCTCCCCGAACTCCGGCTTTAGGGCCGTAAAGACCATAACGACCATGAGAATCTCAAGGGGATAACAAATCATCCTGAGCTTGAAAAGCTCTTGGCCCAGATTGTCGCCTAAGAAAACCACACCAACCACGAAGCGGAAAATACAGTAGGCAGTAAAAAATAGCAGCGGACGAAGGGGACGTGGCCATGGGCGCCGGAATCGGCTGAACAAGATAACGACGGAGACCACAAAGAGCTCGAGCAGGAGGAACTCTTTGAACAGCACCATACTGCGCGCCACGTCCCGCCCAATAACGCCATTGGTGTACAAGAACGGAATGACAAAGCTCTGCGTGTAAGTCACCAGGAAAAGGAAGTAGAGCGCACGCTCTTTAAACCTGAAGACTAATGTAATTGTCAACGCGACGACGGCGACCAGCGATAACCAATAGACCACGCGGCGTATTTACTCCTGGTGTTAAGGGTGGGCACCCGCGAAGCGACACGCGTAAATCAATCTCGTCGCACGCGCGATCAGTTTTGTCTTTTGTTGTTGGCGCATATTGCGCGCCAAGTCAGAGCTGAGATCGCGGGGGCTCTACCCAGGAAACCGTCAACATTTTCGAATATCGCCAGAAGCGCCACTGGAGACCAAGATGGCGGATTACGCTCACGGACGCTCGCGCTGCAAGAAGTGCTTGGAGTGTCCAACGCATGCCGGGTAATCTCTGGCAGACTGCACTCACTGGCCGAACGATTCCGGCGACCCGCGTCCATCGGCACTCCTGCAAGAAGAGGCTCGCGGCCTTTTCCGCCTCCTCCCAGTTGCCCCGGATGATGGACTGGATCATGCCTCGCGTAACCAAGTTTTTCTTCAACCAGCGAGTGAGTGTCTCGGCCGCCTCCTGTCTTGCTGCCGGGGGAATGTTCACGTCCCGCACTAGCTTGTTGGCCATACGCGGAAAGGAAGGCCAGACCCAGTCGAGGCATGCCCCTGACGTGATTGTTTTGCTATGAATAAGCAGGACCCCTCCCAGCTGCTTGGAAACCACAACTGGGAAGCGTGCAGCCACCCGCAATTCGAAATCGAGATCGCAGGTCGCGCCGATCATTTCGTCCCAGCCCCTTAACTCCTCCCATACCTTCCGGCGAATCAACAAGCCTGGGAGGTCCGGGTTGCCGAAACGCAGAATAGACAGCATGCCGGCTGGGGGTGAGAGTAAGCCTTCGGGCCATTGCAGGACAGGCGCACCAAGAGCAAACCCAGCCGCATTCATCCGAATCGTGGTCAGGATTGACATAGCTGCTTCGGGGTGCTGGTGGAAACCCGTCAAAGCAACTTCGAAAAAGTGTGGCAGCATTAGGTCGTCATCGGCTAGAAACGAGAAAAAAGGGGTTGTCACGCGGTTTGCGCCGTCCGTGAAATTGGCGAAGCTACCGATATTGTTGGGTCGACAGACGTATTCAACTCGGGAATCCTGTCTCCGGAACTCCGCGGCCAATATGGCAGTTTCATCACCTGATGCGTTGTCGTAGATGCAGACACGAAAATCGGGGAAACTCTGGTTTAAAACGCTCCGAACGGCGCGATGTAACATCGCAGGGCGGCGATACGTAGCGATAATTGTCGTTATCAAAGGTTGGGATGAAGCCGCATTCATTTAGCGTGCCTCTGTAACCACCAGTGGGGCTTTGCGAAGATAGTTGTTGAAGGTCTGCCGTAGCCCTTCACCTATCAGGTAATACGCGGCAATCAAGAATACGACAGTCGCAGCCACGTAGCTGATTGTGAGGGGCACCACTGTTGGGGACGAAAAGGTGGATACGGCCGTCCAAGCGGCTCCGTAAGTGAACGACGCCAGTACCAATGTCTGAAGAGGATATGCCAACCAGCGCCAAGTTGATATGTGCAGGCACTCCTGACACGTCCTACGTCCCTGATAGGCGTAGGCGAAGATGTGATACACGATCCACGAGAACGCCGCGCCTTTAATCCCCCAAAAGAAAACCAGGAGACAGGTGATAGGGGACACGACAAAGAGCGCATAGAAGTTCGAACGAGCCGTGATATCGGGACGCCCGACAGCAATCGTGAACATGTAGGGTGCGTTCAGAGATGCGTTGAGAAGAAATCCAACGCAAAGAAAAGTCGTGGGAAGTAAAAGCTGAGTCGCCGCATCGGAGTTCAGAACATAACTGAAGACCGGCAGAGCTGCGAAAAGGATGCCGGCAAAGACGGGTGCGCTCCCATAGGACAGCAAATCCTGGAGCTTGCGGTACCGGGACATCAGGTTGTCTTGGCCGCCCGTACCAAAAGCCGACGACAGTGACGGCAGGGAGGCCTCCGCAATGGAATTGACAATTGACGTACCTCGAGAGGCCATGCCGTAAGCAATGCTGTAATAGCCAAAGATGCCGAGCGGAAGCAGTTTGCTAGCTATGGCCTTGTCCGTCTGAGTCTGGATGACGCTGAGCAGGGAGATGGACGCCATGTGGCATGTAAGGCGCCAATTGCGCCGGAAGACTTCCGCGGAAAAACCGGGAAGAAGGGCAGACCAAGTAAAGAATCGGGCACAAATTACTAAGTATGCGAAAACACCCAGTCCAAAGCAGCCTGCCAGCCAGTACGACACTTGGATCAGCCCTCCATGCATCCTGAGAATCACAATTGTGCCCAACTGCTGGAAGGCAATAGTCGCCACGTCGATGCCGTTATTGAACTCCATTCGTTCAACTCCGCGAAGAATCGAGATATAGAAAGTTCGCGGGAACGCCAGAATTGCGGAGATTCCCAGGACCCGCAAAGCATAAATCGCCGTGTGGGCGTCGAGATCCGTGAGAATCACCCAGCGGTTCATCAGGAGTGGCGCGGAGAAATAGATGGCTAGTGCCTGCAGAAGGTACGTGACCCAATAAAAGGCGGAATCGGTTCGGAGCAACGCATCGATGTATTCCGGTTCATTCTGACGATGGGCAGCCACCTCGCGGACTGTCGTTGAGCCAATCCCAAGGTCTAGGACAGAGCGAAGCACCAGCGTCAGGGTTTGGGTAAAGAAGATAATCCCCAGCGCATCTTTGCCTAAGTGGGTGAAGATGTACTTCACGGCCACGAAGCTGAGGATTATTACCAGACCCTGCCCTAGCAGGTTATAGATGATGTTCTTGGAAAGTCGAGTCATTACTGAGTCCGAGGCAGTCTGGTCCTGTTTGCTCCCTTTCTATCTCTTGCTTCCACCAGGAAATCGTGTTTGCTAGCCCTTTTTCGAGTTGCCAGATCGGTGCCCAACTGGTTTCATCCCTCAGCCTCCTCACCTCCGCAACCACAACGGGAGGATCCGAAGGAGCATCAGGGATCGTTCCCCATTGGATCCTTTCTTCGCGTCCAAGAATACTGCTAATTGTTTCAACTATGGTGCGAACTTTGACTCCATGTCCGGACGCGATGTTAACCGGACCCATAAGCTTGCTTTGGGCTACCGCCCAGAGCGCCGACGCCGCGTCATCCACGTGAAGGAAATCT
>Ga0307479_10001376_pt1 | contig 22161 bp, 25 predicted proteins | sample atmos_gasesECM4C_FD_203743 | JGI IMG/M metagenome (GOLD analysis project Ga0307479, IMG submission 203743) | Hardwood forest soil microbial communities from Morgan-Monroe State Forest, Indiana, United States - atmos_gasesECM4C_515 | ecosystem: Environmental > Terrestrial > Soil > Temperate...
AATCCTGCATGCGGCTCCCTTGTTCCACCTGGCGGCGATCGGCATGTGGATGGCCGGCAACGTTGCCGGGTCGACCCATGTGTTCGTCTCGTCCTTCACCCCCGGCGGAGTCGCGAAGGCGATCAGCGACTACCAGGTCACCGACCTGTTGCTTGTTCCGACCATGATCCAGATGCTGATCGACCATCCGGACGCGGCCGGGTTCGATCTCACCTCGCTGCGCCACCTCACCTACGGTGCCTCGCCAATCTCGGAGGCACTGGTCGAGCGGCTCGGAAAGGCGCTTCCCGCAACGGCTTTAGCCCAGGCCTATGGGATGACCGAGCTGGCGCCGGCGGCCACGTTCCTGGCGCCCGCCGATCATGACAACCCGTCGCTGCAGAGAGCCGCCGGGAGGGCGTTACCTCATGTCGAAGTGCGGGTGGTCGACGCGACCGGCGACGAGGTGCCGCCCGGTGAGATCGGGGAAATCGTTGTGCGCGGTGACAACGTCATGGTCGGCTATTGGAACCGGCCGAAGGAGACGGCCGCGGCGGTACGCGACGGCTGGGGGCGCACCGGCGACGTGGGACGCATGGACGAGCACGGCTACCTCTACATCGTCGACCGACTCAAGGACATGATCATCTCCGGTGGCGAGAACGTCTATTCGGCGGAGGTCGAGAACGCCCTTGCCAGCCACCCTGTGGTCGCCGCCGCGGCGGTCATCGGCGTCCCCGACGATCGATGGGGTGAACGGGTTCACGCCGTCATCGCGTTGCGGCCGGGCGGTGGGGCGACTCAGGAATCCATTCAGGAGCACTGCCGGGCGCTCATAGCTGCATACAAAGTGCCCCGCAGCATGGAATTCGTCGATGAGCTGCCTGTTTCCGGTGCCGGTAAGGTGCTCAAACATGATCTGCGGGAACGCTATTGGAGTCCCGTCGGCAAGCAAATCTCTTGAGGGACGATGGGACTGTGGTGATGGCTAACCAGCAGCAGTCCTTGTCGACTCTACCGGCCAGGGGAACGCGACCGCGAAACCGGCGTCAGTTGATCATCGATGCGGCGGCCGACCTCTTCTGCGCCAGGGGATACGGCAACGTCTCGATGAGCGATGTCGCCGATGCGGTAGCCGTCGGCCCGTCGGCGTTGTACCGGCACTTTCGCGGCAAACAGGCGCTACTGGCGACCGTCATCGAGGACGCGCTGGGCGGCTTGGACGACGCGTTGAAGGGCGCTGACGACTCCAGTGATCTGGCTGTAGTTTTGGCACGTGTCGTGCTCGACGGCCGCACGGTGGGTGTGCTGTGGCGGCGAGAAGCCCGTCACCTGACCGCCCAGGACCGTAAGAAGCTGCAGAGCCTCGCCCGTCGGGTCGGCGATCGGCTTGCCCAACATATTCGACACAGGCGACCCGACCTGGAAGCGGTGCAGGCTGATCTGCTCGCGTGGTGTGCGCTCGGTGTTGCGAATAGCATTTCTTTTCACGGCCTCTCGATGGCGGAGCCGGGATTTACTGCCCTGCTGAGCGAACTGATTGCGGTGCCACTCCAGGCGGGCGCCCAGTTACAGCCGGCGGGCTCCGGCGAGTCTCGCGGCCGGGTGGCGGCACGCTCACGCAGAGAGGCGATCCTGTCAGAGGCCGCCTCGCTGTTCGCCGAGAAGGGCTTCTCCGGGGTCAGCGTGGACGACATCGGCGCAGCCGTCGGCATCGCGGGACCCAGCATTTATAACCACTTCACGTCCAAGGCCGAGATCCTGGCGGCGGCCATGTTCCGCGGTAACGAATGGCTTTGGATGGAATTCAATCGTGCCTGCGCGGATGCCCGAGACACAGCCGAAGCCCTTCGCCGGGTTGTTCTCAGCTACCAGACCTTTGCGTTCCACAACCCCGACATCGTTGAAGTCCTGATAACCGAGGTAAGCCACCTTCCCGAGGCCGAGAACCAACGCGCCAGGAGTGCGCAACGAGCCTATATCGATGAGTGGGTGCATCTGGTGCGGCAACTACACCCCAACTGGATGATCACCGAAGCGCGGATCCGGGTGCAGGCGGCTCAGATAACGATCAACGACGTCGTGGTGATCCCGCGATTACGTAAACTGCCGGGAGTTGAGGCTGTCCTGGCCGATATCGCCGTCGCCCTGCTCGGCGTGCCACCGATCGCGACGGAGGCTGGTTGCGCCTAAGATTCGCCGCATGCCCGGTTCTGTTACTCCTGACGATGCGATCGAAGCGATCCGAGGTGCCGGTGGAGCCCAGCCGGGCTGTCGGGCGCTGCACGCGAAAGGCACGCTGTACCACGGCCGGTTTACCGCGAGTCCCGAGGCGGCCGGGCTTTCGCGCGCAAAGTACCTTGACGGCTCTCCGGTTCCGGCCCTGATCCGCTTCTCCAACGGATCGGGGGACCCGGCGCAGCGTGACAATGCAGCGGGGGTGCGCGGGCTGGCGGTGAAGTTCACGCTGCCCGACGGGTCGACCACCGACGTGTCGACGCAGACCGCGCGGCTGTTCGTATCCAGCACGCCGGACGGATTCGTCGATCTGCTCAAGGCGATGCGGCCCGGCGTGACTATGCCGCTGCGCATGGCCACATACCTGGTGACCCATCCGCGACTGCTTGGCGCGTTGCCCGTTCTGCGCGACGCCAACCGGGTTCCGGCAAGCTACGCCACCGTCGAGTACCACGGGTTGCATGCCTTCCGCTGGATCGCCGCCGACGGCAGCACCAGGTTTGTTCGTTATCACTTAGTCCCGGTGGCGGGTGAGGAATTTCTGTCGGGGACGGCTGCCAAGGAAAAGGGTCCGGACTTTCTCCTCCACGAGCTCAACACCCGTCTCGCGGGCGGGCCGGTGCGGTTTGACTTCCGTGTGCAGATCGCCGGGCCGAACGACTCGACGGTCGATCCGTCGGCGCCCTGGCGCGGTACGGAGACGGTCACCGTCGGCGACCTCGAGATCACCGGCCTCGAGACCGAGCGTGAGCACGGTGGCGACATCGTCGTCTTCGACCCGATGCGCGTGACCGACGGCATCGAGCCCTCCGACGACCCGGTCCTTCGGTTCCGTACTTACGCTTATTCGGCGTCGGTCAAGCTACGCACCGGCGTAGATCGCGGCGCCGAAGCGCCTCGCGCCTGACCACACGAAATATACGAAAAGCTTTGGGCCGCAATCCTAGAGACGACGTCGGCGGCGTAATTCAGCTCCGCGTGGTGGCGGCGGCTTCCGCGATGACATCCATCACCTCGCCGCGCTTTCGCCATGCCCGGAGCTGCCGCATCGCCCCGTTGCCCTGCGCCGCGATGCGGTTGAGTTCGGCTACGACGTGGTCGTGTTCACCGAGCGCGTCCAACGCCGGGCGCATCCGTCGCACCAGCGTGCCCAACTGCTCACACGCCGGCACCGCCCCCCGGCCATGGACCAAATCAAGCGTTTGCCCGGACAGCCCGTCGTGGGCGGCCTTCCAGTACGCCGCCCGCAGCGCAATAGGCGACAGGCGCCCGACATCATCGGCGTGGCCGCGCTCGTCGAGCGCCGTCATCACCGCGGCCCTGATCAAGGTGGCAAGCAGCACCGTTTCGGCGACCGTCGCCGGCACATCGGCCACCCGGACCTCGACCGTCGGGAAGTTCGCCGACGGGCGCACGTCCCAATAGATCATGTCCTTATCCAGGATGACCCCGGTGTCGATCAGCATGCGCACCGTGCGGTCGTACTCGCCGAGCGAGGCGAAGTATGGCGGCGCTCCCGCGGTTGGCCAGCGACTCCACAGGACGCTGCGCCAGCTCGCGTAACCGCTATCGGCATTGCGATAAAGCGCCGAATTGGCCGACAACGCAAGCAGCGACGGCAGCCACGGCCGCAGCCAATTGCTGACCCGGATGGCGGCCGCACGGTCGGGCACCTGCACGTGCACGTGACATCCGCAGATGCCTTGCTCGTGGGCGATCATCCCGAACTGTGCCCCGATCCGCCGATACCGTGGGGTGTCGGTGAGCGGGAACTTGTGCGGCGTGGCCGGTGGAAGTGCCAGGGCCAGCAGCCGAACCCCGCTGGCCTCGGCAGCCTGCGCCGCGGTGCGCCGCAGCCTGGCGAGCTCCTCGCCGAGCTGTGCGCTCGTGGTCGCCACGCTGGAGGTGGTTTCGACCTGGCAGCTGCTGAGTTCCAGCTGCAGTGTCACCCCCCGGCTTTCGGCCTCCGCGGCCACCTCGGTGTTGCGCGGGGCCGGTTCGCCGGTCCGCGGGTCAACGAGGAGGAACTCCTCCTCCACACCGACAGTGGGAAGATCGCTCACCCAGCCTCCGGCCGAGCATGGCCGATCAGTTCGTCGGCCGGCGCGTCACCAGCAAAGGGCACCGGCAGTGCTCGACGCGAGTGCGGCGTCCACGGTCGGGTAAACGGGCAGCACCCGGCTGAGCCCACACGCTTTGACGATTCGCGCCACGATCGGCTGGTGGCTGACCAGAAGCAGTTCGACGCCGCGATCGCGACAACGTTCCGCCTCGTCGGCCAGTGCGGCGAACGCGCAGCAGCCCATGAAGTCAAGGCCGGAGACGTCGACGACGAAGGGCCCGGGCGCGGTGACGACGGCGGCCGCCTCGTCGAGCAGCTGGCGCCAGGTGTGCTCGTTGCAGGCGTCGATCTCGCCGCCCGCGTGAATGAGGACCGCCGGACCGCTGCGATCGGTGGTCGCCCTTAGCGTGCTGTGCGGATCGCCCAGCTCGTAGACCAGTCGGGTACTGAGCATCAGATGGGTGGAAAACGGTTCTGCTGTGGCCAGGCGCATGGTGGACTCCCTAATCAGCTGGCGTTGGTACGCCAGGATGAGGCCCGTCCTGCTGTCTGAAGACAGACTTCGCAATCAAATGCGGAATCTCATTTGTATAACAAGACAGGGCGGTCTGTCTACTGCCCGCGCCTATGAGTATTGTAAGGATCGCTATGGCTAGCCTCAACCTTCCGACGCCCGGCGAGTCGGCTCGTGAACGAATCCTGAGGACCGCTTACGAGCTGTTCAGCCGCCGTGGGATCCGCGCGGTGGGCACCGACGAGGTGATCCACCGGGCCGGTGTGGCCAAGGCCACCCTCTACCGCCACTTCGCAACAAAGAACGACCTGGTGCTGGCCGTGCTGGAGCGTCGCGAACAACTCTGGACTCATGGCTTGATCGAGGCGCAATCCGAAGTGCGCGGCAACACCCCCGAGGAACAGTTGCTGGCGATCTTCGACGTCATGCACGACTGGTTTCAAAGCCGGGACGGTTATGAAGGCTGCTCGTTTATCAACGTGTTGCTCGAGTTGGGGGCGGATCATCCTGCCGGACAGGCCAGCATCGCCCACATCGACAACGTCCGCGATATCGTGCGCCAACGCGCTGTCGCAGCCGGGCTACACGACGTCGAGGATTTCGCCTGGTCCTGGCACATCCTGATGAAGGGTGCCATCATCCTGGCGGCCGTGGGCGACCCGAACGCCGCTCACCGTGCCCAGAAGATGGCCCGTGCCCTCATCGAGCAGCACCGCCTGGTTTTGGAGGCCGGCAACACCGCCGAGTAGTCCCTTCCGGCGTCAGGCGGCGTCGGCCGCGGCAGTGCCGGTCTTGCGGTGGTGCTCGGCCTCGAGTTCGGCGATCGCGCGGGATGTGCGTTCGCGCAGCAGGATTGCGGCCGTGATGCCGCATACGACGGCGATGACGAGCGCGATCCAGGAGAACCGCTCCAGCCAGCGTTCGGCGGCCATCCCGGCAAAGTAGACCAGCGCGGTGGTGCCGCCCGCCCAGCAGATGCCACCGGAAACGTTGGCCGCCAGGAAGCGTGGGTAGGGCATGTTCAGGGCGCCGGCCAGCGGCCCGGCGAATATCCGCAGCAACGCGATGAAGCGGCCGAAGAACACCGCCCGAACGCCCCAGCGGTTAAACAAGCGCTCGGCCAGCATGACGTGGCCGGGACCGAAGTGTTTCGGAAACCGCTGGCCAAGCCGGTCGAAGAGCGGCAAGCCGAATCGGCGGCCGATCGTATAGCCGATCGAGTCGCCGACCACCGCGCCGATCACGGCGGCTACGCCGACGCCGATCGGGTTGACGGCCAGGTCGTGATGCGACGACATCAGCGCCGCACTGACCAGCACGATCTCCCCGGGAAGGGGAACGCCGAGGCTCTCCACACCCACCACGCCGCCGACCACGAGGTAGACCAAAAGCGGCGGGATTGACTGCAGCAGGGCCTCCACATTCATGGGTTAAGGATGCCTGACCCAGTTGAACGCGCGCTGCAGACTATTCGAATTGCGCGGCCGCTTCATTGTGCAGTGCGGACGGCGCGCTGAGGGGCTCTAACCGCGGACGTCTCGGCACTCGCCCGTCGGCCGAGGATTTGCCGCGCAGACGTCGCCAAACCCACGGCATGAACTTTTCTCGCGCCCAGCGCAGCTGTCCGTAAGTGCGGGCGCTGAACGGCTGCCGCGTGGGACTGCCGCTCGCTTCGGCCCAATCATGGTTGCTGCCAGGCAAATTGAGAGCTTCGGCGGCTGCAGCAGCGAACCTGATATGTCCTTTGGTGGACGCGTGTACGCGGTCGATGTCCCACGTGTCCAAATCGCGCATCGAGGGCGCGTTGTACAGGTCCACGAGCCTGAAGTCGTATCGGTCGGCGGCCGCTCTGATCGCGTCGTTGATGCGGGCAAGCCGCCCAGACACCAGCCGGCCGAGCGGGAGGAATTGCGCGACGTTCGGGAAGGTCGTTGTCACCAGAGTCGCTCCCGATTCGGCGAGCGCGGCGTAAACGTTTTCGAGGTCGGCAAGCGCCCGGCCGAACGATCGTCCCGGCTGGATGACATCGTTCATCCCGATGCACACGGTGATCAGATCCGGCTGCATCGCCAGTGCCGGCGGCACTTGCTCCCTGAGCACGTTAGCCACCAACTTGCCGCGAATCGCGAGGTTGGCGTATTCCAAACCGGGATAGATCGAATCGATCAGAGCGGCGAGTCGGTCGGCAAATCCGAGGACTCCGATTGCGTCGTCACCGTCCCATAAGCCCTCGGTCTGACTGTCACCGATGGCGACGTATCGGCTGTATCCGGCCCCAGTGGCTCCGCACACGTACCCGAGACTAATCGCCATCGGCTCGAGTGCGTTGTAGCGTGGCCCCTGGCTCGGCCTAAGGAGAGTCAGTGGAATTCAACATCGCCCAAGTATTCGAGGCGGTGGCGGCGGCCAACCCCGACCGGGACTGCATCGTGTTCGGAGATCGGCGATTCAGCTTCGCGCAGACTGACCAACGTGCCCGCCGCTTCGCCCGGGCGCTGCACGCGTGGCGGCTTGGCGCACATCGTGAACGCTCCGAGTTGGCGTCATATGAATCGGGTCAAAGCCATCTCGGGTTGTACATGGCGAACTGCAACGAGTTCCTCGAGGCCATGCTGGGTGCATACAAGGCCCGGGTCGCCCCGTTCAACGTCAACTATCGCTACGTTGCCGACGAACTGGTATACCTGCTGGGCAACGCCGGTACGGACGCGATCATGCATCACGCTCGGTTCGCCCCGACGCTGGCCCAGGCGCTGGGGAAAGGTCAGCTGCCGCCGATTCCGCTGATCCACGTCGACGATCAGTCAGGAAACGATCCGCTGCCGGGTGCGGTGCGGTACGAGGACTTGCTGGCTTCGGTGTCCGATGAGCCGCTCGACGTTGCGCTGTCGCCCGATGACCTCTATGTGCTCTACACCGGTGGCACCACCGGGATGCCCAAGGCGGTGCTGTGGCGCCAGCACGACATCTACATGAACGCCATGGGCGGGCGGACCTTCGGCACCGGCGAGATGGTGACCAGCCTGGAGGAGATCGTCGAGCGATCGCGCCCCGGGGGACCGGGTTCGATGACGGTCGCGCCGCTGATGCACGGTGCCGCACAGTGGGCGGCTTTCATCAGCCTGTGCCTCGGGCGGCCGTTTGTGATGGCTCCGACGACCACTCACTTCGATCCGGCCGAGGCGTGGGCGCTGGCCAGCCGGGAACGCGTTGTGTCCCTGTCGATGGTCGGGGATGCGTTCGGGCGACCGCTGGTCGACGAACTCGAGTCCGGCGATTACGACTTGTCCGGGCTGCTGGTGCTGGTCACCGGCGGGGCCGCGCTCAGCGCTCCAATCAAGCAGCGATTCGTCGACCTACTGCCGTACCTGACGATCCTGGACACGGGTGGTTCATCGGAATCCGGAGCCCAGATGGGCCAGTTCTCCAGTCGCCTGCAGAGTGCGTCCGGCCGGTTCGCCCCGAACCCGGGGGCGGTGGTGGTCAGCGAGGACATGACCACGATCCTGTCGCCGGGGAACGACGAGATCGGCTGGCTGGCCCAGCAGGGCCTGATACCGCTGGGATACCTCGGCGATCCGGAAAAGACCGCGCGGACCTTCCCGGTCATCGAAGGGATCCGACACTCGGTTCCGGGCGACCGGGCGCGTTGGGACGCCGACGGCCAGATCGAGCTACTTGGCCGGGATTCGGTGACCATCAACTCCGGCGGCGAGAAGATCTTCGCCGAAGAGGTCGAGGCCGCCATTGCCGAGCATCCCGCGGTCTACGACGTGGTGGTCACGGGTCGGCCCAGCACCCGGTGGGGAAACGAAGTCGTCGCGATTGTCCAGGTCGCCGATGGTCAGCACATTGACGCCAAGAGCATCCTCGCCGAGGCCGCGCGCCACGTTGCGCGCTACAAACTGCCCAAAGAAGTTGTCTTCTGCAGTCGGGTGCAACGTTCACCGTCCGGCAAGGCCGACTACCGGTGGGCGAAAGCTCAATTCGCACAGAATCTTTGAGCGTCCCGCCGGCTAGGACAGAAGGCGCTGCGCAGCCGGTTGAAAGCGCCGGGTTCCCGACAGGCCTGGTACCGCCTACCGTCATTGCCATGGCGAAGAAGAGGCAGCGGGCCGGCTCGGAGGCAGATGTGCCGGCCACCGGTTCGCTTGCGCCGCAGTATCCGATCGAGTCCGTCGACAATGCGCTGAAGCTGCTGTTGCTCTTGGGCGAGCAGTCGCAGATCCGGTTGAGCGAGGCAACCCGCTATCTGGGTGTGGCATCGTCCACCGCGCACCGGCTGCTCGCGATGCTGACCTATCGCGGGTTCGTTCGGCAGGACCCGGTGTCGAAGGCGTATCTGCCCGGTCCGGCGCTAACCAGTGTGGCGTTTGCGATATTCGGCCGCATCGATGTTCAGGCAACCGCAACGCCGATCATGCGCAGCCTCAGCGAACGCCTACGGGAATCGATTCACGTCGGAATGCTGGACGGTGCCAGCGTCCGCTTTGTGGCCGCGGTGGAGGGCCCGACCGCGGTCCGGGTTGCTTCCCGGCTGGGACGCACGATGCCGGCGCACTGCACCTCGACGGGCAAGGTCATGCTGGCCCAGTTGGCGCAGCAGGAGTTGCATCAACTGCTGCCGGACGAGAAGCTTCAGCGCATTACCCCGCGCTCGATCGGTAGCCGCACCGAATTGGAAGCCGAGCTTTCCCACATCCGCGAACGGGGCTACGCCGTCAATCGCGAGGAGAGCGAGGAAGGCGTTGCTTCGGTTGCGGTTCCGATACCGACCCGGGCTCCGGGCCTGCGGCTTGCGCTGAACGCCGCAGCCCCCCAGAACCGGCTGGCCAGCTCCAAGTACCCCACGGTGGCCGCCGCACTTGTCAAGGCGGCCAAGGAGATTGGCGATCAACTCGGCTAAACGCCCAAGCGGGCGACCTCATGCCGCCAGGCCGCCTCTGCGGTAAAGGCAGGTCCCAAGTCCGGTAGGTCGTTCCAGTCGGAGTCGTCGATATCGCGCAGGGTGCCGCCGGCCGCGCGCACCCGCAACGACATTCGCGCCAGCGCGTCGAGGCTGATCGCCTGCAACACCGCCTGCTGAATACTGGGGGCGGCGCTGGTGATTCCGTGTCCACGGCAAATCACCACCGGCCCGCCGCGCATCGCCCCCACCATTTCCTTGCCCAGCACGGAGTTTCGGATCAGCACTGCGCGTTCATAGACGGGCACGCCGCGGCGCGCCAGCCAGGCGCCGGGAATGTCGTAGGCCCCGTAGATCGGCCGGATCGCGATGCCTGCGAGATCCGCGGCGACGACGGCCGGCGGGTGCAGATGCGCGACGGCGCGATGTCGTGAATCGGCCAGCATGGTTTCGACGTGGATGGGCAGTTCGTTGGGAACGCGGTATCCGTCAAGCTCGCCGGCGGCGCCTGCGCCGCCGTCGAATTGGATGAGCCGGACGTCGCTGGGGCGGGTGAACGCCACCCCGGCGTCGGTGTCGCTGCGGCAGCGGATGAGCAGGTGGTCGTCGTCGACCCGAAGACTCAGGTGGCCCAGGATGCCGTCAACCAGGCCCCGGGCCGCCGCTACCCGGCAGCCTTGGGCCACCAAGGCGCGTTGCTGGCCCAGCTGGTCGGTCATCGCTGTTCGACCTTCGGCGGGCCGATCCGGAATCCGCCGTCCGGGTGGATGCTCTCACCGGTCACCCCGCGGGACCGGTCGGAGGCCAGAAACACGAAAGCCCACGCGTGGTCTTCGCCGGTGAGCGCCACGTTGAGCGGAGTGCGCGCGACCATGTCGCGTGCCCTGTTAGGCGTGTCGTCGAGGCGGACGTCGTCGAGCCCGAGGCTGGCAGGACCGCGCAGATCGGTGTTGAGTGTGCCGCCCGGCGCCACCCCGTTGACCCGAATCTGCGGCGCGAGCTCGTGCGCCAGCGCGGCCACCAGCCCGCGTACGGCGAACTTTGACGAGACGTAGAGCACGCCGCCGCGTCCGGGATAGAACGATGATGCGGATTCGGCCAGCACGATCGAGGGTCCGGTGCCGGCCCGCAGCCACGGGACCGCAGCTTTGACCGATTGCAGATGGCTCAGCACGTTGGTGTGGAACATCTCGTCGAACGCGGGGGAAAGGTCGTCGGCTTTGATGTCGTTGACGCCCTTGTAGAAGTCGAAGACTCCGACGCAGTTGACGAGTGTGTCCAGACCACCGTGGGAATCCACCGCGACCTTAACTGCGCGTTCGTTGGCCTCATAGGTCACCGCGTCGCCTTCGACTACCGGCACTCCACCCAGCTCCTCGCGCAACCTCTCGCATTTGTCTCGGTCACGTTCTAGCACAGTGATTCTCGCGTCCTCGGCGCGAAAGGCATCGACGACGGCCCGTCCGATCCCGGATCCGGCTCCTACGATCAGGGCGCGCTTGCCGTGCAGCCAATCGGTCATGGTTGGGGTTCCACCTCATCGGGTTCATCGGGCAGCAGCGGGGCGTAAGAATTGCCGACCATGGCCGCCAGCGTACGGGTGTTCTGCCAGGTGAGTGCCTCGACCTCGAGCGCGTCCAGGCTGATCCAGTGCCCGGTTCTGGGCGCGCTGATCAGCAGTCGCGATCCGTTGCGGGTGTCCACCCGCCGCACCACGACTTCGGTGAATTCGTTTGCGACCGCGAGCGGTTCGCCTACGGCGCCCTGTAGTAACCGCGCGAGTTCTTCGCTCACAGGAACACCGCCAGGTTCTGCATGCGTAGCACCGACTCGTCAGCAATGATCTTGCGGCAGGCCAGTTTCCATCGATCGTCGCACCAGCGCAGCAGGTCCAACCGGCCGCAGGACAGCAATGCGCTCTCGTTGACGTCTCCTCGGCTGCGGAACAGCAGTTCGGCTGATTCCACTTCTAGGTGCCCGTCGTCGCATTCAAATGTGCGCACGTTGGTGATGAAATGGCGCAGCCGCGACGGTGGATCCTCGGTCCACACGTGCTCAGTACCCATCCGCGCGACCCGCTGGCTCAGCGAGTATTTGTCCTCGTCGAAGTGGGCCATCCCCGGCGAAGTGTCGAAGCCGGCGCCACGCGCGGTCGTGACGCGGACGGGCATGACGTATCGAATGTCGTCGGTGAGCATGTCTAGCCACAGTTCATACTGTTGGGCATCCAGCAGGTAGGCCTCGTCCACCAGGAACTGATGCGCCTGAAGGTGTTGAACGTCGCTGAATGGCAACGGCTTTCTCATGCTGTGACCTTTCGGGGGACCGCCTGGTCCCGCTCCAGGTGATCGGCCCACAACTTGAGCAACGCGCGCTGGTTGTACTCGTTGTAGCCGACCTGAGCGCGTCCCGGCCCGTGGAAAGAACCGGCGGGCAACGCCTCGATGACCGGGCGGTCGTCGGACAGCAGGCCCATCCGGCTGTTCAGCAGCAGCCGCCGCGCCATCGAGCCGCCGGCGGTGGTGGTCAACGACACCCAGTTCTCCACATCGTCTTGCTCGAACATGCCGGTCGACCCGAAGCACATCAAATAGGCCTTGTACGAGTCTTTCTTGTACTGCGTGGGTGCGGCGGAGTCAACCGCGAACCACGAACACACCTCGGTTTCGTCGGCACTGATCGGCTGCCATAGCCGGATCGAAATGAAGGGCAGTACGTCATCGCTGTCACCGTCACGTACCTTCGGCCAGTTGTGCACGAAACTGAGATTCGGAAAACAGGTGGCAGCCGAGATCATGAACCCGTCTTCGCCGACCACCCGCTGCTGCTGTGGCGACCAGACGTTTTTGATCCGGCCAATCATCTCATCGGGATAGCCGACGTAACGCATCCGCTCCTCGAAGCTGCCCGGCGGAAGCTTGTAGGTGGTACCGCCCCCACGGTGCGCCCAGTAGGTGGCGCCGTCCTTGCGCTTTTGCGCCTTTGGCTCGCGGAACAGGCCGATGTCGACGATCGATGCGTGGGTGTGCGGTGTGTGGTACATGTCGCCCGCGAAATTCTCGGCGCCGATCTTCCAGTTCGCCTTGATGCGCCAGCGCTGCGGTCCCCGCAGTTCCAGGCCGTGGGTGCTCTGTTTGGTGTAGAAGTCGAGATAAAACCTGAAGTCGCCGAGGAAATCCTCGAGCGGCTCGGCGGCTGGGTCCAGATTGATGAAAAGCAGACCGTTGTAGCTTGCGAAATTCGGTGCGGGCAGCAGGGTTTGGCCGTCCTTCGGAAACCCCTGGTCGCCTCCGTAGGCTTCCCGGTGGAACGGCAGCCCGGTGAGCCGGCCGTCGTTGCGATAAGACCAGCCGTGGTACGGGCAGCGGAAGTTGGAAGCGTTACCCATCTCCGCGCGACACACTTGCATTCCCCGGTGCAGGCACATGTTGAACATCGCCCGGATGGCGCCGGCGGAATCGCGGGTGATGATGAACGAGTCGTCGAGTACCCGACGCACGACGTAGTCGCCGTCCTGCGGGATCTCCGATTCGTGGGCCACGAACATCCACGCCCGGCTGAACAGCCGCTGCTTCTCGCACGCGAACAGCTCGTCGTCGTTGTAGATGTGGGCGGGGATCATCCCCCGCCGGACGTTCTCGAAAACGTCACGGTGCGCTGTCATGGGACCCCACAATCTCATGCTCAAGAGTATCTGCTCTACAGAAATATCTTCTGATGAATAGAATCGCGCGGATGTCGCCGCTGGTCAAATGGGCGGCAGACCAGGCTAATAATTTCCACAGTGGCCTTTGTGCAAATTCACAGGCCGCTCACACTGATGCTCCAGCCGCCGCGGCTACGGTGGTCACGTTGCGCCCATTGCGCAGGTGAGCGCGATTTAACCGAGGGGTAATCGCAGGATTTCGCGCGTATTCGCCTGAATCTGCGGTTGAGGAAGGACTGGTGCGATGGTTGATCGGTCACCGGATGGTCGATTGCGGAAGCTTGGACCGCGAGTTCGGTGTTGCTGCGCACCCCGCAAAGCGCACCCAGGTGCGAGAAAGAGTGGAATTCCTTCAAGACCGTGCTGGAGGCACCCGCCGACGAAGAGGAACGCGACCTGATTCCCGCTCCTCCTGAGGTGAAGATCACCGACGCGGAGCTCGAGGAGGTGGGCAACGAGATGGCCGCCCGCATGGACCAACTGCGCGGCTCAACTCTGCACAAACTTCGTACCAAGGGCAGGGCGGCGCTGGTGCGGGGCCTGCAGTTGGCCGGGTAGCCGGCCCTAGCCACTCACCGGCGGCCGATTCATGAACGACAACCCGAAGAAGCCGAAGCCCGGCGACTCGGAGTCGATCACCAGGGCGCGGCCCTCCCCGCGAAGGCTATGCGGCCTCAGCTACTCACCTGTAGCGGAAGCGATATCACTCCAGCGCCGCAAGTGACCACAAACACCCAGCGGCCATCAGTCGGCAGCCTTACCTCGATGGGCTGGAAAGCGAATCCTATTTCGCCGGCGGCTGCTGCTTCTGGCAGCTCGTAGTCGATGTTCAGCGGCTCGGCATCCGTCGGAGGCCTGATCTCTATGTCAACCCGCCGCACCGGACTATCGGTCTCAGCCTGCGTCAGCAGCACAAGTACGAACTTGACTTGTCGGTCCGGCCCGACCTTGAATCCGGACAGCACGCCGCCCGACACTCTGAGTTTGTTATCCACCACCGACGCCGATTCGGCGAGGAAGGCCCCGGTAATCACAGCGCCGAAGCTACCGCTTCTGTGAGCGTCCGCAACTACTGAGGAGGGGGTACCCTCACGCTTCGTGAAGGCCGCACCGGAGCGCGTCGCGTCGCAACGTGACATCACGGCGGAGATCGCTGCCCTCGCAGCCGAATACCAACGCACGGGTGGCGTAGCCGGCCAAGAAGCACAGCTGAGGCTCGACTACCCGCCCTACCGCAGCAGCGCCCTGCGCCATCCGAAACACCCCCTGTTAAGCGTTGACCCCGCGGAGGTCGAACGTTGGGCACCGTGCTTCGGCCACCAGGACGTCGACCCCGTCGACGCTGACCTGACGGCCGGCCATCCGGGTGAGCCGATCGGGGAGCGCATCATCGTCACTGGGCGGGTACTCGACGCGGCCGGCCGGCCGGTGGCGGGCCAGCTGATCGAGGTTTGGCAAGCCAATGCCAGCGGCCGCTACCGCCACCAGCTCGACCAGCACCCGGCTCCGCTCGACCCCAACTTCACCGGTGCCGGCCGGTGCCTGACCGGGCCAGACGGAACGTACCGCTTTCTGACCGTCAAGCCCGGCCCCTATCCGTGGCGCAATCATCACAACGCGTGGCGGCCGGCGCACATCCACTTCTCGGTCTTTGGGACCGCCTTCACGCAACGGCTGGTCACCCAGATGTACTTTCCGGGCGACCCGCTGTTCGAATTGGATCCCATCTTTCAATCGATCATCGATCCCGCCGCACGCCAACGGCTGATCGCCCGCTACGACCACGACCTCACCGAGCCGGAGTACGCGACCGGCTATCGGTGGGACATCGTGTTATCCGGCCGCGGCCGAACCTGGACCGAAGGCCAGCATGACTGAGTTAGCTTGCACCCCAGGGCAAACGGTGGGGCCCTTCTTCGCCCTCGCGTTGCCGTATCCGGGCGGCAGCGGCTTGGTTTGCGACACCCATCCGGAGGCCGTTCGGTTACACGGCACGGTTTGCGACGGCGCCGGCAACGGGGTCCCGGATGCGCTGGTCGAACTCTGGCAGCCCGACGGTGCGGGACGCATCCCGCGTGTGGCCGGATCACTGCGGCGCGACGGTGCCATGTTCGCCGGGTTCACCGGATTTGGCCGAGCGGCAACCGACGCGGACGGTCATTACGGCTTCACCACGGTGACACCCGGTTCAGTGGCCGGGGGACGGCCGTTTTTCGCGATCACCGTGTTGGCACGGGGGCTGTTGAACCGGTTGTTCACTCGCGCCTACCTGCCCGACGGCGACCCGGACGCCGACCCACTGTTGGCCACCGTCGACGCGGGGCGGCGAGCCACCTTGGTGTGTGTCGCCGAAAGTGCCTCGGGCCGGCCAGGTTATCGCTTCGACATCCACCTGCAGGGCCCGAACGAGACCGTGTTCCTGACGTACCGGGGCGATGGGCGATGACCAACCTGTTGTGGCCCGGGGACCACCGGGCCGGGGAGCACATGACGGATCAGGCGCTGTTGCAGTCAATGGTTGCCGTGGAGTCTGCATGGTTGCGCGCCCTTTCCGCGGCCGGCCTGGCACCCGTCGATTGTGCCGGTGCCGACCTGTGGCACCTGGTCGGTGAGCACGATTGCGAGCCACTGGCGCTGACCGCCGAGGACGGCGGCAACCCGGTCATCGGTCTGGTCGCGTTGCTGCGTCAGCGGACCGTCCCGGCGATCGCCCCGTGGATCCACCGGGGACTCACCAGCCAGGACGTTCTCGACACCAGCTTGATGCTCGGTGTGCGCGCCGTCGTAAATCATCTCATGGCGCAGCTCTCGGAACAGATTTCAACACTATCGGCACTCGCGGCCACCCACCGGGCCACGCCCATGGTGGCGCGGACCCTCACCCAGCACGCGGCGCCGACCACATTCGGCGCCAAGGCGGCCAGCTGGTTGAACGGTGTCGTCGACGCCCTGGCGCAGCTCAGCGCGCTCGCGACCCCGGTCCAGATCGGCGGTGCCGTCGGGACATGGTCCGCCACCTCGGAATTGGCAACACTGATGACAGGCGCGGCTAACCCGGCGGAGGTTGTCGATCACGTAGTTCGAAGCACCGCAACCGCTTTGGGGTTGGACACTAGATTGCCATGGCATACGACGCGGACACCGGTCACCGCGGCCGCGGACGCCTTCTTGGGATGCACCGACTGCTGGGGCCGGATCGCCTCGGATGTCGTCACCCTGGTTCGGCCGGAGATCGCCGAACTGAGTGAGCCGGCCACCGAAAAGCGCGGCGAATCGTCCTCGATGCCGCACAAGCGCAATCCGGTGCTGTCCATTTTGATCCGGCGCGCTGCGATTTCGGCACCGCAATTGGCCGCAACCCTGCACACCGCCGCCGCGCTGGCCAACGACGAACGCCCCGACGGCTCATGGCATGCCGAATGGGACACCCTGCGGACACTGGCCCGGCGGACCGTCGTCGCGGGTTCCCAGTGCGGCGAACTCCTTGCCGGGCTGGGCGTACACGCTGAGCAGATGGCCGAAAATCTCAGTGCGGCGGATATTCTCGGCGAGCAACGCGCCATCGCCGACCTGGTGGGAAAAGCGCCGTCGGCAACCTATTTCGGCGCGATCGACCGTCTGATCGACGAGAGCCTCGATCGCGCCCAATGGATTCTCAAAGAACATCCATGAGCCCGGTCAGGGATTGATCGGTATCAGAACGTCGGTGGAGACGGACTCGATCTCGTCACCCAGCACCTCGTACACCTGAAGCGGCCGCTCCTTGCCCTTCACCTGCATCCGCGGTAGCTCGCGCACCGCGAAGACCTTGCCGGTCGCTTGATAACACTCCTGTGTGATGAGGACGTTCGTCGACATCGTCTCATTGAGCGACTCGACGCGGTTCGCCACATTCACCGTGTCGCCGATCACGGTGTACTCCATCTTGCGGTCCGAGCCGATGTTCCCGGCGATGAGCGGGCCGGTGTGCAAACCGACGCCGACGTCGATCTCCACGCCGCCCGTCTTCCTCTGATCCTCGTTGAACCGCCTGACCTCTTCGATCATCCGCAGCGCCGCGCGGACGGCGCGCACGGCGTCGTCCGGCGTCGGCACCGGCGCGCCGAAGACGGCCATCACGGAGTCGCCGACGAACTTGTCGACGATCCCGCCCTCGTCGAAGACGATATCGACCATGCGCTGCAGGTAGTCGTTGAGGAAGCCGACGACCTGCTCGGGGGGCAGCTTCTCGCTGATCGAGGTGAAGCCGCGGATGTCACTGAAAAGCACGGTGGCCGTGAGCTTCGCGCTGAGGCGCCCGCCGTCCTTCATGTTGAGCGCCTCGCGCACGACGTCGGCGGGCACGTACTTCTGGAACATCTGGCGGACGCGCTTCTCGGCCTCGCGCGACTCGGCGATCTCATCGAAGAGCCGGGCGTTCTCGATGGCGATGGCCGCCTGATCGGCAAAGGCGTGCAGGAGATTCTCTGACTCCTCGTTGAACTTCGCCTCCGCGACCTTGCTGTCCACGTAGAGCGCGCCGAGGATGCGCTCCTTCAGGCGCAGCGGCACGCAGATGAGCGAGCGCACCTCGAGGGCGGTGATCGACATGGACCCCCTGAGCGCGGTCTGCGCGTCGGTGGTCAGCACCGGCTCACCCGTCGTCGTCACGATGTCCAGCACGGAGCGCGAGATCAGCCCCGACGGCTTCCGGATATCCGTCTTGTCGCGGTTGCGCGCGACCTTGAAGTCCAGGGCCCCGCCCTGCACCAGGATCAGAAACCCGCGCTCGGCCTTGATCAGCTCAACACCCTTGTCGACGATCGTCTCGAGGACCTTCGCCTTGTCGAGTTCGCTGTTGAGGGCCTTGAGGATTTCGATCAGCGCCGCGAAGTTGCGCAGCCTGTGGCTGCTGGCGCGCTGCGTGTCCTCATCGGCGGCCCGCGCGATTTCGGTGGCCGCGCTCGCCAAACCGTCATCGCCGCCCTCGTCGGGGACGAAGTAGAACACGGTCGAGCCGAGCTGGATGCGATCGCCCGAGCGCAGCGTGTGCTCAATCACCAAAAGGTTGTTCACGAACGAGCCATTGAAGCTGTCGAGGTCGCATAGCAGCCACTGGGCGCCGCGGCGACGGAACTCGCAATGGCGGCGGGAGAGGCCCGGGTCGTCCAGCCAGAGCACGTTGTCGGGCGCCCGGCCGACACTGGTCGGGTCGTCCGTCAGCTCGAAAACACGGTGCTGGTCCCCGCCCAATATGATGAGCTTCGCCAAGGGAGTCCTCCCGGGTATATGCCTACATTAGGGCCTTACCGCGAGCGTCGGTGGATGTTGGCCGGCCAGATGTGCGCCAACTCCGCCACCAAAAGCCTTTGAGCACTGGGGCTAGTCGGGTTTATGGGCGACGATGGCAACCGCAGCCAATTGCTCACGGTGCCTGCGAAATGTGCGGCGCATCGCGAGTATTCGCCTCCGCGCGTCACGATGAATGAGCAGGTTCCTGGCGACCCGCAGCGCACCGAACAGACCTTCGTCGGCGATCACTCGTCTGGGTTCTAACAGCGCCATCGGTGCGGTTGCGACGTGGTCGACTACTAGTCCGTGGCCGGCCAAAAGTTGCGACCATTCCGCAACGGTCAGCGGACGTGCGTTGACTTTGATCGCACGGGCAAGCGACTGGCGGATGTCTGTGCTGATGTCCTCGGAGACATTGTCTGGTGTCAGCGCGAGTTCATGGATCGCGTAGCGTCCGCTTCGCCTCAGCACTCGAGAAGCCTCGCCGACTATGGCGTGCTTGGCCACATCACCCTGCATGGTCAGCATCGCCTCTCCGATGACGACATCGGCACTTGCGTCGGGTAATCCGGTGGCGGCCGCGTCGGTGACACGGACCTCGCCCTGTCCCGCCAGCACACCGCGAACCAAGTTGGCCGCGTCGGCGTCGCGTTCGGCGCCGATGTATGAGCGTGGGCGTCGAGCCAGGATCTCGGCGGCGGTGCGGCCCAGGCCCGGGGCCAGTTCGAGCACGTCGGCGTCCGTCACTTCGGCGCGGGCCAGCAATGTGCGGGTGAGCTCGACACCGCCCGGGCGAAGTACGCGTTTGCCCAGCCGCGCCAGCAGCCAGTGCCCATGCACGGTGTGGTGTCGTCGGCCCGATTTTGTGACGGCAGCTGAGGTGAGTCGCCTCGCTGTCTCACCATCAGATCGCCTGCTGCACAGGTGTTTTCGGGCCTTTGACAGGCTCGAGTACTAGCGCTTGACGCCGCTGGTGCATGGTGAGGTGCCGCAACCCGTCAGGACCGGCGGTGAACTGTCGGGGCGAACGCCGAGGCAACCAGAGGTACTCCCAGTCGTAGCTGCCTGGGCGATCGGTATCGAACTCGGCGCGCAGGTGCTTGGGGTCGTGGTTGTTCACCAAAACGAACGATACGCCGACCGGGGGCGCGGCGTAGGCGGCAAAAATCGTCGGGTGCTTACCCGGCTTGCGCAGCTGCCGGGCGTCAAGCTCATTGTCGGCCATGGACTTTTCCGCTTTCCGATAGTTTTTACAATCAAGTTTGTGTAAACTTTAGCGCGTGACGTACGTGATCGGACAGCCTTGCATCGATGTGATGGACCGGGCCTGTGTGGACGAGTGCCCGGTGGACTGCATCTACGAGGGCGGCCGGGCGCTTTACATCCACCCCGACGAATGCGTGGACTGCGGTGCGTGCGAGCCCGTGTGCCCGGTCGAGGCGATCTACTACGAAGACGACCTGCCCGACGAACTCACGCCCTATTTGGCGGATAATGAGGCGTTCTTTACCCAAACCCTGCCGGGTCGGGACGAGCCGTTGGGATCGCCAGGCGGGGCCGCGAAGATCGGTCCGCTCGGTGTCGACACACCTTTGGTGGCCGGCCAGCCCGGGGCCGACAAAGATCTGGGAGCGTGAGCGACATCGTCTCGATCGGAGAACCCGCCGGCCGTCGCCGTGAGGTGCTGCGGCTGCTGCGGGCCGCTCCTGCTCCGATGAGCATCCTCGCGATCGCCGACGAGCTGGGCGTGCATCCCAACACAGTGCGCTTCCACCTCGACATCCTCGTCGGCGACGGCCAGGTGGAGCAGGTGGCGCCCGGCCGCAAAGGGCCGGGCCGCCCACCGCTGATGTTCCAGGCGGTCCGGCAGATGGATCGCGGCGGAACGCGACACTACCGGCTGCTCGCCGAGATCCTCAGCACGGCCGTTGCCGCCGAACGGAATCCGCGCACAAAGGCGGTGGCCGCGGGGCGGTCGTGGGGGCTGAGACTGGAATCAGGGCTGCGAGGTGCCTTGGGCGCCGAAGAGTCCATCGACCGCCTGGTCGAGGTGCTCGACGAGCTCGGATTCGCTCCCGAGCGCCGAGCTTCCAACGGCGAGCGACAGATCGGTCTGCGACACTGCCCGTTCTTGGAACTCGCCGAATCCCGAGCTACCGTCGTCTGCCCGATACACCTCGGGCTCATGCAAGGAGCGTTGGAAACCTGGGCGGCGCCGGTCACTGTCGACCGGCTCGACGCGTTCGTCGAACCGGATCTGTGCGTCGCCCACCTCACGGGGGCGGGAGCCCGGGCAGAAGGATTTATTGGGTGAGCACGGGATCTGCGATCGCCGTCGCCCTCACCTTCGTCTGGCTGGGCATGGTGCTGGCTATCTCGTTTCTGGAAGCTCCACTGAAATTCCGGGCGCCCAACGTGACGCTTCAGATTGGGCTGGGTATCGGCCGTTTGGTCTTCCGCGCCCTCAACACCGTGGAGGTCGGTTTCGCCCTCGTCATCATCGCGATCGTGGCAGCGGGTCCGACGCCGGTGCGGGTCACCGCGGCGTATTCCGTCGCCATCGCCGCGCTGGCCGCCCAGCTGATCGCGGTGCGTCCGCGGTTGACCCGTCGTTCCGACAAGGTGCTCGCCGGACTCGATGCGCCCCGCTCCCGCGGTCACTACGTCTATATCGGTTTGGAGGCGGTCAAGGCGTTTGCGTTGGTCGTGGCGGGGATACTGCTACTTGCTGGCTGACACAGGCCCACAGACCACCACGGACTAGAAGGAATCGTCGATGGAATCCATTTCGCTTACCAGCTTGGCCTCCGAAAAGCTGGCTGAGGCGCAGCAGTCACACAGTGGGCGGGCCGCGCACACCATTCACGGTGGTCACGACCACGAACTTCGCAAGACCGTGATCACCCTACTCTCAGGCCACGACTTGTCCGAACACGACAGCCCGGGTGAGGCGACGCTGCAGGTGTTGCAGGGTCACGTGCGGCTGACCACCGGCGACGACGCCTGGGACGGTAAGACCGGCGACTACGTCGCGATTCCGCACGAGCGGCACGCCCTGCATGCGGTGGAGGATTCGGTGATCATGCTGACCGTGCTGCAGAGCATGCCCGCGGCGGCCCATTAGCTGGGATGCTATCGACACCCTGGTCGAGGAGTTTCGGCCTGCGGGTACCCATCGTCAACGCGCCGATGGGCGGGGTTGCCGGGGGTCGGCTGGCCGCCGCAGTCAGCGCCGCGGGCGGTCTGGGCATGGTCGGCATGGGCAGTGTCGCGACCAGGGAGTTGCTCCAAACCGAGTTGCAACATGTGCATGGGACGTTCGGGATCGGCTTGGTCGACTGGGTGATGCGCAACGAGGTGGGGCTGCTGGAGGATGCTCTGGCCGCCGAGCCCATCCTGTTGTCAGTGAGTTTCGGTACCGACTGGTCGTGGGTTGGCAAGGCCCATGACGCCGGAATCGCCACCGTCACACAGGTATACGACAG
>Ga0307479_10001377_pt1 | contig 22160 bp, 25 predicted proteins | sample atmos_gasesECM4C_FD_203743 | JGI IMG/M metagenome (GOLD analysis project Ga0307479, IMG submission 203743) | Hardwood forest soil microbial communities from Morgan-Monroe State Forest, Indiana, United States - atmos_gasesECM4C_515 | ecosystem: Environmental > Terrestrial > Soil > Temperate...
TACGGCAGTACACACACTTGTAGTTGCAACGATCGGTAATAGAAATCCGCAGGTCGGTGATGGCGCGCCCGAATTTGTCGTGCAGAGCAGCCATAACTATTGGATCGATCTGGCAGCGATAAGGTTCTCAGGAAAAGATACGAACAGGCGGGAGCATCCCGGCACAGCCGTTTCCTTTCCAATGCGCCATTACAGCGCGGGAGGCGCGGGCGTCTCCACCCGTACCCTCGGGGGGTGTGGGACGGACACTCTTGTCCGTCAAACCTCTCCCCTCGCCACCGCAGCCTCAGGTATGCCCGCAGGCCAGGGCGGTCGGAAACTCCATTTCATTATAGATGGTTACGCCCCTTTACGCGATTTGCCAACGAGTAGCAGCCACGAAGACGAGCGGCTACTTCAGCGCCTTCGCAATCGCCGTCTCCGCCAACGGCGCCATGATCTTGTACCCGGAATCGTTCGGATGCAGCCCGTCGTCGGCCAACTCCTTTTTCAGTAGGCCTTTGTCATCAACTAGCGCCGCAAAGTAGTCGAGATACACAACGCCGTTCCTGGCGCAGTAATCCTTAAGCCAGGTGTTGAGCTCTAGAATCCTCGCCATCGGACGCTGCGCAAAGAAATCCTTCGCCTTGTCGGTGTAGTTGTTCACCGGCAGCACCGAAGAAAAAACGACCCGCATCTCGTGGACGCGCGCCAGTTCCGCCATCGAAGCCAGGTTGGCCTCGATGTCTTCATTGCGCATGGGCCCGGTGTTGCCCGCAATGTCGTTGGTGCCCGCCAGGATCACCACCACCTTGGGATGCAGATCAATCACGTCCTCGCGGAATCGCACCAGCATCTGCGGCGTGGTCTGTCCTCCGATGCCGCGGTTGACGTACGGCTTGCCGGGAAAATACTGGTCGAGATGCCAGATGTCAGTGATCGAATCGCCAAAAAACACGACCCGGTTCTCGCCCGCCGCGGGCTGGCCGAGAGCCGCGTCGGCCTCACGATAGCGCGCCAACTGCCCGTAGTCGTCGGTAAAGACCGCGATCCGCCTCGCCCGGTACTGGTCGAGGCCGGCGAAGCCGGTAGAGGGAATGGAGGAAGCCTGTGCTGGTTGCTGGGCGAAAGCGGTCAACGAGAGAAGAAGGAAAACACAGGCAGACTTACCAACGTTACGCAATGACATGAACTCCCTCTCCCAAACTGCGTAGCCGCTGAACGGAAAGCGGCAGAGCAGAATGCTAGCATGCAATCGAACAAAAGCAGATTCCTCCCTTTCTCGGAATGACAACGCTTTAGATTCATCCGTCTGACTCCGCGCACATCCATGGCAAAAGTTCGCGGGCAATCCTGCCCTGAGCCTGTCGAAGGGAATGCCCGCACTACAACTGCTTCACTAGACAAGCTGTTAGACTGTCTCGTTGCTCGGAGACCTGCCATGAACTGGACGGGACGAATCGTCCTGCTGCTTGCCCTCTTCACTTCCATATACTTTTTCTGGCGAAAGTTCGGGCGCGTATTGCATATCATCCTCGACTCGAAGCCAGACGCCGATTTCCAACTGCGGCCGCTCGGCCCGCGCATCCGCAAACTGCTCTGGGAAGTCGGGGCGCAGGCACTTGTCATCGCCGAGCGCCCGTTGCCAGGCCTAGCCCATGCCTTCGTGTTCTGGGGATTCTGCGTCTTCGGCCTGGTCACGCTGAACCATCTCGCCACCGCGTTTGGCATAGGTTTTCTGTCCCGCGAGGGATTCGGACGCTTCTATTTTAACTTTGTCGCCGTGTTCGCCGTGGCCGTGGCTATTTCGATCACCGGGCTGGCGTTCCGCCGCTTCGTCATCCGGCCCAAGGCTCTGGAACCGTTATCGCCCGAGTCCGGCCTAATCGCTTTTCTCATTTTCGCCCTCATGATTACCTACCTCGCCACCTTCTGGGTGGCGGAAGGTACGACCGCGGGATGGGCGGTCTGGTGGTCGCACACGCTGGTGTTGCTCGTCTTTCTTCCGCTCATTCCCAAGACCAAGCACATGCACCTGGTGCTGAGCCCATTCACCGTGTTCCTGGAGCGCGACGGATTTAGTCGCATCCCGCCGCTGGTGGGCGACGAAGATTTCGGCCTCGACTGCGGCAAAGACCTGACCCGCATCGCCAGCCTCCAAGCCTATAGCTGCGTCGAGTGCGGACGATGTACGGAAAACTGTCCAGCCAACATCACAGGGAAAACTCTCAACCCCAAGGAAATCATTCTCGGCACGCGCCATTACCTGAATGAGTTTGGCCCCAACAGCGGCGAGTTGCTGCTGGGCAAGCACCTGTCGATGGAAGCAGCATTCCAATGCACAACCTGCGGGGCGTGTGAGTACCAGTGTCCAGTCGGCATCCAGCACCTGCCCATGATTGTCGGCCTGCGCCGTGGCGCGGTGAATACCGGCAAGTGGGACAACAGTTATGGCAGCGAGTTGTTCGTGACGCTCGAGCGCCAGGGCAACGCGTTGGGATTCGCCCCCTCGGAGCGGCAGAAATTTATCGAGAAAAATAATCTGCCGTATTTCGATGGCTCGCAGGAATACTGCCTGTGGATGGGCTGTCTAGGCTCTTACGACCCGAATGGGCGCAAGATTGTCCTGGCGCTGGCCGAAGTGCTGCGGTATCTGGGCATCAGCTTTGGCGTGCTGAAGCAGGAGAAGTGCTCGGGCGATCCGGTGCGGCGCCTGGGTAACGACTATCTGTTCGGCGAACTCGCGCAACAGAACCTTGCGCAGATAAACGAGAGTAAAGTCACCAAGATGGTGTCAATTTGCCCGCACTGCGTACGCACCCTTGGCACCGACTGGAAAGAGCACGGCGCCAACGTCGCCATCGAACACAGCACCGAGTTGCTGGCGCGCTTCCGCGACAAACTTCCTTCGGGCAGCAACGGGCAGAACGTGGTCTTTCATGATGCGTGCTACCTCGGCCGCTATCGCGGAGTCTATGACGAGCCGCGCGATGTCATCTCGCGCTTCAGCAAGGTGGTCGACCCGCCGCGCGCGCGCGAACGCGGCTTCTGCTGCGGCGGAGGCGGGGGCCTGATGTTTCTCGGAGAAGAAACGGGTAAACGCGTCAATCTCGAGCGGGCCCAGGAACTGGCCGCCACTGGCGCGAACGTGGTAGCGGCGGCGTGCCCGTTCTGCAACTCGATGCTGCGCGACGGCCTGGCCGCCAATTCAACCACTCCGCCGGAGTTGCTCGATGTGGTGCAGATTGCGGCGGCCGCGATTGGGAAGGCGCAGGAAAAACAATAGCCGCAGGGACGGGTTAATGAATTGTATTAGCCCTAGTTGCTTGGCGCTGCGCTTCGCTCTCTCGAGAGTATTCGCGGTCGCCAACGATGACGGTGATCCCTAAGTCCCGTACTCAAAGCTCCTGATCTCGGCGGCCCAGACGGTTAGGCTTTCTGAATTCCAAACCGCCTTCCGTTGTTGCAAGGTTGCGCCGAAGCCATTCTGTAGAGTCTCCACTGACATGGTCGGCGACGGGTCGCCAAGTTCTTTGGTAACGGCGGCGATAACATCATCTAGTTGAGCCGCTTTAATGCTGAACACCAATCGAACCAATTTGGAGTTGTGAAAAACGGCCTCTCCCATACCGATTTCCGTGGCGTAGAGCGCGCCAACTGTAGCATCTTTTCCTGTAAGAGCGTCCCGCACGTCCCAACATCCCGTTACGTACATTGACTGCCTCGTCGATCGAGCATCAAGAGGATTCTTCATCGCTTTCTGGTAGGCCTTACTAACGACGGGGTCATTAAGATAGCGGTCGCAGTCCTCGGCCCTCCCCCATCGTTGCAACCGAGAAAAACTGCTGCGCAGTTTCGGCAATTATGTGCTTCTTGAATGTCTGACCTGCAGCAACCTCAGCCAATATCGCAGTCAGAAGGACGAACCTAGCGAGCGCTTTCATGGGTGCACGATCCCTCTTTTTTTACTTTCGGCCTCCGTAGCATGAATTGTCTTGTACCTGGCAGAGTCCGGCAGTGATCCTTATCACAACTTTCTTCGGTTTTCCCATCTCGGAACTAGTAGGAACGCCGTTCGTAGTTGACTCCGGAAGAGGCGGTGCGAGGAACAACTGGTTGATATACGTTTTAGGTTGTGCTGTTGGAATTGACCAGACTGGACTAGCTTCAGCGATTCGCCAGGCTGCCGAACTCGGCCATCCCTAGCAGCCGTGAGTCGGCGGTTACCAGCGTCAGTTTGAGTACCTTCGCCGTACCGGCCAAAAAACGGTCTGCCGGATCATTGTGGGATAGCGGAAGGGCTAAACCCACGCGGACAATTTCCAGCGTCAGCGGGGCTTCCCGCAACTGTTCGGCGGCGCGCTCGACCCAGGCAAACGGATCCGCCACGCGAATGCGGCCCATCTGCATCAGGGCAAGCGCCTCCCACACACTCACCGGAGATAGCCATAACTCATTCGCCGCGCTCGATAGCTCCCGCGCGACGCGTTTGCCCAGACGCTTCGGCTCCAGCTTGCTCCAGATCCAGATGTGCGTGTCGAGAAGTAGATTCAATCGCGGTAGGCCTCAATTTCATCCACATCAATCACCGGCGAAACGATATCGCCGACGATCTCGGCGGTGCCAATCATGTCTCCCAGGAACTTGCGCTCGCGATCAGGACCTGCGGGAATGACTTCCGCAACCGGACGTCCGTGGCGTGTAATGCGTAGAGGTTGGCGGGTCTTGTGAACTTGCTCGATGAGGCCGAGGCACTTCGCCTTAAACTCCGAAATGGAGACATCATTCATGACCATTATTTTAGCCATGGTCAATTAAATAGTCAAATTTGGTCTTCCGAGAAACGAACTGGATTTTATCCGCGTTCATCCGCGTAAATCCATGGCGAAGGCCTTTTATCCCGCTTTCGCCTTCTTCACTTCCTCAATCAGCGGCGGCACGATGTCGAACAGATTCCCCACCACGGCGTAATCGGCGATTTCGAAGATCGGTGCCTCGGAATCTTTGTTGACGGCAATTACCGCTTTCGATCCCTTCATCCCGACAATGTGCTGAATGGCGCCCGAGATCCCGAGCGCCAGATACACCTTGGGCGAAACCGTCTGGCCCGAGGAGCCGACCTGTCTGTCCATCGGCAGCCAGCCCGAGTCGCAGATCGGACGTGAGGCCGCGAGTTCGCCGCCCAGCGCATCGGCCAGTTGCTTGGCCAGGTCGATGTTCTTCTGCTCCTTGATGCCGCGGCCCACTGAGACAATGATTTCCGCCTGCGTCAAATCGACGGCCTGCTTGGCTTCCTTGAAAACCGGCTGCGGCTTGTTGCGTACAACGCCGTCGGCGATCTCGACGCTCACCGTTTCGACTGGCGCAACGCTCGCTCCGTCTTCGGCTTTGTCGCCGCGAAACGCGCCATTCTGAAAAGTCGCGAACCATGGGCCGTCGCTGGTGAAGCTCACATCGGCCGACAGCTTTCCTTGAAACATCTGGCGGGTAAAAAGAAGCCTGCCGCCTTCGTGCTTGAAGCCAACGCAATCGCTGATGACGGTGCATCCCATGGCCACCACGAGCTTGGGGATGAAGTCACGCACCTGGTACGTATGCGGCATCAGCACGAGTTTCGGCTGCTTCGACGCAAGGAACTGCTTCAGCGCGGCAGCGAAGGCGTCGGGCGTGTAGGGCTCAAGTTTCGCCGAGTCGAGGGCATACACCTTCGCGACCTTCTTCGCGGCAACTTCGGCGGCAATCGATTGAGCGCTTGCGCCCACGACGGCGGCTTCGAGCGTCCATCCCGTGGCTGCGGCGATCGCCTGTCCGGCGGTGATGGTTTCCCAAGAAACGCGATTGAGCTTACCTTCGCGCTGTTCGACGACGACCAGAATCGTATCGGCCATATAAGACCACCCACTCCTAATCTCTTGTCATTCCGAGCGGACGAAGCCCGCCGAGGAATCTGCTCTCTGCCCGCAGCATCGCAACAGCCGAGCTTCGCTCGGCCTGGCCGGGTCAGAGACCCGTCCCCACACAAGCAGCTACACAAGCATTTACAGCACGCGCAATTCGTTGCGCATCTTGTCCACCAACTTCTTCGCAACTTCCGCGGGCGGACCTTCGATGACTTCCGTCTTCTTCGTCTTCTGCGGAATGTACAGGCGCTCGATCTTCTGCAGATTTTCCCCGATCGCCGACTGCACTTCCGCCAGCGCCACCTTCCGCATGGGCTTGTTCTTGGCCTGCTTGATACCGATCAGCGTGGCGTAGCGTAGCTTGTTGATGCCCGACTGAATCGTCAGCACCGCCGGCGTCGGCATATCGACGAACTGGAAGTATCCCGCTTCGAGTTCGCGCTTCACGCGAATGCCGCCGTTGGTCTTTTCGATCTGCATGATGATGGTGGCGTGCGGCCAGCCCAGCAGTTCGGCCAGGATCACGCCCGTCTGCGCGTAGCCGTAATCGTCGGACTGCAGCCCGGTAAAGATCAGATCGAATTTTTCGTCTTTGATGGCAGCGGCGAAGGCCTTGGCGGTATTGAAGGCGTCAAGCCCGACGAACCTGTCGTCTTCGAGGTGAATCGCGCGATCCGCGCCTTTGGCCAGCGCTTCGCGCAGCACTTGCTGAGCCCGCGCCGGACCACTGGTGATGACCACGACTTCCCCGGTGTGCTTTTCCTTCTGTCGCAGCGCCTCTTCGAGAGCATAGGCATCGGGTTCGTTGACTTCGTAGGGAACGTCGTCGCGGATCCACGTGCCGGTTTCGTTGAGCTTGAGCGGTGCATCTTTCTGCGGCACCTGCTTCATGCAAACCAGGATTTTCAAGAGTAGGACTCCTTCACATGTGGCCTCACGCAGCCACGGCAAAACTGGTAAGTATAAATGAGCGTGTGCAGTGGGGGGAAACACTGGCCGGGGAGCCCACTCTCGCGGTGATGGGGCTTTCTCCGAGTTCGACGCTCCGAACCGCGGCGCACTACAGCCGCGTGAGGGATCTCGGGTGCAAGCTTGAATTCAGTAAGTGGGAGATCCCTCGCCCCGCCTGAAGAACGGCGGCGCTCGGGTTGACGCCCGTTGGAAGCGTCTATGCGGACCGCAGTTTCTGGAGCGCGTGCCCGAATGTCCGCCCCCGCAGTCGTCGCAACCCCTACTCGGTGATCACCGTCGATTGCCCGGAAATCTCGAAGCGCTTGCGGCACCGCATATTCTTGCACGCCATCTGATCGTCTTTGCGCACCATGTAGGACCGCGCTTTGGCAAACCGCGCACGGTCGCGCTCATCGGCGCGGCCCGCGAGTTGGCGCTTCTTGGTACGGACCACCCAGGTCACCTCGTACTCCGCCGACTGCTGGCAATGCGGACAGTTCAGCGTGACCGGTTTTTTCTCTTGCTTCTCGTCAAAAAAATCGCGCTCTTCCATGAAAGTCGTTCGTCGCCGGTCGTTAGCTACTCAGCCGCGAAAGGAGATTATTACAGTTTTGCGTCCAACAATCTATGGCAACATGGATGCCGGACCCTACGCCAGTGCCCCGCAAGAAGAAGTTAAAGCGCTTCCGCGCCGTCACCGCCGTGAAGGAATTGGCCCGCGAACGCCTCGGATCGCCCCCGGCCGAGAAGATTGTCGTCGAGAAAAAGAAGAAAGCAGAGAAGCACAAACCCACGTTGGGAAGATTGCTGGGCGAGGAGTGAGACCAGCCAGTTCTTTATGGGCAGGGGTCTTTAGCGCCCTTCACGGGAGCGCTGGCTATAATGACTGATCCCGAACTTGGATTGCTGGGATTACTATTGAATGTCGCGTTCACCAATCCACTTCCGCAACCATCAGTACGGGTATAGGTGATCAGGCCCTGTGGTGTGATGGTCGCGAAATTCGCAATGTCAACGCTCCAAACCACCTTATCGGTGATGTCCTTGGTCTCGGGCGGATGTATGTAAGCGCCCAGGGCCGTGAATTGCCCCGTGGCGCCGAACCCCTCAAACGTGAATCCCCCGGCTGGCGACAACGTAATAGACACCAATTTCTGGTCGCGTGCACAACTGGACGTGTTAAGCAATGCCACCGCCACGCCCATCAAAGCGAGAGTGCCAAGCCACTTCGGGTTCATGAACAACTCCTGGGTTCTAAGGCCGTAATAATGCGCTTCCGGCGGGGGAATGGGTCAATTTAGTCAAAGGTGGAGCAAAAAGCAATAGCTCGAAGGCTCACCCCTTTACTGCCTCCGCCACGACCCTCGCGAACTCCTTCACATCCTCTTCCGTCGTGTCGAACGAGCACATCCAGCGCACGATGCACTCTTCCTCGATCCACGGGTAGAAGAAGTAGCGTTCCTTGATCTTCTGGATCGCGTGCCGCGGAATCTGCGCGAAGATGCCGTTGGCCTCGACTTGCCAGACAATCCGCACCTGGGGAATCCTGCTCACCTCCGCCTCCAGCACGCGCGCCATGCGGTTGGCATGCTCGGCGCTGCGCCGCCACAGGTCGTTGGTCAGCAGCGCCTCGAATTGTGCGGCAATGAAACGCATCTTTGACGCCAGTTGCATCCCTTGCTTGCGCAGGTAGAGAAAGTCCCCGCTGAGCGCACGATTGAAAAACACTACCGCTTCCCCGCCCATGATTCCATTCTTGGTCCCGCCGAAGGATAGTACGTCGACCCCGAGATCGCGCGTCGCCTGCCGCAGCGTCTGCCCCAGGCTGGCAGCGGCATTGGCGATGCGTGCTCCGTCCACATGCAGAAACATGTCATGCTCATGCGCGAACTGGGCGAGCGTCTGAATTTCTTGCGGTTTGTAGACGGTCCCCATCTCGGTTGACTGCGTAATCGAGATCACCCGCGCCTGCACATGGTGCTGGTCGCCGATGCCCTGGTAAGCGTGGCGCACGGCGTCGAGGGTGATCTTGCCGTCCTGATGCGGCAGAGGAATCAGCTTGCATCCCGTATGCTTCTCCGGAGCGCCGCATTCGTCGCAATAGATGTGCGCATAGTCGCTGCACAGCACCGCGTGGTAGGGCCGGTTCAGCGCCTGCAAGCTCAGCACATTGGCGCCGGTTCCGTTGAAGGTGAAGAACACATCAATCCCGGCGCCGAAGTGCTCCTCGAATTTTGCGATCGCCGACCGCGTGTGAGGATCATCGCCGTAAGCGATCACGTGTCCCTGGTTGGCGCGTGCGATCGCCTCCAGTACTTCGGGATGTACTCCGGCATTGTTGTCGCTGGCAAAGCTGCGGGTGGTTTTGGGCAGAACCTGCGGCATACCGAAACAATGTAGCAGAGTAGCACTTATGTGGGGACAGCCGCCCCCGGCTGTCCGTCGAGCGCAGCTCGACACCCCGTCAGTCTACAGAACGGCGTCGTTGGCGCACACAACGACCACGAATTACAATGCCTTTCCGGTTTCTGGGAGGCGTTTCGGTGAGTCTATTTGTCCGGCTGCGTCTGCAGTGTTCTCTGATCTTCGCCCTTCTCGCCGCGGTCGCCGTAGCACAGACCGCCGAACAGAAGACGGCGCGCTATTTCGACTCGGTACGCAAGCAACCCTCGTTGCTGCTGGCCTTCCTGCACGACATGCCGAAAGGCGGCGACCTGCACAATCACCTCTCCGGCGCCATCTATGCCGAGGACCTCATCGACTTCGCCGCGTCCGACAATCTCTGCGTCGACCGCACCACCTCGCGGCTGATCGCGCCGCCCTGCGATTCCTGCGAGAAATACACACCGAAGCCAGCCATCCACTGCGCCTATGACGACCAGATCCTTTACAACCAGATCATCGACGCCTGGTCGATGCGCAACTGGCGGCCCGGCGACGAGTCCGGACACGACCACTTCTTCGGCACCTTCGGCAAGTTCTCGCTGACCGCCCACAACCACGTGGCCGAATCCATTGCCAGTGTGATCGATCGCGCCGCGCGCGAGAACGTGCAGTACATCGAATTCATGCACACCGCCGACGGCAATGCTGCCGGCAAACTCGGCATGCAGATGGGATGGGACGCCGACTTCACCAAGATGCGCGACAATCTGCTGGCAGGCGGCCTCAAGGAAATCGTCACTGCCACTGGCCACACTCTCGCGCAAGACGAGACGCGCGCCCGCAAGGAACTGAAGTGTGACACGCCCGATGCCGAACCCGGATGCGGCGTTACCGTGCGCTATCTCTACCAGGTGGAGCGCGGACTTCCGCACGAAGCTGTGTTCGCCCAGATTCTGCTCGGCTTTGAGCTCGCGTCGTCTGACCCGCAGTTCGTCGGATTGAATCTCGTCATGCCCGAAGACTGGTACGTGCCCATTCACGATTTCAACGAACACATGAAGATGCTCGATTACTTGCACGGGGTCTATCCCAAGGTGCACATCAGCCTGCACGCCGGAGAACTCGCCGAGGGCCTGGTGAAGCCGGAGAACCTTTCCTTCCACATTCGCGAATCGCTCGAGCGCGGCCACGCTGAGCGCATCGGCCACGGCGTCGACATCATGCTGGAAAAAGACCCTCTCGGCCTGATGAAAGAAATGGCCGCGCGCAACGTACTGGTCGAGATCAACCTCACGTCGAATGATCAGATTCTTGGCATCAGTGGCGACGAGCACCCGCTGCCGGTCTATATGAAAAACGCCGTTCCCGTTGCGATCAGCACTGACGATGAAGGTGTCGCCCGCTCCGACATGACGCATGAATACTTGCGCGCGGTCGAGGGCTATCAACTGCCGTACACAGAGTTGAAGCGCATGACGCGCCAAACCGTAGAGCATAGCTTTTTGCCGGGAGACAGCCTGTGGGCCTCGACTAAAAGCACATTTCGCCCCGTCGCTGCCTGCTCGGCGGATACTGCCATCGAGGAGAGACCGTCGCCTGCATGCGCGAAGTTCCTCGCCGCCAGCGAGCGCGCCCGGGAACAATGGAAGTTGGAAACGGCGTTCGCCAGATTCGAGAAGAAGTTTTGAGCGACGATTTGTGCGATTCGATTCGTATCAAGGCATCGCTTCAGCGATGCTGCAAGCGCCGCAGGACCTGTACAGGCTTCAGCCGCTGAGGCACTTTCGGCCGAGGATGCGTAGACTAGGAATCCATGCCCCGCAAGCGCACCCTAATCCCGTCGCCCTTCGCGTGGACCATGCAACCCAGCCCGGTTCCGCCTCCACCGCTGCCGGTCCTGGCCGAGCGCGGAGGAACACAACTGCGTACTCCGCTACCTGTCGCCATCGTCGACTCCCGCGAGCAGAATCCGCTTTCTTTCCGCCGTTTCAAAGGCTGGTTCGCCCGCATCGAAGAGCGCGCCCTGCCGCTCGGCGACTATTCCGTCAGCGGCATGGAGAACTCCTGCGTGGTCGAACGCAAAGACCTGGCCGACCTGATTCAGTCTTTCACTACAAATCGCGCGGTCTTCATCCACCGCCTTCAGCGAATGAGCCGCCTTCCCCACAGCTTGCTGGTGGTCACCGCGCCTCTTACCGAGGTCAAGACTGAATATCCTTACCGCGCCGCGAACCCGAATCGCATTACGCAATCGCTCATCGCCGTGCTGGCAGGTTTGCGCCTGCCCTTCCTCTGTACCGAGACGCACGAACTCGGCGAGGAGATCGTCGCCTCTTATCTCTACCAGACGTTTCTATATGATTGGCTGGAACGCAACGGCCACGGCCGCTACCTCGCCGATGGAGACCTATAACTCGTCGACCTTCTGACGTCGAACTGCTTCGCCATGACAGATCAATTCACGCTTGCTGATTCCGCCGCGCAGTTCATCCTGGCACGCACGAATCTACGCCCTAGGATAGGCCTCGTCCTCGGCTCCGGCCTGGGCGCTTTCGCCGACTCCCTCAGCGACGCCATCCGCGTCCCCTACTCCGAAATTCCGCAATTCCCCTGTTCCACCGCCATCGGTCACGCAGGCCGGATGGTGATTGGCCAAGCCGGCGACATTCCAGTTGCTGCCATGCAGGGCCGCGTGCATCTCTATGAAGGATATTCCGCGCAGGAGGTGACGTTCCCCATTCGCGTCTTCGGACGCATGGGCGTCCACGCCGTCATCTTGACCAATGCCGCTGGCGGCATCAATCTCAGTTACTCGCAGGGAGCGCTGGTCCTGATCAGCGACCATATCAATTTGCAGGGCTCAAATCCCCTGGTCGGCCCCAACGACGACCGCTTCGGCGTGCGCTTCCCCGACATGACCCACGCTTACGCGAAACAGTATCGCGCGATGGCCCGCGAAGAAGCCAACAGGATGAATATCACGCTGCACGAAGGCCTCTACGCCGGCTTACTCGGGCCCAGCTATGAGACCCCGGCTGAAATCCAGTACCTGCGTCGAATTGGAGCCGACCTGGTGGGAATGTCGACTGTCACTGAAGTGATCGCCGCGCGCCATATGGGAATCAAGCTGCTGGCGATTTCCTGCGTCACCAACATGGCCGCCGGCATTCTCGACCAACCGCTCTCCCACGCAGAAGTCATGGAAACGGGTGAGCGGGTGAAGACGACCTTCGAATCCCTCCTCCGCGCCGTCCTCCCGCGGGTAGCAAAAGACGTCGGGGAATAACCGCGAATCATGTGGGGATCGGTGCATTGGCTGTCCTGGCTAGGTGAAGCCGACGGCGCATTTCACTTCCCCGCCCGCGGAATAAAAAGCGCCACCGGCACCTTCACCCCATAAGTAGCCGCGAAGCTGTTCTGATTCACGGCCAGCCCCAGAAGCCCGCGCGAATCGATGTAAAGCAACGGCTGCCCCAGCGGCACATCGCTGAACGTATTCACGAACTTCATCTTCATCTCCTGATCGGCAACCTTCACCGTCACCTCCTGCCCATGCCGGTAGCCGAGTTTCAGAAAATCCTCGCCGGTTACGTTGGTGACGAGATTGCCGAAGGGCCCGTCGGTCGCGATCACCGTGGCGCTCAGACCGTGATCATCGATCGTCGCGGCTTTCAGTTGCAGCCACACCAGATCCTTCACCGCTATCTCGGGACCGACCTTGGTCCAGTCGTCTCCGCGCGCCATGTGCGCTCCCACGGGCGAAAAAATGTCGCGCCCGTGAAAGGTCGACGACAGCTTGGTGCCGATCATCCACGCGGGATTTGTAATCTCGCGCACCCCCTCAATCCGGTCGCGTTGCTCGACCAGCGTCAGCAGCCCGTTATCCGGCAGCACGAAATATTGACCGCGACCTGAGCGCGCCACGATCGCCTTGCGCGTGCTTCCCACCCCCGGATCAATCACCACCACAAACACCGTCCCAGTAGGATAGTAGGGGGTTGCGCCCTCCAGAAAGCGCGCCCCATCGAGAATGGAAAACGGCGTGACTTCATGCGTCAAATCAACAACGCGCACACTGGGCATGATGGAGTACATCACGCCGCGGCAAATCGCGACCGAGTCGTCGAGCACTCCGAAGTCGGTCATGAACACTATGGTCGGGGGATACTTCTGCGCCGGCTGGCTGGAGGCGGATGTCTGCGCAGCACTGGCCGCCAACAGAGCGAGAACGATCAAAGGGAGAAAGATGAAAGGGAGAACGATCAGAGGGATCCGCGGCGAACGCGGTGCGAACTTCCGTTGCAAAAGGGTCATCAGTTTTCCTTGAAGTGAATCAGCCGAAGGTAGGCCCTCAGCCATTTCTTAATTTGTAAGTTCGCAATTCTAAATGAAGCTGCATCGCGCCGGGGATAGGCCGCCGCGCCTCACGCCAGCCAGCCAGTCTATAATTCGGCCAGCTATAATGCTGACTGCAATCCCGATTGGAGGCTCTCATGGCTGAAGTCATCCCGGAAAAATATCGCGATTTATTTGAGAAGCGGGCCTTCGCCAGCCTAGCCACGCTGATGCCCGATGGCCGCCCGCAGGTCACACCGGTCTGGTGCGACTTTGATGGCCAGCACGTCTTATTCAACTCGGCCAAGGGGCGCCAGAAAGACCGCAACGTCCGCCGCGATCCCCGCGTTTCGCTGGCAGTAATCGATCCCGAGAATCCGTACCGCTATCTCGAAATCCGCGGCCGCGTGGTCGAGATCACGGAAGAGGGCGCCGGCGAGCACATTAACAAGATGGCCAAAAAATATCTCGGCGTCGACAAGTATCCTTACAGTCAACCCGGCGAAGTACGCGTGGTCTACAAGATCAAGCCTGAACACACCACCGTGATGGGGTAGAAGCTCGTGTGGGGACGGCCGGCCCGGCTGTCCGGCGGCGGGCGCTGCGGTTACCGCCGTCGATCTGCACGCCGTCGAGGAGAATTCCATCCGCACCTTTAACCTCTGCTTCCTCGGCTTTGGCAACGTCAATCGGGCGCTCATCCGTCTGCTCGAAGACCGCGCGCGGCAACTGCGCGAGCGCCACGGCATTTCCTTCCGCATCTCTGGGGTAGCCTCGCGCCGGCTCGGATGGATTGCGGACTTAAATGGATTGGACGCGCCTTCATTGCTGGCCCTAAATTCTGATTCGGCTCCCGGCAGTTGGCGGACAAGAGTGTCCGCCCCACACTCCAGCAACGTCGGGGAATGGCTGGCCGCTGCTCGCGCGGATGTTCTCTTCGAGGCCACTTCGCTCAACGTCGAATCCGGCGAGCCCGCCGTCGACCACATCCGCGCCGCCCTCGAACATGGAGCCCACGCCATCACCGCGAACAAAGGCCCCATCGTTCATGCCTACCGCGAGCTGCGCAATCTGGCCGCTGCGCGCGGCAGGCGCTTTCTGTTCGAATCCACGGTGATGGACGGGGGTCCCAATCTTCTCCTTGTTCGACCAGTTGCCCGCCATCCACCTGCAGGGCTTTCACGGAATTCTGAACTCAACCACCAACGTCATCCTCGGCGAAATGGAGCAAGGCCTCAGCTTCGACGAAGCCCTGTTGAAAGCGAAGTCCCTGGGCGTCGCCGAAACCGACGCCACCCACGACATCGACGGCTGGGACGCCGCCGTCAAAACCGCCGCGCTAATCACTGTCCTGATGGAGGTTCCCGCGCGCCTCGACCAAATCGAGCGCGAAGGCATCCGTGACCTGACGCCGCAGGCCCTGCGCAACGCGAGACGCGATGGATGGCCCTTTAAGCTGGTCTGCCGCGCACAGCGCGTTGGCGAAGGCGTGAAGGCAAGCGTCGCCCCCGAAAAAGTGTTGGCCAGTTCTCCGCTGGGCAAGATTTCAGGGGCGTCGTCGTACATCTATTTCGAAACCGACATCTTCCCCGGCCTCGCCATCACGGAGGAAAATCCCGGCCTGTCCGCGACGGCCTACGGTCTGCTGGCGGACTTCGTGCGTGCGGTGCTGAGCGGCGAGCAGTCTTCATAGCTTGCGGCGGTGCCGGACGGCTTCGACGACGCTTCGAATGGCAGCGCCAACGTCGTCGGGCGCCTGCAGTTCCATGTTGTGTCCACTGTGCACAACAACCTGCTTGCTGTTGGTTGACAGCAGCGCCAGCTTCGCTTGCCCCTCCTTGCGCTCTTTCTCGAGTTGCGCGGCCGGAACATCCTGATTGTTGTCGTATCCGCCTTCGGCGCGGGTGAGCACAATGAGCGGAATAGCGCCCAACGTGCCGGACTGGGGCTTAGCTAGCCATTTCGCGAAATATTCTCCCGACCACTCGCGCTGGCTGCTCTCCGAGTCTTCCATCTCGGGCAAAACCTGCGCCCAAAGTTGCAACTTTTGCGCGTCTGGCGGAAGCACCTTGTACATCGGATCGAGCGGCTGGGCGGCCTGCGCTGCGATTTCTCCATGCGCAGCAGGTTTGTCCGATTCTCTCATTTCCTCTCGAGGCGTCGGGATGCTCCCGCCCCTCGCCCCGTCGCCGAGCCGCATCGTCTTACCGCCGCCGATGCCTACCCTTTGTCCTTCGAACGAGGCGTCCACAAGCACCATGCCTGCGACCTCGCGCGGATAGGTCACGGCAAAATTTCTCACCACAGGCCCGCCGAACGAATGGCCCACGAGTACGAACGGTCCGCGCTCGCCCAGTTTAGTGAGCGTATCTCGCAGTTCGAGATTAATTTGTGCAAAGGTGCGTGGTTTGGGACCAGGATCGCTCCAAGCGTATCCGGCACGGTCGTACGTGCAGATGCGCGTGAACTGAGAGACGCGCGTCTGCACGAGAGTCCAGTCGAAAGAAAAATCGCCGAACCCGTTCTCCACCACTACAGTCGGGCTCCCCTTCCCGGCGCAATTCACATGCAGCCGGTGCCCGCCAAGATCAACGAGCCTCCCGGGGGCTTGCGGCGCTGAAGCGGTCATCGCCGAAACTGCAAAGCCCAAAACCAACGCCGCCGCATAAAAACATCGAATCGCTGTTGTGTTGAACTGCGAGCTTATCGGCTGCATGAAGCCCCCTGGTCGGTCTACAGACGCACTCTCTTGCAAAACGTAACTGCCGAACGGGCGGTTCCACGGCATGATAAAAATAGAGACTGTCATGCTTTCCACGGAAACCACTGCCCCCGCAGCCCTCGACTTGACTTGGGCCCGCTCCCAATTCCCTTCGTTCACCCAAACCATCAACGGAAACCCCGCCGTGTTCCTGGACGGCCCCGGCGGAACGCAAGTCCCGCAGCGCGTGATTGACGCGATCTCCGACTACCTGCGCCGCGACAACGCCAACAGCGGCGGAAACTACCCGACCAGCCGCCGCACCGACGCTGTGATCGTGGCCGCCCGCGAAGCGATGGCCGACTTTTTTCACTGCCACTCCGACGAAGTGGTCTTCGGACAGAACATGACCTCGCTGACCTTCTGCATTTCCCGCGCGATTGGACGCGAGCTAAAACCCGGTGATGAAATCGTTGTCACCCGTCTCGATCACGACGCTAACGTCTCTCCGTGGTTGGCGATGGCGGAAGACCGCGGGGTCACCGTCCGCTGGGCCGAAATCCACGACGAAGACTGCACGCTCGATATGGCCGACCTGGCCTCGAAAATCAACACGAAGACGAGGCTGGTCGCCGTCGGCTACGCCTCGAACGCCGTGGGCACCATCAATCCAGTCAAAGAAGTCATTCGTCTGGCCCACGCTGTCGGAGCCCCCGCCTTCATCGACGCCGTGCACTACACGCCCCACGGTTTGATCGACGTGGCCGCCCTCGATTGCGATTTTCTGGTGTGTTCGACTTACAAGTTTTTCGGCCCGCATATGGGCGTTCTCTTCGGTAGGCGCGAGCACCTCAAACGCCTGCGTCCCTACAAAGTGCGCCCCCTCACCGACGCAATTCCCTTCCGCTGGGAGTGGGGCACACTCAACCACGAGTGCATCGCCGGAATAACCGCTTGCGTGGAGTACATCGCCGACTTGGGCCGCCGCGCAACCGGAACATGTGGGAACGGCCGCCTCGGCTCTCCGTCGAGCGAAGCTCGACCGTCGCGGTCCACACGGCGCGCGGCCATTGAGGTTGCCTATGAAGCCATTCACGAACACGAGAGCGCGTTATTGGAGCGCGCCATGGCGGGACTGCGCAAAATTCCCGGACTCAAAATCTACGGCATCACCGATCCCGCACGCTTCCACGAGCGCTGCGCCACTCTCGCCATCAGAATCGACGACGGAAAACCGGGCAACACGCCGCTGGAACTCGCCACCAAGCTCGGCGAGCGCGGCTTCTTCACCTGGGATGGAAACTACTACGCCCTGAACCTGACCGAACATCTCGATGTCGAGAAATCCGGCGGCTTCCTGCGCATCGGCCTGGTGCACTACAACACCTTGGAGGAAGTCGACCGCCTGCTTGCAGCACTGCGCGAGATTGTCGGAGTATAGGCTCAGCCAGCGATCTAACCCGGCTCGAGAGTTGTTCTGTAGGAAATGGAGACGGTCATGACGCGCACCCCGGTTGTCGGCTTCCTGCTGTTGCTCTATTCTCTGCTCACGTTCGCCCAGGAGAATGCCGAATCGTCCGACAAGAGCTTAATCCTCGCGCTGGAGGGCGCCTGGAACCAAGCCGAACTCCACCACGATACGAACGCTGCGGCAGCCATTCTCGCCGATACATTCATCAGCGTCGATCACCATGGCACGCTGCTGAACAAGTCGAGATATCTCGCCGACCTGAAGGACCCATCGTTCCATCCCGAGGAGATTTCCAACACCGACACGAGCGTTTATCTTTACGGCGACGTCGCGATCGTAACCAGCGCTTATCGCACCAAAGGCACCGAGGGAGGCAAACCCTTCGCCCATCACGGGCGCTTCACTGATACCTGGATCAAGAAGAATGGAAAGTGGCAATGCGTCGCCGACCAGGAAACGTTGATCAACTAACCCGCCCCGCAAGCGAATTTGGTATTCCCCGGGGACTCACGCTACAAATTCGCCATGATCTTTCTTCCCAGTTGCGCGCCGCGAGTGCGCGCGTCGGGGACTGTCGTCATGTCCATGTAAATCATCTTGTCCCCCTTCAGGATGTAGAAGGCGTGGCCAAAGGCGCCAATCATGGCGTGGTCTCCCACGCCTGACACTTCTTCGAAGCCAGGTACGGCCGATTCCGTCAAGCGGGCGCCCGACCAGCTATCCTCCCCAAAGTTGCTCTGCACGGTGAAGGAAAACACCCGTCCATCCTGGGACGGCTGGGTCATCGTCAGGGTCTTCACGACGCCCTCTAAATCATTTGCGTTTTTCATCAGTGCCGGGAGATTGTCGGGCTTTGGCCCCGGCCGCTTGTTTACCTCGTCGGTCTGCCGGCGCGCTTGCTCGGCCGCCATCCGCTGCAACTGGTTGAAGGCCTCTTGGTTGGTGTAGTAGGCGCACCCAGGCGTGGAGTTCTCCATGATCTCCGCACTCTTCTCGATCGCCACTCCCAGCACTTTCTGCAACTCCGCCGTCGACAGCAACCGGCAGCTATTGCCATTCGCCACCACTTTGATCGGAGCGCTCGATCCACCCGCTACCGCAGAAGCGTAAGACGAGACTTTGTGCTTCACCCAATACACGCCGTACATCGCCGCCGAGATTCCAATGACGAAGAGCAGCACCAACACTCCCCCAACGATGGCCAGCACTTTCCCTAATCCCGAACCCTTCGAGGCCGGCCTCGCGACTGGAGGAGTGGGTGGACTCTGTGCGACTGGCACAGTAGTGTACGGAACCACAGGCGGCTGGGCAGCTGGCTGAACCGGTAAGACCGGGCTCGGCGACACTGCCTGAGCTCCGCAGTTATTACAGAAAGCTCCGGTTAAAGGCGTACCACAATTTACACAGAAGCCTGCCATAGAAACCTCCGGGCTGGGACAGGCGTCGCGCCCCAGATAAAAATAGCGTTCATTCTACTCCGCCGTTAGCTCCGTGCAAGGGTGGAGGTGTCCAAAAACACGCCAGCCCGGGACGCATCCCGGGCTGGAAAGGGAAAGGGACAGCTCTGCAAACTATAGGTGGACCCGCTCTACGGCCAGCGTTTGCCGGTATCCTCCCATCCCGCGGCGCGCACGGGCTGAGGGGCAGGCATGGCCGCGGAGGATGCGGTTGCCACAGGAATCCGCGCCGTTGGGGATTGCGGTCCGTTGACTGCAGTAGCTAGGGCGGGCTTCCCCAGTTCAGACATCAGCGATTCTTTCTCTTCAGAAAGCAGGGGGGCAACCAGACGCAGCGCCTCTACTTCTTTCTCTAACCGGGTAAGCTCCATCTCTTTTTGGCGCAACACTTCGTACACATTCTTCATCTTGGCACCTGGAGGGGTAGTTTCGAGCACAATGCTGTTTTGAACTTTAGCAGAGTCGCCTATGTTGTCAAGGCTTTCGGGACGCCGAAAGCGCCTAAAACCGGCAGAATCGCCTTTCAAGTGCTAGCGCAGCGCCAGGATCACGGCAATGCTGACTGTCACCACCAGAAGGGCACCGAAAACGTACTTGTTCCGGGCCAGCCACGACTGCGAGGGCTCGAGTCCCGCGCTCAAAACCAGGGTCGGAATCGAGAACTGCGGCGCTTCCCGAGCCGGCTCCGGGACTTCTGGCAACGGGGTCTGGCCGGACGCGGCCATCGCCGGCTCTCTTGATTCGAGTGTCTTTGACTCAAGCTCTGAAGCAACATCCTGCTCCCGAGTCCCCGCCTCGGTCGTCACGGCAGAAGGCGGCATCACCGGCTTGCGCACTTCCGCGGCTGATACATCGCGCGCCGGAGCCGCAGCGGTTGCTGCTCCGGATGCCGCCGCAATCGAGATGGCCCGGGACATCTTCAGCTGTCCGCGCCACTTCTTTTCTTCGCACTCGACGCAAAGCGCGCGCCCCGCGGAAACCGGAAAGCCGCAAGCCTCGCATTTCCGAAGTCCCCGGAAAGCTGGAGGAACATGACTTTGATCGCTTGCCGCGGTCTTTTGGTCATCGCCTCTAACGCTCAAAGCAGCCGACCAGAGCAGCGGCTTGCTCTCGGGCGCAGGATTCGCAGATAGAAGACTCGCGGGTTGAGCATTGGTGAGCGGAAGGCTCGTCGCCGCTGGCTCGACTGACGGCGACATTGGATGCGGTAAAGGCGGCAAGCCAAAGTCGGCCTCGGCCTGAGTCTGAACCGATGTTTTGCCGACGCCGTCGGTTCTGGCCAATTCCCGCGGCGTCATTTCTTCGAGGCCCGCCATTGTCTCCGCCGCTTCGTTCGCTTCAAATACCTCAGTTGCTTCCGGTTTCTCCGGCGCGGCGGGCGTTGCGAGGGCAACTTCATCCACCCCTACCTCCGGATCGGCCACTTCCAGAATGTCCTCTGCGTCATCACCGACGGCATTCTGATCGACATCTTGGGCAACGACAGCTTTCGCGATGTCGATCTGCCCCGGAATCCCTTCCGCCGTACGGGCTAGAGTGACCGCAGTCTCGACCATCTCGCTCAGCCGCTGGAGCGCCGTAAGGTCGCGCTCGCCGAACGCCTTTGCCTTCCCCGAAAAAAGTTCGAATACCCCCAGGACTTCGTCGTCGTGGACCACCGGCATGACCACCACCGAGGCGATCCCCATTTCGCGGCAAACTTCCTGATTCACGCGGGCATCCCGCTCCGCATCGTCGCAACGAAGAATCCGCCGGGTGCGAACGCTTTCCCCCGAGAGTCCGAACTTGGTCGACAGGAGCGTACCCAACTCAGGAGCATTCGATCCCGTGCTGGCGCGGCACTGCATGACATCCCCCCCGTTGCGGCGCAAGGCAATGGCCGCTCCGGTCGATCCCGTGATGTATTGCGCGCGGTCGGCAAGCAACTGCAGGGCGGCGTCCAGATCGCGCTCCGCCATCTCGCCTAGAGAACGACCGCCATCCGCGCCAGGAAAACGCATACCCGACATTCCCCCACGCGCGGCTGCTTGAGCCACGGCCAGCGCCGCTGAGATGCTGGCCTGCGAGGTCCGGTCTGAGCGCTCACGCTGCATTGGCATCTCCGCATTCGGCGCAGTCGGCTCAAGACTCGCCCCACTGGCCGACAAAGCGTCGGCCGCCGGCGACATCCGGTCGAAGGTCGAAAAAGATTCCATGGCGCGTGCTCAGGCATCCCCGAGAGCCGGGACGAAGGCGCATCCGCCCGCGACTTACTCGCTCCAACGAATTGAAAAGGATGCAGTAAGACGAGTCTCGCTCGTAGGCCGCGCGGTGTCAAGAAATTCCGCGCGCAGAAGTACTAGTCCAAAAGTGCAATCGTAGAGACGTTGCTGGCACGTCTCTACCGCCAGTGTACCGTCCGGTGTGGGTTTCTAGGATCTTCGCCGCCGCAACCCCGCCTGGGCCAGCCCGTTGGCCTCGACATTCTTCTCGCGGGGGACGTGGGAGATGGAAAACTTCAGAGACCGGGCCAGCTTGCGGCAGGTCCAGTGCAGGGAGTAAAGACGCGGGCTGCGGCAGATATACTCCCCCGTCATCTGCCTTACCACCACTTCGGAATCCGAATAGACGTGCAGTTTGCCAGCTTTCAGAGACACCGCGCACTGCAGGGCCTCCATCAGGGCGGCGTATTCGGCGACGTTGTTATCCTGATGGCCGATCCATTTGGCGATCCGGATGGGGCCGCTTTCGCAGCCATCGATCACCACCCCAATAGCCGACGGCCCCGGATTCCCCAGGCAACCGCCGTCCACATAGGCCACCAGTTCTGCGATCACTTCGATTTTGTTGCTCTCTGCACGATGCGCCCATCTCGATCTGCCGTCAAGACGATTATTTGATTCCCTTTCATCGTTTTGCGGTTGGCAGCATGGTTGTGCAATCTGCTGTGCAAAAGCGAGACAAATCAAATTAACCTGGGCGTAACTTTCGACAGAACAACA
>Ga0307479_10001378_pt1 | contig 22159 bp, 17 predicted proteins | sample atmos_gasesECM4C_FD_203743 | JGI IMG/M metagenome (GOLD analysis project Ga0307479, IMG submission 203743) | Hardwood forest soil microbial communities from Morgan-Monroe State Forest, Indiana, United States - atmos_gasesECM4C_515 | ecosystem: Environmental > Terrestrial > Soil > Temperate...
AGCGCACACCGCCGAAGATTCTGGACGGCGTTCCGGAGACGCTGGCTTATCTCACGGAGCGGCACCGGCTGATTTTATTTACGAAGGGCGAGCCCGCGGAACAGGCCGCCAAGGTGGAGCGGTCCGGCTTGCAGGGATTTTTCGAGTTCATCGAAATCGTTCCGGAAAAAGATCCCGGGACGTATGGCGGACTGGTTCACAAGCACAAAATCGTGAAGACCCATGGCTGGATGATCGGCAACAGCCCGCGCAGCGACATCAATCCGGCGATGAAGATCGGCCTCAACGCCGTGTATATCCCCCACCAGCACACCTGGACTCTGGAGCACGAACCGGTGGTGGCAGGCTCCGGAAAACTGGTGATCCTGCCGGCCTTCCGCGAACTTCGCGGCCATTTCTAAACCGGGCGTGTGCCGGACTGGCTGCCCAAATTGGACGTTGTACCCGGCGCAGCATGTTCGAATCTAATTCCTTGTGACTCCCGCAAAGGAGCGTTCCATGGCTACGACGACAATTTCTCCGCAAACCGATTGGCGGCAGGAGTGGTTCGAGATTGAAGACGCGACCTATTTGAATTTGGCGGGACAGTCGCCGATGCCGAAGGTTTCCATTCGCGCGGTGCAAGCGGCGCTGGAGGCAAAGAAAAATCCGCATCACAAGCCGGATTCCACGTTCTATGAAGTGCCCAACCGCATCCGCGCGTCCATCGCGAAACTAATCGGTGGAAAACCAGAAGAGATTGCGCTGACCAGCGGAGCGAGCGCCGGCGTGGCGGCGGTCGCGTACGCGCTGACGTGGAAACCGGGCGATGAGGTTATCACGGCGAAGGGCGAGTTTCCGCTGCAATACACGGCGTGGAAACCGATGGAAGAACGCGAGGGACTGAAGTTGAAAATCGTTTCGCCGCGAGAGCGGTTTCTTACGGCGGACGATTTGATCGCCGCGCTCACTCCGCGAACGCGGCTCGTTTCCGTGAGCATGGTACGCTTCGACGACGGCTCGCTGCTGGACGCTGCGCGCGTTGCCGCGGCCTGCCACGCACAAGGGGCGCTGCTTTTACTGGATGTCAGCCAGTGCTGCGGCGCATTGCCGATGGATGTAAAGCAACTAGGCGCCGACTTCATGGTATGTGCAGGATACAAGTGGCTGCTGGGCCCCTTCGGCACCGGATTCTTTTGGGTCAAGAGCGAACATCTTGGGATGGTGCGGCCGGGACCGTTTTATTGGATGGCGCTGATGGAGTCGCACAATTTCGCGGCGTTGAATTTCGATGACCCGAAACCGGCGGCAAACGCGAAGCGGTGGGATTCGCCGGAGTGGGCCAGTTATTTCAATTTTAATTTGGCGGCGATGGACGTGTCCGTCGATTTTGTGGTGCGCATGGGACCGGAGCTGGTCCAGGCGCACAACCGAAAATTGATCGAACTGATGTTCGAGCGGCTGCCGAAGGATCGCTTTGTTCCTGCGAGTCCATTGGATGCCGCGCGGCGCGGCCCATACGGATGTTTTGCGGCACGAAGCCCGGAGAAGACGGCGGAACATTACCAGCATCTTCGGAAGGAAAATGTTGTCGTGAGCCTGCGCGAAGGGAACATTCGCGTGTCGCCGCATTTGTACAACACGGAGCGGGACATCGACCGGCTGATCAGCGTGGTTACTCCGTGACCCAGCAGTACGATTGGCCAAAGATTGCTGCCGTTGGCGCGGGCGCCGTCGGTGGATACTTCGGCGGATTGCTGGCGCGGGCGGGTGCGCCGGTCGTGATGATCGGTCGTGCAGCGTTTGTGGAAGCAGTTAAGAAAAACGGGCTTTTCCTCGACACCCTGCAGTTTCAAGAAAGTGTGCGAGTTGAGGCGTCCTCCGAACTTAGCGCGGTGCGCGGGGCGGAAATTGTTCTTTTTTGCGTGAAGACCACGGATAACGCGGCAACGGCGCGCGCCCTGGCTCCGCTGCTTGCTCCCGGCGCACTCGTGCTCAGCATGCAAAATGGCGTAGACAACGTGGAACAGATTCGCGCTGCGGCAGCGATCGATGCGCTGCCTGCCGTCGTTTACGTTGCAGCTTCCGTGCCCGAGCCGGGCCGCGTGAAACATGTCGGCCGCGGTGATTTGGTCGTCGGGCCGGAAAACGAGAAGACGAAGCGGATTGCGGCACTTTTTTCGCGCGCCGATGTGCCTTGCCGCATTTCGGAAAATATCGAAGGCGAGCTCTGGACCAAGCTGGTGTGGAATTGCGCGCTCAATGCCGTCTCCGCGCTTGGCCGCGCGAAGTATGGACTAATCGCCTCCAGCCCCGATGCGTGGAAAGTTGTCGAAACGGCAGTTTATGAAGTACTGGCCGTGGCGCAGGCCGCTGGGATACATCCGCCCGGCCTGGAAGATCCGAAGGCGGCGCTGGCGGGCGCACTTAAGATTGCCACGCAAATGGCTGAGGCTCTTTCTTCCACTGGACAGGACATGAATCGGGGGAAGCGGACGGAGATTGACTCGCTGAATGGCTACATTTCCCGCCGTGGGGCGGAATTGGGGGTTCCTACCCCTGTGAATCATGCGCTCTTCGCGCTCGTCAAGCTGGCCGAAGGGCGTTCGTAGTCCCCGGTTATCCTTCCCTGGGTTACCTCCTGATTGCCCGCTATCCGCCTTATAGGATGGAGCGTCGGGGGTACCCCCCACCAATTCGCATGAATGTAAAAATAAAGGACTTACGAAATTTGCATTTCGCAATTGATTGATTCTAAACACGGTGTTTGTCGGCAATCAAACCGTTTCGGCTCGGGATCGACATCCAGTAAGGAAGAAAAGCGGGAGCAAGCTCGCGCACTCCAAACGCAGTTAGTTCAAACCGATGCTGGAGCGTGAGGAGCTAGCGGTCGGATGGGGCGTGGAAGGGGATGTGGACGATGGCTTCGAGTTCGACGGGGGTTCCCTGTTTGGTGGCAGGGCGGAACTTCCACTGGCTTAGGGCTTGCATGGCGTTGGCGTCTAGCTGGTCGTCGATGCCACGGACGAGCTGGATGCTGTCGACGGAGCCGTCGGCGCGGATTACGGCGTAGAGGACGACTTCGCCTTCCACGCGTTCGTTAATTAAGGTAGGGGGATACTTCGGGTCGATCTTTCTAAGTGGGCCGGGAGCAGAGACTTCCGAGGATGTCGGGCGGGGGCCTGCGGAATCGGTGCGCAGCTCGGAAAAATTCAGAATCCAGCTTCCGGTGGCGCTGTTGAGGTTGGGCATGTTGACTAACATCTTGTAGACCTTTTTTGAGGCGAAGATCTGCTCGGGCTGGGCACCGGAGGGGAGGGCAGCGAAATTCGGTGGGCCGGTTCGTTCGGGGGCGTCATCGGGCTTGGTGTGGGGATCTGGCCTGGCAATCAGCTTATGCGGAGCGGGTGCGCTCATGGTTGGCGACCCGCCAAGGCTGGGGATCGGGCTGTTAGCAGGAGGATGGCCTCCGCTGATGCTTATGTCCATCCCGCTTTTTCCACTGCCGCTCCCGGTGGCGGATCCTCCGGTGCTTGTTGGGCTTCCGCCTGCGCCGCCGTTGGCGCCGGGCGCTGCGTTCGGGGCACCGCCGGGTACGCCTGGTTGCGTGCCTTCGGGTGAAATCGAAACACGCGCGGAGAGATTCCCTTGCGGCGGGACGACGGGGGCGGGAGGACCGGGCGTCGCAGAGAGCGCGATAAAGCTTGCAGGCGTTCCGTTGGGGATGCTGGATTGGGCAGAGGTCACTTCCGGAGCGGGTTCAACTGCACTGGTTTGCGTGCGCTGCGCGACGCGGGGGGTGGCACCGGCGTTCAGTTCCAATTTTGGGCGGACCGGGGCGTTCGGAAGCATGGATGGGGCGATGTCCGCGAGCTTTTGGTCGAGCGTGGGAAGGTCGGGGGCTGGGGCGGTGGTGAACTTAGCCTTGCGAAGCTCGCGCGGACGCAGCTTGGCGAGCGTTTCCTGGCTGATCGGCAGGCGCGGACGCGCGGGCCCGGAGAGTTGCTGGAATTGGACGATATTGGGGAGGTTGGGAAGAATCTTCGGCGGCTCGGGGGGAGCGGCGGAATTGATCAGGGTCTGGCGCGGATGGGTCGGATGGACAGGATCAGTGATGATGCGCTGGCGCGGGTGGAAGGCGTCGGCGCCTTCGGGCGGAAGGGGCTCATCGGGTTCGCCGCGCGGGCTCGGTTTGGCCTTCGGCGTTTTCGTTTTCATGTCCACCAATGGGAAATCGGTGATGGGGCCGGACCAGGTTAGCTCCGTGTTTTCAAAGGCGGAAAAGTGGGTCGGGGCGGCGGGGAAGCGCGGGGACGGCATGACGATAAACACGACATGCCACAGGGCGGCGGCCACCAGAGCACGGCGGGGGATACGGCGCTCGACCCAGCATTCCTTGAAGAAGCTGCCAGCCAGAAAGTTCTTCGGCACGCGGGTCCAGGTCAGAACGGCGGCGATGCTGCTGCCGATGCCCTGGTGGAAAGAGCCCCAGGCGACATCGAGCTTGGGGCCTTGGCCGGTTTCGAGGCGCACGCGGGCGGCAGGCTGGGCGGCCTGTCCCAAGAGATTCGATGTTACCTTGACGTGGTCCCAAGACATGTTGAGTTCTATTGTACCGTGCTGCGGCAGCCCGGCTCCATTCCGGGAGACGGGGATCGAACACTCCAAGATAGATGAAACCCGGTGGGCGGGGGTTTACTCGGCCGAGTTGTTTTCGCCGCCCGGCTCTCCACGTGCGTCGTCAGGGCGGCGGTAAAAGCTTAGGGCGGCATCGCCCTGTCTTAGAACGCGGAACCTCTTTAGGGCGCCGGGTTCTTCGGGTAAATCGAAGTTACGGCGATGCTCGGCGACGACGATGCCGCCGGGCGCGAGCAGATTCGCGGAACCTAGAAATTCTAGCACGCGGGAGTAGTCTTCGGCAGCAGCGTAAGGAGGATCGAGGAAAATGCAGTCGTAGCCGGGTACGGACTGCTGCCTTGGGGCAGCCAGCATGGCGAGACCGCGAAGAGCGTCTACGCCGAGCACGGTCGCGCCGGTGTTGATGCGCAGCGATTCGAGATTGCGGCGAATCAGGGTGACGGCGGGAGCGTGATTTTCGATGAAGACGACTTCGGCGGCTCCGCGGCTGAGAGCTTCAATGCCGACGGCGCCCGTTCCGGCGAAAAGATCGACGAAGCGAGAGCCGGCGATGTTCGGAGCCAGCACGTTGAAGAGAGTTTCGCGCAGGCGGTCGCTGGTTGGGCGCAGGGCGAGGCCCTTGAGACTTTTCAGAATGCGGCTGCGGTAGGTTCCGGCGATGACGCGCATGAGTGCCGCTATTAGTCGACAGTTCTTAGTTCTTAGTCAAGGAACAAAGTCCGCGCGGTCATAACTATGTGATGTTTTGGGCGTTGAAACGTAGCGCGGCTGCCCGTACTCGAGCAGAGACAAACCATTGGACAGAATGCAGGACAAGGAAAACGAAGAAGACGTTAGCGGAAAAGGCAAAATAGAAACCGAGATTCTGAAAAATAGATGTCCAACCTGGAACCTTGCTGCTGTCCAGAGTTATGAAGGCGAACGGTAGCGTTAGGAACAATATGAACCCAAAAAGATAAAAAGTAGCGCCGATAAGTTGATGCAAATTCGCAGATCGAGCATGAAGGGCGTCCAGGGAGCGCTGAATGGAAGAAACATCTTCGACCTTGCTTCGATTTGCCAGGGAGCGTAGGCGCACCAGGATAACTGTGGCCGAGAGCAAACTGTAGATGCTAACAACAGTCAGGATTAGACAAAACAGCAGCTGCAGGGTTGAAAGACTCTTGAAAATCTCCCAGAACGTATAGTTTGAGTTGAACATAAATGTGTTAGACACCGACAGGCTGCGGTAAGTTCCGGCGGATGACGCGCATGAGTGCAAGTTATTAGTTGTCGGTTTTTGGTTTTTCGCTAGAAAATGAAAGGAACGACGGAAAATAAACTGTCATAAACAAGAACATCATCTGCACGAGGGACAACAACAACCCAATTGCTTTGATGCTGTGGGTAGATTCAAGCACTTGATGGAATACAGATTCGTAAGATGCTTTCAGTTCAAGGAAAGTGCCTGGCAATTTCGGACCGAACCCGCTTTGCAACTTTAATCCTTTCAGACTGCCGCCTGTCTGAGCCATTGAGAAAAACCAATCCAGTCCTGAACGGATCGTTCCAGCCATGTATTCGGCCTCACTCAATTCAGGAACGTCGTTTGACTGCTGCAAAAACACGAAGAATTCACAGGCGATCCTGACTGTAATTTGAAGGTCTTCACTCTCTTTAGGATCATCAAAGAAACCCTCTGAATCCCGCAGAATAATGGCCTTCATTCGCGCCTTCATCGCTTCCACTTCTAGCGAAGATCGCATAGAGCCCTCAATATATTCCGGCGCTTCAGATGCTGAAGCGTCATTTTAGACGGCGAGAATATCACGACAACGCCTAATTAACGCGCTCTCCACCAACGAAAATCGCGATGATCCGTCAGCCGATGCGGGCGAGGTGGTAGCGGCGCTGCCATTCGGGGGGGAGCTGGCGGAGGAGGCGCTGCATGGCGTCATGCTGCGCGTTGTCGGCGGCTAGGGCGAAGGCTTCGCGGCGGGCGAGTTCGAGGAGTTCCTTATCGCGCAAGGGATTGGCGATGTGGAAGCCGAGGTCGCCGGACTGGCGAGTGCCGAAAAATTCGCCGGGGCCGCGGAGGAGGAGATCGGTTTCGGCGATTTCGAAACCGTTGGAGGTGCGCACCATGGTTTCGAGACGGGCGCGGGCGACATCGTCCTTGGCGACCGCTGAGCGGCCGACTGTCATGCGAAAAGGGGCGACGAGGATGCAATGGGATTTTTGCGCGCCGCGGCCGATGCGTCCGCGAAGCTGGTGGAGCTGGGCGAGGCCGAAGCGCTCGGCGTGCTCGATGACCATGACGGTGGCGTTGGGGACGTCGACGCCAACTTCGACGACGGTGGTGGCGACGAGGATTTGCGCTTCGTTCTTGCGGAAGCGCTGCATGACTTCTTCTTTTTCGTCGCTGGAGAGGCGGCCGTGCAAGAGGCCGAGCTTGAGTTTGGGAAAAACTTCGCGCGAGAGACGCTCGTATTCTTCCATGGCGGCTTTCAGCTCGAGCTTCGATTCCTCGATGACGGGATAAACAATGTAGGCCTGATGGCCGGCGGCGACTTCGCGGCGCAGAGATTCCCAAACGCCGGGAAGATGCTGCTCGGTGGTCATGCGCGTGACGATGGGCGTGCGGCCGGGCGGGAGCTCGTCGAGAATGGAAACGTCGAGGTCGCCATAGAGAGTGAGCGAGAGCGTGCGCGGGATGGGAGTGGCGGTGAGCACGAGAACGTGCGGGGCGTGGCCGCGGGCGGCGGCTTTGTCCATCAGGCGCTTGCGCTGGAGGACGCCGAAGCGGTGCTGCTCGTCAATGGCGACAAAACCGAGGCGGGCGAATTCGACGTTGTCTTCGATGAGGGCGTGGGTGCCGATGACGAGCTGGGCTTCGCCGGAGCGGATGCGCTCGAGGACGACGGATTTTTCCGCAGCTTTCAGGCCGCTGATGAGGAGTTCGACGCGATAGCCTGCTTTGGCCAGGATGCGGCGCGCGGAAAGAAAATGCTGGACGGCTAGAATTTCCGTGGGCGCCATGAGAGCGGCTTGCGTGCCGTTTTCGATGGCGATGACGGCGGCTTGCAGCGCGATGATGGTTTTGCCGCTGCCGACGTCGCCCTGGAGGAGACGATTCATGGGCGAGGGCTTTTCGAGGTCGGCGGCGATTTCGGCCAGGACGCGTTTTTGCGCGGCGGTGGGCTTGAAGGGGAGGATGCGCTTGAGGGCTTCGCGAATGGCGTCTTCGCGGAGGCGGAAGGCGATGGCGTTTTCCTTGCGTGTGGCCTTGCGGTCGAGCGCGAGGCTGAGCTGATACAGGAAAAACTCCTCGAAGATGAGGCGTTGCTGGGCGGGCGAGCGGAAGGCGTTCAAGGCATCGAGGGATTCGCCGGGTTCGGGGAAATGCGTGTGCATCAGGGCTTCGCCGCGCGAGGGATAGCCGAGGCGGGCGCGCAACTGTTCGGGCAGGACATCGGGCATTCGCTGATCGATGAGCTGGACGGCGGCGTACATAGCGCGGCGAATTTGCTTGGAGCCGAAGGTGCCGATGGCTTCGTAGATGGGGACGATGCGGCCGACTTCGGTGGAATCCATTTCTTCGCTGCTGAGGACTTCGATCTGCGGATTGATCATTTCCAGGCGGGCGGGACGGAGTTTATCGATCTCCGCTTTGCCGTGAAGGATTAACTGCTGCCCCGGCTTTAAGCGCCCTTCGAGATAGCCGCCGTGAAAAAATTTGCAGGGGAGCAAGCCGCCGGATTCGTCCTGGACGAGCAGATGATAGATGGCATCGCGGCCGCCGCGCATGCTGCGGATCGCCTGGCCGCTCATCACGCGCGCGCGAATGGTGTAGATGCCGTTGGGCTGGATGTCTTTGACCTTGGAAAAATGGATGCGGTCTTCGTAGCGAAAGGGGAGGTAGCCGAGCAGGTCCTCGAGCGTGAGGATGCCGCGCTGCGCAAGCAGTTCGGCGCGCTGCGGGCCGACGCCTTTGATCATGCGCACTTCGGTGCTGAGGTTCATCGCCATTGTCTTTATATCATTCCCGCTGCGAACATTTTCAGGCGCGGCCGCAAAAGGGCTAATTGTGAGTGCGGCCGCAAAGCGGGCAATTGTAAGTGCGGCCGCAAAGCGGCCGGCAGCTGCCGAAACTTGCGTCCCTGGCATCCGTATCGATAGAGTGAGGATTCCATGTTCCGAACGGGGAGGCCCATGTGACGGGAGACCGCCTGGCAGGTTCCGACAAGCGCGCACTGCTCCTCTGGGTGGTGGCTGGAATCCTCGGCGTGCTGTTCGCTTACAAATATTTTTTCCGCGCGTTCCCGGAAGCTTCCGTTAATTTACAGGTTTCCCGGGAAGAAGCGCTGGGGCGCGCGCAGAACTTCGTCAGCGGCCTCGGTGAGAACGTCAACGGCTACCGATCCACGGCCGCTTTTGATGTGGACGACGATGCAAAGACCTACCTCGAGCGTGAACTGGGCCTGCAGCAGGCGAACCAGATCATGTCGTCAGACGTTCACGTGTGGTTCTGGAATGTCCGCTTTTTCAAGCCGCAGCAGGAGGAAGAATTCCACGTGCGCGTGACCCCCGCGGGGCAGATCGCCGGCTACAGGCACAAAATCGAAGAATCGCGGGCCGGGCCTTCGCTGGAGCGCGCCGCCGCACAAGACGCCGCACAAAACTATCTGACCTCGAAACTCGGCATTGATTTGAAGGCCTGGGATGTTCTTCCCGAAGAAGCCAATTCGAACAAGCGGCCGAACCGCCTGGATTGGTCGTTCACGTGGGAGAAGCGCGGCTTCCGCGCGAAAGACGCGCCGTACCGGCTCGAAGTGAGCTTGCAGGGCGACCGCATTGGCGGAAGCGAAGAATTCCTGAAGGTGCCGGAAGCGTGGGAGCGAAGCTTCGCGCGGCTGCGCTCCGGGAACGACACGCTGGCGCTTGTTTTTACCGTGCCGTATGTCGGTCTGCTGGTGATTGCAGTGTGGCTGGCGATTCGGTTCACAAAACAAGGGCGGACGTCGTGGCGGGGAGCCATTCTGCTCGGCTTGATTGTTTCAGCGCTGCTGTTCCTGCAAAACCTGAACGACTGGCCGCACTGGGCATCGAGCTACGATACCAATCAATCTTACGGAATCTTTATTGCGCGGAAGATCATAATGGGGCTGCTCTTCTCCGTGCTTTCCGCGTTGACGGTCACCCTGGTGCTGCCTTCCGCCGAGCCGCTGTATCGTGCTTCTCAGCCGAACCGGTTGCAGTTGTCGCGGGCGTTGACGTTGCGCGGCCTGCGTTCGAAAGAATTCTTCTCGGCGGCAGTGGTGGGAGTGTCCATGGCCGCGGCGCACATCGGCTACGTGGTGGCGTTTTATGTGGTGGCGAGCCGGTTTGGCGCCTGGGCGCCACAGGAACTGAATTTCGACGATTCGGTGAACACCGCGTTTCCCTGGATCTCCGGCGCGGCCATCGGGCTGCTGGCATCGACAAACGAAGAATTCACCTTCCGCCTGTTTGCGATTCCTTTTTTCAATCGGATTACCGGCTCGCGCTGGATCGCGGTGATTGTGCCGGCGTTTCTCTGGAGCTTTCTGCACAGCAACTATCCGCAGGAACCGGCGTACATCCGGGGCATCGAAATCGGGCTGGTGGGGATCGTCGCGGGCATCGTCATGCTGCGCTGGGGAATTCTGGCGACGCTGATCTGGCACTACACCGTGGACGCTTCGCTGGTCGGTTTACTGCTGATGCGTTCCAACAGTTTGTACTTCAAGGTTTCGGGAGCAGTGGTGGCCGCGGCGGCGCTCGCGCCTCTGGCGTTTGCTTGTATTTCGTACCTCTCCCGCGGGGCATTCGAAACGGACGAAGACCTGCTCAATCGAGCGGAGCCCGCGCCAGAAATCGATTTCACCGCGGAACCCACTGCCGCGACCGCGGAAACCAAATCGATTCGCTATGATGCGCTCGCCCCCGCGATAATTGCGTTCCTGGGCGTCTGCGTGGTGGCTGGCGGCACGTTGGCATGGCGGCTGGAGCCACAGGCGATTGGCGACTATTTGAAACTCTCCGTGAATGCGCGCTCGGCTCGCGCGCGCGCGGACGAGGTCCTGCGGCAACGCCACCTGGATCCGAATTCCTACATCCATGCCACCGTTCTCGCGGAAATCGCCGATCCGATCATTAATGAATACCTGCGCCAGCGCGTTGGCATTCCTGGAGTCAATGCAATATACGCAAATCAGGTTCCCGCGGCGCTCTGGCGCGTGCGTTATTTTCGCGACAGCCAGCCCGAGGAGTTTGCGGTCGTTTTGCGGCCCGATGGTTCACTTCACTCCGTCCATCACACTCTGGCAGAAGAAACTCCAGGCGCGTCGCTGACGAAAGAAGAAGCCCGGGCGCGTGCGGAGAAATTCCTCGCCGAAGAAAAGAAAATCGATCTCAAGGCTTGGACGCTCGTCGAATCCAGCTCCGATAAGAAGCCCCACAGGATCGATCATTCGCTGACCTGGCAGCAGAATACGCCACTCGACGCAGGTCCAACCGCAGTTTCCAACGCGGCGGATCACGCCTATGCGCGAATCGATGTCCAGGTCTTGGGCGACGAAGTGACGAATTACCGCACGTATATCAAAATTCCGGATGAGTGGGTGCGCAAGCAAAAGGAGCTTACGCCCTTCCGCACTATCGTCAATTATGGAATTCCCGGGCTCTTTTTCGGCGGGCTCGGCATCACGGCGGTGATTGTGTTCCTCAAGAACTTTAAGTCCGAAGCGGCGCGTGCGATTCCGTGGAAACGCATCGGATTCTGGTCTCTCTGGGGACTATGCGGGTTTCTTGTGGTATTCGTGCTTGGCAGCCGTATCGCCGACTTCTTGAATTTGTACGACACTTCGAGTCCGCTGAAGTTCACCTACGCCGGAATTGCCATCGCGCTGCTGTTCGGCGCTCCGCTCATTCTCAGCGCGATCGTGCTCTTGTTCGGAATGGCCTGGTTCTACGCCGTGCGGGCCTTCGGTGAGGAGCGCCTGCCTGGCTGGCTTGGCATGCCGGCGAACTACTATCGCGACGCGTTTTGCATCGGCCTCGGCGGGTCCGCCGCTCTGCTAGGCCTGGAACGCCTTCTCGCCGTGGCGTCAGCGCACTGGCCAACGGTACACCGCTCCCTGCCGGCTTCCTTTGGCACGGAGTTTGACGCCGTCCTTCCGGGAGCCTCGCTTATAGGCGGGACTATCCAACATGGATTGCTCGTCACGGGAATTGTCGTTGGGGTTTCTGCCTTCGTGGCCGCGCAGGTTCGCCACACAGGACTTCGGATTCTGATTCTCCTTCTCGGCGCACTTTCTCTCACGCCCGCAAACTGGGGCAGCCCGGCGGATCTTGCGAAACAATTCGTGGCTCGTCTCATCGTGCTCGGTGTTCTCGTTTTCGGCGTGCGCCGGGTGATGCGCTTCAACATTCTCGGCTGCTTCCTCGTCGTGGCCTGCACTTCCTTGCTTGGCGGCGCCGCTGAACTGCTCTCGCAGCCGGATTCGTTCTATCGCTCAAACGGCTACGCTGTTTTGCTGGCGCTGATTTTGCTTTTCGCCTGGCCATTTTTTGCCTGGCGAATGGGCGATTCAAAGGGGGCAACCGGACCTCTCGATTCCGGCGTTTCGTCGGTCAACTGAGGGCTCAACGTGGTCTTGCGCGCCTCGGTTGATGGAAACCCTGAAACAAAATCCACAGTTTGACCGTTGTTATAATTGTGGGGAGTGATGCTTACCCAAGGGCGTGGCGATACGTCCAAATTGGGTGGTCGCGTGGTGCGCGGGGTTTAGCCGAGTGCTAGAATTTGAGCTAAGGTGTTGTCTGGCAAGCGGCAACACCGGTCCACGCGAATAGAAAGCGAATATGCCGCTCCCCAGATGGGCTTTTGCTTTGGCCGATAACAACGGTCGCTCGGGTAGCACAGACGCCGCCCTGGCCTCGGTGATCTCATTGTCCCACCTCGACGAGCGAGCCCTAGTCGCGGAAGCGCAAGCGGGCAGCCGCGCGGCTTTCGAGGAATTGGTGCGCCGCTTCGACCGGGACGTTCTGCGCCTGGCGCTGAACCTGATGAAGCGCCCCGAGGACGCCCGGGACGTCTACCAGGAAGCATTCCTCAAGGTCTACCGCAATCTCCACCGTTTCCGGTTCGAGTGCAGCTTCTACACCTGGCTCTACCGCATCGTCACCAATGTTTGTCTGGACCACCTGCGCCGGCGCCAGGCACGCCCTGAGGACCAGGCTCCCGAGCTGAATTCCGGCCTCCACGAAGAGGGCCTCACCGATTTCTTCGAGCGCCAGCGCGAGCAACGCCCGACTCTGGACCCCGAGCGCACTTTCATCGGCATGGAAATCAAGGCGCGCATCTCCACGGCGATGGAGCGTCTGTCTCCACGCGAACGAATTGTGTTCGAAATGAAGCACTATCAGGGCCTGAAGCTCCGGGCGATTGGTGATGCCCTCGGTACCACTGAAGAAACCGTTAAGAATTCACTTTTCCGCGCCACGCGCAAACTCCGCCATGAATTGGGAGGATTGCGATGAGCGTTTTTGAAAAGAGCGTGAGCTGCAAGGACGTTGCACCGCTTCTGGTTTTCTACGCCTGCGACGAAGTCAGCGACAGGGAACGCAAGCAGATTCAAACGCACATCGCGAATTGCCAAACGTGCGCCGCGCAACTTGCCGAAGAGAGTTATCTCCAGGAAGCCATGGTTGCCGCCCTGCAACCCGCCGATGAACTCGATTCTTCCGGGATTCTCCTATCGCAATGCCGTAGCGAGCTGGCCGAAGCCCTCGATGATCTTTCCGCGCCTCCGCTTCAGGAACGCTGGCGTCCGTTCGGCTGGTTGCGCGGCTGGATGGCGCTGCGCCCGGCCTGGAGCGCCGCCCTGCTGGTCCTGTTCGGAATCCTGGTGGGAACTCAGGTTCTTCCGTGGCTGCGGAACGGCAATAACGGCGACGGCCAGGCCATGAACGTGATGGCCAAGCCTCGAATTACGGAGGACCAGCTTTCGAAGATGGTCGTCGGAGGCATCAACTTTTCGCCTTCCACGGGTTCCGGTTCTCCCGACGTGCAACTTCAGCTCAGTGCCGAGCAGCCGATGGTTCTCACCGGCAGCGTCGACGATAGTGACATGCGCCATGTGCTCACCTACGTGGTTGAAAATGGCGAGCGCTTCGACGCCGGTGTGCGCCTCGATTGCCTCGAAGCGCTGAAAGCGGTCTCGCGGGACCAGCAAGTACGCCAGGCTCTGATCGCCGCGGCTCGCAAGGATCAGAACCCCGCGGTGCGCATGAAGGCCCTGGAATCGCTCCGTGGTGCGGCATCGGATGATGACGTCCGGCAAGCCCTGCTGGATGCGCTGGAGCATGACGGCAATCCAGGCGTGCGCGTTGTAGCGGTCAATGTGCTGGTTGGATCTTTGCGGCATGGCGATGCGGAAGAAACGGTGCCCGAAGTTTCCGATGCCACGCAATCGGTGAAGCCTACTCAGTCGGAAGAGGACCAGTCCGTGGAACGCGTAGTTCGCGTGCTGCAACAGTTGCAACGCCGGGATCCCAGCCGGTACGTGCGCTTGCGCAGCGCCGCCGCGTTGCGCCAGATTGGCCCGCGTGAAGTGCAGTAACCGGTCAGAGGACACGAAATTTCGTTGGACGATGAGCATACGTTTCCAGCAAAGGTTTTTTTCCATCGCGCACCATGTGGCGCTGTTCCAAGTATTGGCGTTCCTTTTTTCCGCAGCACTGCCCGCACCCCCGGCATTTGGTGCGGAAGCCAAACAACCAGCGGCCCTCGAACCCACCCAACCTGCCGACCCGGGTTCGCAGCACGCCTCGGCTGTTCGTAATGGCGTATTGAGTACCAAGGATGGTCTGACGCTGCGGCTGACGACGGATCTCGGATCCGTCAACATCGTTCCACTCGAGGCCGGCGCCGCGCCCGTCGTGCGCTACACCGTGCACATCGAAACCGATGCGCGCGGCTCCGCCGCTCAGCAACTGCTTAATACTTACTCTCTCAAAGCAAAGTCGGTTTCCTCGGGCGTGGAAATCACCGGCACGCTTCCGCCACAAGCGGCGCGCTCCGCCGATGCCCAGTTCTGGGTGCAGTTTGAGGTCGCCGTGCCGCGCGGCTACAGCATCGAAGTGAGCACCGAGGCGGGTGACATCACGACGGGAGATATTGGCGGCACGGCTGACCTTCACACTCAGGGTGGGAACATCAGGACCGGACGCATCGGAGTCTCAGGGACGCGGGACGCTTCATGGGGCCGCTCCGCGGCCAAACTGGAAACGGAAGGCGGACACATCCAGGTTCTAGACGTCGCGGGTGACCTCGCGGCCGTCACCGGAGGCGGGCACATCAACGTGGGCAACGTTGCGGGAGACGCTTCGCTGCGTACCGGGGGCGGACACATTCGCGCCGGGCAAATCGGAGGACGGGCCGAATTGGAGACAGTTGGCGGCAACATCATCGTCGCTCATGCCGGAAATTTCGTCAGTGTACGCACCGGCGGCGGACAGATCGACTTCGGCGAAGTACGCGGGTCGGTGCATGCCCAGACCGGCGGCGGCGGTATTCGCGTGATGTACGTTTCCGGTCCGATGGAACTGGAATCGAGCAGCGGGAGCATCTGCCTGACTCGCGTTGCCGGCGCCCTGCAGGCGGCCACTTCCGGCGGGACGATTACGGCCTGGATTAATCCGGATTCGCCTCCGGGAGGCGGCAACGTGAGGCTCGCGGGCGCTTCACAGCTTGCTTCCGGAAACGGCGACATCATCGTGTTTCTGCCGCGGAATCTCGCTGCGAACATCGATGCCACGGTGATGAACGGAGGCCAGGGCCGCATCGAAGCGGACCCCGCGCTGCACTTGACGACGCTGGCGGCCTCCAATGGTTCCGGTCCCGTACATGCAACGGCTGTCTTGAATGGCGGCGGCGCGCCGCTCAAATTAAAAACTACCGCAGGGAAAATTCGTCTGCAATTCTTGGATTCAGAAATTGCTTTTCACCAAATGCTCATCAGTGAGCAGGTGGATCGCCTGAACAAGAGAATGGCGGAGAATGGATTCCCTCCCGTACCTTTTTCCTTTGGAGCGGGGCCAACAACTCCGGCCTTACCCGAAATGCCACCTTCTTCCGACGCCAAGATGGACTGGCTCGATAGCTGGCTCATGAACCTGGAAATCAGCTTCCGCGGAGGGTTGACAGAGGATTCCGCTGAATTCCAGAAGCGGCTGATTAATTTCCCAAAGCCCGCGTATCCGGCGCTCGCACAACGCGCCGGCTTGCAAGGCGTCGTAAAGCTCCAGGTACGAGTGAAGAAAGATGGCAACGTCGAGGTGCAGAAACTTCTAGAGGGCGATCCAGCGCTCGCCGACGCCGCCATCGCCGCCGTGAAACAATGGCGGGCAAGACCGGCTTTGATTAACGGGAAGCAGGTCGAAGTGATTTCGACCGTGACGTTCAATTTTCAGTTGCACTGAGCGGCAACCGCTTCGGCGCAAACGAGTTTCTAATCCTCGAATCTGGTTGTTAGCACGAACTCGAAGGGGGTAGAACGTTATGCTTCGTCCAGCTTTCCGCGCGACTGCTTTGGTTGTATTGTCTTTAGCCGCTGTTTGGACCGTTCCCAGCTTCGCCATCAGCAAGGAGTTCAATCAATCCTATCCCCTGCAACCCGGCGGTTCGGTTGAGTTGCAGAACGTCAACGGAACAGTCGACGTGGAGGGATGGGACCGCAACGAAATCGAAGTGCACGCGGTTAAGACCGCCAAACACAAGGAGTCTGACCTTGAGCGCGTGTCTATCGAAGTTGACGCCAAGCCGGACGCCATTTCCATCGCCACTCGCTATCCGCAAAACGAAGGCGTGGAAGTGGCGGTCGAATACACCATCCACGTTCCGCACGGCGCGCGCGTCGAGCATATCGGCACGGTGAACGGCACGCTGCGCATTGTGGGCGTCGAAACTGTGGAGGACCTGCACACCGTGAACGGCAATATTGAAGTGTTCGAGGCCGGCGGAAGCGTTCATGCACACACCACCAACGGCAATGTGCACCTGGAGTTGGCGCATCTTCAGGACAAAATCGGCGCGATCGCCGAAACGACGAACGGTTCCCTCGTTCTCGCTGTTCCATCCGACGCGCAGGCGGACGTCGAAGCTCGCTGCCTGAATGGAAACTTCTTTTCCGAGATCCCCATCGCGATGGAGAGTTCCCAGCGCCCCAGGGAAATACATGGCAAATTGGGCCACGGCGGCGCTCCGATTCATTTGCGCACCGTGAATGGCGGCATCCGGGTGGTTATTCTGCGGTCGACGGTCTGACGCTTTTCCTTTTGCTCCGTCTAACCGCCGAGGAGGATGGGACGACAATGAACAACCGAAATTTGCTCACGATGGGCGGAGCTGCAGCCCTCGGGCTCGCGCTGGTGGGGCTGCCCGCCAGTTCCGCGAAACCGCAAAAGCCCGATGATTCCACGATCTCCTGCTTGCAACACAGGATCGAGGAGCTGGAGTCGAAATTACAGAAACAGATGGAGCGCCGGCAAGATCAAGAGGCCGTGCTCGCTGACACGGAAGTGCTGGCAGAGTCCGCGCCGGCTCTCGCTCTGGAGAATCAAGATCCCGCACAGATCGAAGTCTTACCGGATATCGAAACGGACGATCTGAATATCACGATCGGCGACGACAGTTCGAGCTGGCTCGGCGTCGAAACGCATGAAGTCACCGCGGACAAAGCCAAGGAACTGAAGCTTTCCGCCGAGCGCGGCGTGCTTCTGGGAAAGGTCGTTCCGGACAGCCCCGCAGCCAAAGCCGGCCTCAAGGAAAATGACGTGGTGACGGAAATCAACGGACAGCGCGTTGAAGGTGCGGCGCAATTCCACCGCATGATTCATGAGATTCCCGCGGGCCGCAGCATTCAGCTGACCGTATGGCGCGATGGTCGGGCGCAAACCATTAGCGCGACGCTCGGCAAATCCGAAGAGCGCCGCCACGCCATGAGGATGGTGGCGCCGACACCCGGTACGTTTGCTTTCCGGATGCCGGAGATCCCGGAAATCCCGCCGATGGAATGGAACGGCGGCATGCTCTTCGGCGGACAGCCCCGGCTCGGAATTGATGCGGAGGAAATCAGCGGACAGCTCGGGGCATTTTTCGGCGCTCCCGGTGGCGAAGGAATACTCGTGCGCGACGTCAACTCCGGTTCGCCCGCCGAAAAGGCCGGAGTGAAAGCGGGGGATGTCATCACCTCGCTGAACGGCGAGCGCATCCGAACCGTCGGGGAGCTTCGCGAAAAACTCTCCGCAAAGCGCGACGATAAGGAGCGCACCGTGAAACTGGGCATTCTGCGCAACAAGAGTGAGATTTCACTTACCGTTGAGTTGCCAGCGCCTGCGGCGCATACCAAGCGCTTTATCTCTCGCCGCACCAGCATCTAGCGAAGACAAATCCGTTCAGGCCCTCGGCGCTGCCGGGGGCCTTTTTTCATTGCCGGCCCGCTTAGCGAAACCGGCCCCAAGGGCTGCCTCGATCTTGGTTAAGACTTCTTTTTCTTCAAATTGACTTTGGTCTCGATGCCCGGAGCCATCAACTGAAGCTGCTCCAGTCCCTGCTTGGCCTGTTGGCCCCAGGTCCCATTGGGGTCCAGCTCGACTGCTTTCTGGTAGGCTTCGATGGTTCCGGGCGCAAACTGCACCTCTTCTTTATCGCCGACTTTCTTCGTCGTCATCTTGTAAACCAGCGACGCTCCCAGGAGATACCAGGTCTGCGCATTTTTGGGATCGAGCTCGGCGGCTTTCTGTAAGGGTTCGACGGCGTCGCCGAGGCGATTCGCGTTGTAGAGGCTGATTCCAAAGTTGCGCCACGCGGTTGCCGCATTCGGCGGATCCAGCTCCGCGCTCTTCGTATACGCCTCCTTGGCTTCCTCGATCTTTCCCGCGCGTGCCAGCACATTGCCCAGGTTGTTGTAATACCCCGGCACGTCGGGCTTGGCGGCTATGGCCTGCCGGTACGCTTGGGCAGCGTCGTCATTGCGCCCGCCGGTGTCGTAGGCTTCCGCGAGCTTGAACCACACCAAATGCGCGTTGGGATCTTTCTCCCCGAGGCTCTTCGCGGCTTCCTGGAATTCCTTGACGGCTTGATCCGAAAGGTCCGCCAACTTTTGCTTGAGCGCATCGCGCTGGTCTGGAGGCGCTTTCTGTAAATCGGCCTTCGCTTGTTTTTCCTGGTCGATCAGAGCGTTGCCCGCATTGAAGTGCGCCTTGAGCCCCTCCATTTTGCTCTTTGCTTCTTCCGCCTTTTTCACCTGCTCCTGAGCCGCGGCGCCCTGTTTGGCGATGATCTCCTGGAAGTTGAGATCGACTTTCGCGTCCTCGCCGCTTTGCACTCGGACCTGGACCTCGTACGGCGCTTGTTTGTCATTCGGCGGCGGGAATTGCACAATTACCTTGTAAATGCCAGAGCGCACGTTGACCAAGCCAAACTTGCCTCCCGTATCCGTCTTGGTCTCCTGCTTTGCGCCTTGGTCGCTTACTGCTCGAATGACGACGTCGACCCAGGGCTTCCCATTCACATCCAGGATTGTGCCGCTAATCGATCCTGACTGGGCCGCCGCTCGCGGCGCGAGCCCGCTTGCCAGCGCGGCCATCAGGATTACGGCGAGCGCCCACGACTTATGAAAACGCTTCATGCTCGATTCTCCTTTTTCACGGGGGTGCCCCGCCCGAACTTTCAGGGCTGCGTGCGCCCCATTATCTCTCTCATGCGGGCCAGATTCCAAGCTCAACGCCCCGCGGAAACGGTTCGGCGATAGGGGATGGGATCCGCCACGCCGGCTTCCGCGAAGGCGCGCAGCCGCAGCAGGCAACTGTCGCATACGCCGCAAGCGGTTTCTTCCGCCTGGTAGCACGACCAGGTCAACCCCAGCGGCGCGCCAAGTTCCATGCCACGCCGGATGATCTCGCTCTTCTTCAACGTAATCACCGGCGTCACGATTTCGATCTGCGTTTCCGGCCGCGTCCCCGCGCGGATCAATTCCTGGAACACCCGGTAATATTCCTGCCGGCAATCCGGATAGCCGGAACTGTCCTCCGCCACCGCTCCGATGTAAATCGCGCCCGCGCCGATCGCTTCCGCCCAGCTCACCGCCACGGAAAGAAAATGCGCATTCCGAAACGGCACGTACGTTACGGGAATCGCGCTGCCATGCGCACTCGCCGCGCCCAATTCATTTTCCGGAACGGAAATGCTCTTGTCGGTGAGCGCCGACCCGCCAATCGCGCGAAAGTGCTCGAGCTGCACGGCAAGCCGCTCGCGCACGCCGTAGAAATTCGCGATGTCATCGAACGCGCGCCGCTCGCGCCCTTCGGTGCGCTGGCCGTAGCTGGCATGCAGCAACGCCATGTTTGATGCGCCGTGCCGTTCGCGCGCGACCGCCGTGCACACGCAGGAGTCCATCCCGCCGCTCAAAAGCACCACTGCTTTTCTCTGATCCATTCCCGTCACCACTGCAATCACTCCTCCGCGCCCGCTATCCTTTACTTCCTTAACCTCATTAACCTCATTTACTTCCTTTTCCTTAAACGCCCTTGGTCGCCGGATCCCAAATGAACTTGTGCAGTTGCAGCCCCAGCCGTACCGGCAAACCATCCGCCAAAATCCATTCCACCAGCTCCCGCGGCTCAAGCCCCGGCCACTTCCCTTGCGGATCTTCGAACACCGGCGAAAACAAAACCTGCTTCACCCGCTGCGCCAATCCGTGCCGCGCCGTGAAATCCCTCGCAAATTCATAATCGCGCCGCGTGGAAAGCACGAACTTCACTTCATCGTTTTCCGACAGCGCCTCGAGATTGCGCATCTCGAACGTATCCGCTTCCCCCGAATCGGGACACTTCACGTCCACAATCTTGACCACTTCCCTCGGCAACCTTCCAATCAATCGCTCCCCGCTGGTCTCGATCATGACGCAATATCCCTCAGCCAGCAGCTTCTCCGCGAGCGGATAAATTTCTTCCTGCAACAAGGGTTCCCCGCCCGTCAATTCCACCAGCGGAACAGCGGCTTGCGAGCCCGACATTTCATCATGCCGTCCCGCCAACTCACCCACGCGCCACAAAACTTCCTCGACGCTCATCTTCTTCCCGCCATGAAACGCGTAAGCGGTATCGCACCAGGTGCATCGCAAGTTGCATCCCGTCAGACGCACGAATATACACGGCAGGCCCGCCCGCGTGCCTTCCCCCTGAATCGATTTGAATATTTCCGTGATAACCATGACTTTGGAGTGCGGCGGCTAGCCGCCGCTTTTCAGGCCGCGCAGGCCCAACCCTGCTAACCTACTCGCCGCCGGAGTTCACCTTCCGCCCCGCCCGCCGCGACAACCAGTAAATCATCCCTAAAAAAAGTGCCATCGCCGCAACCAGCCGCGGATATCCCGGCGCAATGCCCATGTACCGCAGCACCACAATGTAACCCGCCGCCACAAGCAGCGCTGGAATCATAATAATCAAAAACGCGCGATTCACCGGCTCACCCGTTTTCCAATCCACCGGCCCCCGGCCGGTACTGCGCGCGGCTCGTATCCGTCTCCCACAAAATCACTTCCGTAACGCGTGCTCCCGGCGGCAGCCCCTTCATTTGCCGCGTGACCTCATCATAAAAATACTTCGCCACGTTTTCCGCCGATGGATTCACGCTCTTGAACGGTTCGAGATCGTTCATGAACTGGTGATCGAGCCTGCCCATGACCTCCCGGATCGCCTGCTTGAGCAGTGTGAAGTCCACCAAAAGCCCGATCGAATCGAGCTGCGGCCCTTCGAGCGTCACGCGCACGCGATAATTGTGGCCATGCACGTTCTCGCACTTGCCCTGGTACCCGCGCAGGGCGTGCCCTGCCGAAAAACTCTCTTCCACACTGACTTGAAACATTTCTCTCCAAAACTGCGCCACCCGCTCGCCGCGAATCTCCCAGCCCCTCAGAAGGGACTTGCCGAATGGGCCCCCAACCGCCTGGAGTCACCCTTCGCATTGAGAAACCGGGCGACGTCGTCCAGTTCGTGCGTCACCCCGTACCGCGGCAGCGACTCCAGGAAAATTTTACCATAGGGCATGCGCTGGAGCCGGGTATCCAGCAGCGCCAGCACGCCACGGTCGGTCTTCGTTCGAATCAATCGCCCAAATCCCTGCTTCAACGCCAGCACCGCCTGCGGCAACTGAAATTCCGCGAATGGGTTGCGTCCGTCCTCCTGAAGCGCCTTCACTCGTGCCGCTACGATCGGGTCGCTCGGCACGGCAAACGGCAGCCGGTCCACCATGACGCAGGAGAGCTGCTCGCCCGGCACATCCACGCCCTGCCAGAAGCTGGCCGTCGCAAACAGCACCGCCGCCTCGGTGTTTTTGAATCGTTCCAGCAACACGGAGCGCGGCGCCGTGCCCTGCAGCAGCAGCGGAAACGCCACGCGCGAACGCACGCGTTCGAATAAGTCATTCATCTGCGAATAGCTGGTGAACAGGCAGAACGCCCGCCCCTGGCTCAGCTCC
>Ga0307479_10001379_pt1 | contig 22141 bp, 16 predicted proteins | sample atmos_gasesECM4C_FD_203743 | JGI IMG/M metagenome (GOLD analysis project Ga0307479, IMG submission 203743) | Hardwood forest soil microbial communities from Morgan-Monroe State Forest, Indiana, United States - atmos_gasesECM4C_515 | ecosystem: Environmental > Terrestrial > Soil > Temperate...
CGCGCCGTCTAGGGTCGCGGGTGACGCCCGCAGATCGAGCACGACCTCCACGACGTTGAGCTCGCGCCTGCGGGCGCGGAAGCCCAGCTTCTCCGCCAGGTGCAGCATGGCGGCATTCTCGGCCAGCACACTTCCCCACAGCTCACGCGTGCCGTGCTCGCGGCAATAACGGATCAGCTTGCCCATCAGCAGCGTCCCGAGACCCTGACGTTTGAGGTCGGAGCGCACCAGCACGGCAAATTCGGCGACGCTGTCGGCCGGGCCGTCACAGGCGCGCGCCACGCCGAGAATCTCGCCCGCCTCGGCGCCCTCGGTGGCTTGAGCGATGAACGCCATCTCCCGCTCATAGTCGATCCGGGTGAAGCGCGCGCGGTCCGACTCGGGCAGCTCGTGCACGGCGGCCAGAAACCGCGTGCGCAGATCCTCAGGCGAGACACGCTCGAGAAACCGCCGATGACGCGCGGCGTCGTCGGCGCGGATGGGGCGCAGCAGCAGCGCCCGGCCCCCGTGCTCAATGCGCTCCTCGAGCTCGCTCTGATACTTGAGATCGTGGCCGCTCATGTGCGTGCCGCCGGCATGCTGCCTGCTGAGCCTCTGATGTCCGTAAGTATTCTCCCTGATGCCATAAGTACAACCCTTACTACCTGGGGCCCTGCCGGCCCGTTAGCCTCACTCCAACAGGCGCGGATCCTCGCGCGAGTAAGGGAGTTCCGACATGTCGGCGACAAAGGTCACTGCGTTGGGTAGGTTAGCGGGCCTGACGGCGCTCGCGGCAGTCCTGGTCGGAGCGGCTCCGGCGGCGCTCGCGGTGCCGAGCTTCGCACGGCAGACCGGCATGGCCTGCGAGGCCTGTCACACGGTGTTCCCCGAGCTCACCCACTTCGGCCGCGTCTTCAAGGCGAACGGCTACATCCTCAGCAACGTAAAGCAGGTGCAGGACGTCACCGGCAAGAGAGAAGAGCTGCTGTCGCTCGGGCAGAATGTGCCCTTGTCGATCATGGCGCAGGTCTCCTACAGCGATATGAAGACCGGCGTACCCGACCTCGCGGCCGCCGGCGCCCCCGGCGTCGCCCAGAATGGCACCGCCGGCTTCCCGCAGCAGCTGAGCCTGTTCTACGCAGGCAAGATCGCCCCGAACTTCGGCGGCTTCTTCCAGATCACCTACGCCAACGACAGCGGCACCATCGGCATCGACAACACCGACCTGCGGTTTGCAGACACCACTCTGCTGTCGGACAACAGCCCGCTCACTTACGGGCTGTCGCTCAACAACAACCCGACGGTGCAGGACCTGTGGAATACGACCCCCGGCTGGGGTTACCCGTTCACGGCCAGCAACGCGGTAGTTTCGCCGCTGGCCGGCGCGGCGATCGACGGAGCCTTCGCGCAGGATGTGGCGGGACTCACGGGCTATCTCTACTGGAACGAATCGCTGTACGCCGAGCTCGGTTTCTACCGCTCCGCCAAACAGGGCCAGACCAACGAGCTTACCGGCGGCGCCGGGCCCCTCGATGGCTCTGCCTCGAATGTCATATCGGGCGCCGCGCCCTACTGGCGCCTCGCCTACGAGTACAACTGGGACCGGCATTCGCTCGAAGCGGGTGTTTACGGCTTCGACATCAAGCTGTTCCCGGGCGGCGCGCCGGGCGCCGAGGTTCCCCTGAGCGGCCCGCTGAATCGCTTCAACGACGTCGCCGAGGACATCCAGTACCAGTTCGTGGGGGATGAGCACCAGCTCACTCTCGCCGGAACTCACATCCACGAGTCGATGAAGCTCGATGCCAGCGTTGCCGCCGGCACCAATCCGACCGACAACCTGTCGACGACCCGGCTCTGGGCCACCTATTACTATCGGCGCAAGCTCGGCGGCACGCTGGCTTACTTCTCGACCACCGGCAGCACCGATCCCGGGCTCTATCCCGCGGCGGTAACGCTGCCGTCCGGTGCCAATCCGGGGGTGATCGTCAGCGCCAACGCCTCACCCGACACGCGCGGCTGGATGGCGGAGGTGAACTACCTGCCGTGGCTGAACGTGAAGATCTCCGCGCAATACATCGCCTACAACAAGTTCAACGGTGGCGGCAGCAACTACGACGGGGTCGGACGCAACGCCTCCGACAACAACACGCTGTATCTGCTGCTGTGGTTCGCCTACTGAGGTAATCGCCATGTGCACCATATCCTGCAATGGATCCCGCCGCTGGCGAACGCGCCGGGTAATGCATGCGCCGCTGCTGCTCGCGACGGCTGCGCTCCTCGCTCTCGGCGGCGCCGGGGTGCGCGCCGACGAGCCTGACGCCGCAACCCGGACCCACGCACAGCGGATCGCCATCACGGTGTGCGGCACCTGCCACGGCCCGAACGGCAACAGCATGAACCCGAAGTACCCGCGCCTCGCGGGGCAGAACCCCGACTACCTGGCGGCGCAGCTCAAGGCATTCCGCGCACAGACGCGCGGCGATCCGGATGCGATCGGCTACATGTGGGGTATGGCGAGTCAGCTCGACGACGACACCATCCAGGCGCTTGCCGCGTATTACTCCGCGCAGAAGGCCGAGCCGAGCGCGAGCGGCGCTTCGCCGGCCGTCACCCGCGGCCGCCAGATCTATGCGCAGGGAGTCAGCGCGCAGGGAGTGCCGGCGTGTGCAGGCTGTCACGGCCCCGACGCGCACGGCCTGCAGAATTTCCCGCGGCTCGCAGGACAGCACGGCCAGTACGTGCTGAAGCAGCTCGCCTCCTTCCAGAGCAACATGCGCAACGTCGCCATCATGCACGGCGTCGCGCAGAACCTGAATCTCGACGACATGGACGCGGTCGCCGCGTTCCTCGAGACTCAGCCCTGACCCTGGCGCCGCGGGTCAGGAACGCGCGTACATCACGCGGCCGAAGCCGCCGACGCGCAGCCCGTCGCTGCGACCGGTGAAGAACCGGACGTTGAGCTCACCGGGCCCGAGGTCCTCGACCTGGCGGAATCCGAGCGAGCGCAGCTCACCGGCCAGCTCGAGCGGAGCGAAGAAAGTCTGCCACGGCTCCCCCGCGGCGGCGACCCGGCGCATCACGGCCCGCGCCACCACACGCCGGACGAGACTCAGCGTCGCGGGCGGAACTGCGTAATCGAATACGATGCCGCTTCCGTCCGGCAAGGCGGCGACGTAACCCAGCGTGCCGAGGACCGCCGCGCGCGTGAGATACATGGTCACGCCGAGCCAGGAGAAGAAGGCCGGCTCGCCGGCGCGGAATCCGGCGCTCGAGAGCCGCGCCGCCAGCGTCTCGCTCTCGAAATCGATCGGCACGAAGGCCAGCGACTCAGGCAGCGCGAGCCCCGCGGCGGCGAGCTGCCGGCGCTTCCACGCCTGGGTCGCCGGATGGTCCACCTCGAAGACTCTCAAGGCTGCTGCCGGGTATGGATTGCGGTAGGCGAAGGTATCGAAGCCGGCGCCGAGCACGACGTACTGGCGCACGCCGCGGCGCGCCGCCTCATCGAGCGCCTCCTCCGCCACACGGCTGCGCGCGACGAGAAAGGCGCGCAGGTAGCGCGACGGCAGCAGGCCGTAGTGCAACGCAGTGCCGCGGATTTCGGCGACCCCGCGCTCACCGACGATGGCGAGCGCGATCGTGTCCTCGAGCACCCGCGGCCGGTCGAAGATCTGGTGCGCCGCCCTGCTGAGCGCCACACGCCAGGCGGTGAGGCTCGGCTGATCCTTCACCTAAGGGCTCGGGCGCCCCTGGCGCGCGCGGCCCACGAGATATCCGGCGGCGAACGGCAGCCCCAGCACGACCACGGCGAGCACGATGAGGAGCAGCAGCACTTCCGCGGCCAGCTCGCGCAGCTGCGCCCCCGTGTCCTTCACGACACGGCTCGAGATCCGGGCGGCATCCTCGGCGACCGCCTTGCGCTCGACGTCGAGCTGCGCCATCACCGCCGCGCGCTCGCTCTGAAGGTCCGCGAACAAGGCGACGCGCTCGGCGTGTAAGGCTCCTTCCGCGCGGTCGACCCGATCGAGCACCTCGCGCAGGCTCTGGCGTACTTCGGCCTCGGCACCGTGCACCAGCTCGGGCGTCGATTCCGCGACCGTCGTCAGACGCTCGAGCCGGTCGTTGAGCTGGCGGATCGCGGCCTGGGCGTCGCCGCGCGTGTAGCCGGATTCGCGCAACGCCAGCTCGGTCCTGTGCATCACCTGCGCAGGAACCGTGTCACCGTAGATCTCCATCCGGTCGGCGGCATCCGCCATGGCCTCGGGGATCGTACCGAGTGAATCGACCAGGCGGGTGTCAGCCCCCTGCTCGCGGCTCCAGAGCGCGACGATCGACGGGCGCGCGAATGTCAGGTCGGCGAACGGATGCTCGCGTACGTAGTTGTCGACGAACGTCTGATAGGCGGCGAAGTCGTGAGGCGCAAGGAGCCTCTTCGCCAGGGCCTGCGCGTCGCCGGCATAGCTGCCGGAGACCTGGCGCACCGCGTCGGAGTGCGCGCCGAACAGGGCGCCGCCGGGAGCTCCCTCGGCGGTGAAGGCCTGCATCTGCGCGGCGAGCGCCCAGGTGTCGAGCAGGCTCATCATCGGCGCCAGGCGCGTGGCGGCGCGCCGGCTCTCGCCGACCGCCGCGATCTCCCAGCGCAGGCCGTTCTCGAGCACCGCCGGGTCGTGCTCGGAGGCGGCGATGTCGTCCGCGGTACGATTCACCGACGTCACGAACTGCGCCGACAGCTCGCGGGTGAGGATGCGGGCGTTGAGATCACGCGGCGAGAGCGGCCGCTCCGGGCTCTTGAGACTGATGAGCGAGCAGGAGGCGAGTGCGAGGCACAGAGCGCCGCAGAGCACCATCCGCGCGCTGCTGTACCGGTGTCGCCGCTCCATGGCACAAACTATACTCGGACCGAAGGTGATGCCGTGAGCACTGAGGAACGACCCTCGCCGCTCGTGATGATGGGCGCGGTGGAGCTGGCGCGCGCGATTCGCGCGCGAACCCTGTCGTGCGCCGAGGTGATGGCGACCTATCTCGATCACATCGGCCGCCTGAATTCCCGGGTGAATGCGCTGGTCTCGCTGCAGGACGCGGACGCGCTGATGCAGCAGGCGCGCGTGCGCGATGCCGAGCTCGCCCGCGGCGAGTACCTGGGCCGGATGCACGGGATGCCGCACGCGGTCAAGGATCTGGCCTTCACGGCCGGTATCCGCACCACGCGCGGCTCGCCCCTCCTCGATGCGGTACCCGACTACGACTCCCTGCTGGTCGAGCGGCTGAAGAGTCAGGGCGCGATCCTCATCGGCAAAACCAACACCGCGGAGCTCGGCCTCGGCTCGCAGACCTACAACCCGGTGTTCGGCACGACGCTGAACGCCTACAACCCCGGCAGGACCGCGGGTGGCAGCAGCGGCGGAGCGGCAGTCGCGCTCGCGCTGCGCCTGGTGCCGGTGGCCGACGGCAGCGACATGATGGGGTCGCTCCGCAACCCCGCCGCCTATAATAATGTGTTCGGTTTCCGGCCCTCGTTCGGGCGGGTACCGGCAGCCGGCGAGGAGCTGTTCCTCGATCACCTCTCCGAGTGGGGCGCCATGGGCCGCAGCGTCCCGGATATCGCCATGCTGATGAGCGTCATCGCCGGGGGCGACCCGCGCGCGCCGCTCTCCCTCAACGACGATCCGGCCGAGTTCCTGCAGCCGCTCGAGCGCAGCTTCAAGGGAGCGCGCCTCGGGTGGCTCGGTGACCTCGGCGGCTATCTGCCGATCGAGCCCGGCGTGCTCGAGCTGTGCCGGTCGGCGTGCAAGGTCTTCGAGACGCTCGGCTGCATGGTCGAGGAGGCGAGCCTCCCCTGCTCCCCGGCTGCTCTCTGGGACGCGTGGGTAACGCTGCGGCACTGGCTCGTGGCCGGCGAGCTCGAGGCGCTCTACCGCGAGCCCGTCACCCGCGCGCGCCTGAAGCCCGAGGCACGCTGGGAGGTGGAGAGCGCGCAGCGCCTCACCGCGCTCGATGTCTACCGCGCCTCGGCGGCGCGCTCGCGCTGGTACACCGCGGCGCGCACGCTGTTCGAGCGCTACGAGTTCCTGTTGCTGCCGAGCGCGCAGCTCTTTCCCTTCGATGCCGCGACGCAGTGGCCGCGCTCGATCAACGGAGTCGCGATGGACACCTACCACCGCTGGATGGAGGTGGTGGTGCCGGCGAGCCTGCTCGGCGGCGCGGTTCTCAACGTGCCGGTCGGGTTCGGCGCGCAGGACCTGCCGATGGGGATGCAGCTGATCGGCCGCCGCCACGCGGACCTCGCGGTGCTGCAGCTCGGCCACGCCTACGACCTCGAGACGGGCTGGGTCAGCCAGCGGCTGCCGCCGCTCCTCTCCTAAAAGCCCCGGGGCCGCTCGTCCGCCACCGCGAGACTCTTCTCGAGCGCGAGCCCGACGCGCGCGATCGTTCCCTCGTCGAAGAGGCGGCCGATGAGCGTGACGCCGTGCGGCACGCGCCGCGGCGGATGGAACTTCGGCAGCGGCCGCTTCGGATCCGGCGCCCAGTCGCTGCGCGCTTCGCTCACCTCGACGAAGCCCGCGCGCAGCGTGAGGGACGGCAGCCCGGCGAAGTTCCCGATGGTCAGCATCTCGTCGCGGAGCGAGGGCACCAGCAGCAGGTCCACCCGCGCCATGAGCTTCTGCATTTCCTGCGCCACGGCGCGCCGCAGCCGGTCGGTCTGCACGTAATCGACCGCCGAGAGAAAGCGCGCCTGGCGGAACGTATTCGGCCAGGCATCAGCGACCTGCATCCTCAGCGCCGCGGACTTGCCGCTCAAGGTGAGCTCCTCGAAGGCCGCGGCGGCCTCGGCGAACAGGATGGTGTTGAGATCGTCGTAGGGCCAATCGGGAATCGTGACCTCGACCGGCTCGAGACCGAGCGCCGTGAGTCTCTCGAGCGCGTGCCGGTCGACCTCGGTGGCAGGGTCCTCGCGCATCCAGCGCGCGAAGTAGCCGACCTTGAGCCCCTTGACGGGTGCGGCCGCGTCGAACCCGAGCGCGGCCGGCACGCTGCCGAGATCGTCCGGGTCGGGCCCGGCGATCGCCTCGAGCACCAGCATGACATCCTCGACGCTGCGCGCCATGGGGCCGAGCTTGTCGAGCGACCAGCACAGCGTCATCGCGCCGCTGCGCGCGACGCGGCCGAAGGTGGGACGGAGCCCCGTGAGGCCGCAGCGCATGCTGGGGCTGACGATGCTGCCCTCGGTCTCGCTGCCGATCGAGAAGCCGACGAGCGCCGCCGCGGTCGCTGCACCGGGGCCTGCGCTCGAGCCGGAAGAGCCCTCATCGGGCAGCCAGGGATTCATGGTCTGTCCGCCGAACCAGACGTCATTCAGGGCGAGCGCGCCGAGACTCAACTTGGCGATGAGCACCGCGCCGGCCGCGTGCAGGCGGCGCACGACGGCCGCATCCGCCTCCGGCACGCGCTCGGCGAACGGCTCCGCGCCGTAGGTGGTGCGGATCCCCGCGGTATCGAGCAGGTCCTTGGCTCCCCAGGGAACTCCGTGCAGGGGTCCCCGATAGTGGCCCGCGGCGATTTCCCGGTCGGCGCGCTGCGCCTGCTCGAGCGCCAGGTCGCTGGTGAGCGTGATGACGCAGCGCAGCCGCGGGTCGAAGCGGGCGATGCGCTCGAGGTAGATGCGCGTCAGGCGCTCCGAGCTCAGCCGCCGCGACTCGATCCAGCGTGACAGCTTCCACAGCGGCGCATAGGCGATGTCGGCGTCGGCCGCCGGCAGCTTTCCCGGATCGCGGTCGCTGCGGATGAAGCGCTCGCTTTGCGGGAGCGGCCCGTGCCCGGGAAGCACGGGGTTCCAGGTCGAGTACGGCGCGAGGGTCGGTGCGAGCGCGACCTTGCGCGGACCGCTGCGGCGCTCGTGAACGGTCGCCATGCTGACGCGCCAGTTCTCGGCGGCCTGCGAGCGCTCGGCCGCCGTCAGCTCCACCATCACGAGCTTCCCGGCTTCCGCAAAGGTCGCAGCGCCGACCTCGGGGCCGACCGGGGGCGCGGTGCCGAACGCCGGCGGGGAACCGGGCACGGGCTCCTGGGCCGCAGCCGGTGCGAGCAGCGCGGCACAGGAAGTCATGAGAAACTCGCGGCGCGATCCTGACATGGTGACCCCTTTGTGACATCGTCTCCGGAGCCAGGGAGTCTAAGCCCGATCGTTCGCGCTGGTATGCCCCGGAACAAGCAGCCACATCCCGCCTCACTCGCCCTCTCTCTGGGGGCGCTCGGCGTGGTGTTCGGCGACATCGGCACGAGTCCTCTCTACACCCTCAAGACGGTGCTCGATCTCACCGGCGGCGACCACGCGCCGACCATCCTCGGCGTCGTGTCGCTCCTCACGTGGACGCTGATCGTCGTCACCAGCGTCAAGTACGCCGGCTTCGCGATGCGCATCGACAACGACGGTGAGGGCGGCATCCTCGCCCTGATGGCGCTGCTCGGCGTCAAGCGTTACAAGCGCCCGCTGCTGGTCGCGATCGGGCTGTTCGGCGCCGCCCTCATCTACGGCGACGGCGCGATCACGCCTGCGATCTCGGTGCTGTCGGCGCTCGAGGGCCTCACTCTCTTCGAGCGCTCGCTGCAACCGTATGTGCTGCCCCTCGCCGTGGCGGTGCTGCTCGCGCTGTTTCTGGTGCAACCGCTCGGCACCGCGCGCATCGGCCGTGCCTTCGGCCCGGTGATGACGCTCTGGTTCGTGACCATCGCCGTGCTCGGCATCGGCGGCATCGCGCGACATCCGGCCGTGCTGTGGGCGCTCAACCCCTGGTACGCCGTGGAGTATCTGCGCCACGGCGGGTACGGCGCCTTCGCGGTCCTCGGTGGAGTGTTTCTGTGCGTCACGGGCGCCGAGGCACTCTATGCCGACATGGGCCACTTCGGCGCGCGGCCGATCAGGCTCGCCTGGGCCGGGCTGGTGTTTCCGAGCCTGGTGCTCAACTACGCCGGACAGGGTGCGATCGTCCTCGCCGGCGCTCCGATCGAGGGCAACATCTTCTATCGCCTGTGCCCGGGCGGGTGGCTGATGCCGCTGGTACTGCTCTCGACGGTGGCCACCATCATCGCCAGCCAGGCGATCATCGCCGGCGCCTTCTCCATGACGCGCCAGGCGATCCAGCTCGGCTGGATGCCGCGCCTCAAGGTGGCGCAGACCTCCGACGAAGGCTACGGACAGATCTACGTCGGCACCGTCAACTGGCTGCTGATGATCGCGACCGTGGCCCTCGCTCTCGCGTTCCGCAAATCCGACAACCTGGCCGGCGCCTACGGCATCGCGGTATCGGCCACGATGCTCCTCACCACGGCGCTCCTCTACACCGCCATGCGTGACATCTGGAAGTGGAGTCAGGCGGCGAGCCTCGCGGTGGCCGCAGTATTCTTCGCGGTCGACGGCAGCTTCTTCGCCTCCAACATGCTGAAGCTCCTCGAAGGCGGCTATGTGCCGCTGCTGCTCGCCGCCGCGGTCTACGCCGTCATGTTCATCTGGCACCGCGGCCTCGTCGCCATCGCCAGGCGCGTGCACGAGAACCCGGTGCCGGTCGCTGAGTTCTTCGCGAGCATCGAGCGCGACCGCGTGGCACGCGTTCCGGGCACCGCCGTGTTCCTCACCCGCGTGAAGGACGCGACGCCCCCCGTCATGGTCTGGTACGTGCGGCACAGCCACGCGCTGCACGAGAAAGTCATCGCCGTGACGCTCGAGACGGCCTCCGTCCCGCGGATCGCGCCGGAGGAGCGCATCCAGCTCGCCCAGCCGGCCCCGAACTTCTGGATCGCGAGCGTCTGCTATGGCTTCATGGAACGGCCGGACATGCCGGACCTCATGCGCGAGCTCGCCGCGCGCGGCTGCGGCGTCGTGCCGGAGAAGCTCACCTACTTCGTCGGCTCCGAGCGCGTGGTGGCGCGCGAGCGCGGCGGGCTGCCGCACTGGGTGGAGGCGATCTTCAGCTTCCTGCTGCGCAACGCCACGCACATGCCCGACTACCTCAACGTGCCGCGCGATCGGCTGATCGATCTCGGGCGGCAGATCTCGATCTAGGCCCGCCGGCGCGCGTTCGCTTATACTCGCTCGAGGGGAATGGCGCCGGGGTAGCCCGATGAGTCTATTGCGCGTCGCCGCAGCGCTCGCGGCGCTGGCGCTGCCGTTGGCGTCCACGAAGGCCGCCGGTGACCCGTGCGCGGCGTTCTCCTGGGACGTGCACCACGAGCGCGATCTCTTCAGCAAGCAACCGGTCGACCTCGCGAGCGGCAAGGCTTTCGCCGATGCACCGACGCTGACGCCCGACCGCCTCTACGAGCTCGAGCTGCGGGCGCAACCGGAGGTGACTTTCAGCGCGCCGCCGAGCCGGACCTGGCCCGAGGAGGCCACGTACGCCGGGATGGCGCGGCTCACCGTCGAGACCGCGGGCGTCTACCGTTTCGCGCTCGACCAGCCGGCCTGGGTGGACGTGGTGGCGGGCGGCGTCGTACTGCAATCGCGCGACTCGCAGGGGCGTGTCGGCTGCAGCACTCCCTACAAGATCGTCGAGTTCGCGCTGCCGGCCGGGAAGCCCCTGGTGCTCGAGTTCAGTGCGAGCGTGACCCCGGCGATCAGGGTCACCGTGAGCCGCTCGCCGACGCAGACGCCCTGAAGCCGCCGCGACCGCGTTAGTCTAGGCAGGTGCCCGAACTGACGGACAATGCACCCGCCGTCGCACCCGGCAGCCCGCCGGCGCCGGTCTCGCCGTGGGGCGCGCTGCACCACCGCGTCTTCCGCTGGCTGTGGATCGCCACGGTGGTCTCGAACGTCGGCGGGTGGCTCTACAACGCCGCCTCCGGCTGGCTGATGACCAGTCTCGATCCCGACCCGTTCATCGTATCGCTGGTCCAGGTCGCCAACAGCGCGCCGCTGTTCCTGTTCGCTCTGCCCGCGGGTGCGCTCGCGGACCTGACCGACAAGCGCCGCTTCATCCTGGCGCTCGAGATCCTCACCACGGTGCTGTGCGCAGTGTTTGCCGCATTGGTGGCGCTCAACCGGGTAACGCCTGCGCTGCTGCTGCTCTTCATCTTCCTGGTCGGGACGCTCGGCGCCGTGGAAACGCCGGCGTGGCAGGCGATCACGCCGCTGCTGGTGCCGAAGGCGTCGCTCTCCTCCGCCATCGCGCTCAACAGTGTGGGCGTCAATCTGAGTCGCGTCATCGGGCCGGCGCTTGCCGGGGTCATCATCCTCGGCGCCGGCATCGCCGCACCCTTCTGGCTGAACGCGGTGAGCAACCTGGGCGTGATCGCGGTCATTCTCTGGTGGCGCCCCCCGGCGCGGCATCCACGCGCCCTGCCGCCCGAGCATCTCTCGAGTGCCATCCGCGCCGGCGTGCGCTACGCCCGCTATCACGGCACGCTGCGCGCGACGCTGGCGCGCGCGGCGGGATTCTTTCTGTTCGCAAGCGCCTACTGGGCGCTGCTGCCGGCGCTGGCGCGCAGCCAGCTGCGCGGCGGTGCCACTCTCTACGGCGTGCTGCTCGCGGCCCTTGGCGCCGGGGCGGTCGGCGGCGCGCTGTTTCTGCCGCGGCTCAGGGCGAGCCTCGGGCCCGACCGTCTGGTGGCGCTCGGCGAGCTCGGCACGGCGCTCGCGCTGGTGCTGTTTGCAACCGCACACGGGGCGCCGTTGGCGCTGCTCGCGTGCCTGCTCGCGGGCGCAGCCTGGATCATGGCGCTGGCGGTTCTCAACGTCTCGGCGCAACTCGCGCTGCCGGAGTGGGTGCGCGGCCGGGGACTCGCCGTCTATGCGACCGTGTTCTTCGGCACCATGAGCCTCGGGAGCGCCTGCTGGGGATTCCTCGGCTCGCATCTCGGGCTGCAGCCCGCGCACCTGATCGCCGCGGCCGGGGCGCTCGCCGCCATCCCGCTCACCCGGCGCTGGAAGCTGCGCGGCGGCGCCGAACAGGACCTCACTCCCTCGATGCACTGGCCCGCCCCGGTGCTGGCCGAGGCGGTCGAGGACGATGCCGGACCGGTGCTGGTGAGCATCGAATACCGCATCGATCCCGGCGACCGCGAGGCATTCATCACCGCCCTCAGCCGCCTCGCCCGCACGCGCCGGCGCGACGGCGCCTACTCCTGGGGCGTGTTCCAGGATACGGCGCACGCGGGCCGCTTCCTCGAGACCTTCCTGGTGGACTCATGGCTCGAGCACCTGCGTCAGCACGAGCGCTTCACACGCGCCGATCTTGCGCTCGAGGAGCGGGTGCGCGGCTTCGCTCACGAGACACCGCGCGTCACCCACTACATCGCGGCTGCGACCTGAGGGCGCGGACCTGCGGCTCAGGGCTTGCGCCTGAGAAATTCTGCCACCCGCTGCGCCGCATCCGGCGCCAGGCCCTCGTTCTTGAAAAGGTTGAGCGCGTGCGCAGCGTGCAGCGTCAGCGCATCGCTCTCGAGCAGCGCCCGCTTGTTGACCTGATTGGAGTACCAGGAGTTGGCGAGGATGTCGGCGGCGAGGGCGGTGAGCTCGGACTCGAACTGCGGTGGCGGCCAGCAGAAGTTCACCAGGTGCATGTCGTGCGCCTCACGCCCGGAGTAAGTGCGGCAGGTGAACATCATCTCGCTCGCCTTGGAGGTGCCGATGCGGTGCGGCAGGCGCAGGCTCAAGCCCCAGATCGGAGTGAGTCCCCAGCGCGCGTAGGCATCGCAGAACTGCGCCGACTCCTCCGCCACGATCAGATCGGCGGCCAGCGCCAGCTCCATCGCGCCGGTCGAGCAGTGTCCCTGCACGGCCGCGATGACCGGCTGGGGGAGATTGGCGACCTTGTCGATGACCTCCACGTAGTGATGCGGCTTGGCGTGCGCCTTCACCTGCGCCAGCACCTCGTGCATGTCGTGGCCGGCGGAGAAGTTGCCGCCCGCGCCGCGCAGGATCACGAGCCCGATGGTCTTGGTCTCGCGGGCGATCGCGTCGACGTGCTCTTCCAGGGCCTCGATCAGATCCTTCGAAAGTGCGTTGAGCTTCTCGGGCCGGTTAAGGGTCAGGACCGCGGTTCCGCCTTGATTCTCGCGCAAGACGAGCTTGTTCATCTGAAGGACGCCTCCGAGCCATTCCACCAGCCCCCGCCGAGGGCCTGAAACAGACCGGCGGTATCCGCGAAGCGGCTGGCGCGCGCCTGCACGAGCGCCACCTCTGACTGCCGATAGGTCTGCTCGGCGTTCATCAGCGCCACCTCGCTGATCGTGCCGAGCGCACGTTGCTGCCGTGCCAGATCGAAGGACTTCTGCGCTGCCGTATCCGCCTCCGCGGCTGCCTTGAGCGCCTCTGCGTCGGCCTCGAGCGCCCGCAGCGTATCGGCGACATTCTGGCACGCCAGAATGACCGCGGCGCGGTACTGCGCCGCCGCCTCATCGAGCGCGGCGTCAGCGGCGCGATGCCGGTGGATGAGCGCCCCCGCATCGAACAGGGTCTGGGTCAGTGACGCACCCACGCTCCAGAAGCCGGTATAGGGCGTGAAGAGCCTGTTGATCTCGAGCGAGGCCGAGCCGGTGTCGGCGCTGATCGTGAACTGCGGCAGCATGTCGGCGAGGGCGACGCCGACCAGCGCCGAGGCCGCGTGCAGGTTCGCCTCGGCCTGGCGGACGTCCGGCCTCTGCTCGATGAGCTTCGAGGGCAGAGTCACCGGCAGCTCGCCCGGCAGCGTCAGGTCCTCGAGCGTGAAGGTCGCGGGCGGCTCCTCCGAAGGGAGCTTTCCGAGGAGCGCGGTCAGGGCATCGCGCGTCTGTCCGAGCTGTTTCGTGAGCGGCGGCAAGGTCGCCGCCGTCTGCGCCTCCGCCGCCTGCTGTGCGAGCAGGTCGAGCTCGCTCGCCGTGCCGAGCGCGCGCTGGTGCCGGACGGTGTCAGTCATCATGCGCTCGAGCTCGAGCAACCGCTCGGTGGCGGCGATCTGGCCGCGGAGCGAGCCTTCCTGCACTGCCGTCACGACCACGTTGCTGCTCAACGTCACATAGGTGGCGATGAGCTGGAAGCGCGTGGCCTCCACCCCGGCGCGGGTCGCCTCGAGCGAGCGGCGCATGCCACCGAAGACGTCCGGCGCGTAGCTCAGGCTGAGCTGCGCGGTGAAGAGGTTGTAGTAGGGGTTCACCTGCGAATAGGTGGTAGGATTGGCGAGAGTATCGACCGGGTTCCTGGCGCGCTGCGCATCGAAGGAGCCCTGCACGACCGGCAGGAAGCTGGTGCGTTGCGCCTTGTAGAGCTCGCTCGCCTGGCGCAGCGCCGCCTGCGCCGCGGCGAGGCTCGGATTGCCCGCGAGCGACTGGACGACGAGCGCGCTGAGCTTTTCCGACTTGAAGAGCGTCCACCATTGCGCGGGGATGTCGCTCCCCGCAGTGAAGGTCTGGGCCGCGCCCCCCGTGCCCGGGCTCGCCACGGTCGCGCCCCTCACGGGCGCGCTGCCGAAGTCGGCCGCCTGGGGGGCGGCGGGCCGGTGGAAATTCGGGCCCACGGCGCAGCCGCCGAGGCCGGCGAGCAGCACGATCGAGGCGCCGCCGAGCGCGGCCGCGAAGGCTCGCAGCAGCCGGGGGCTCCTCACGTCCATCGCGCCTCCCCGTGCCGCCGCTCCGCCCAATGCTCGATCACGTGGTACATCGAGGGCAGCACGAACAGTGTGAGCACGGTCGAGATCGCGAGCCCGCCGACGACCACGGTGGCGATGCCACGCTGGACATCGCTGCCGACGCCGGTGTGGATCGCCGCCGGCAGCATGCCGAGCGTCGCCACCGTCGCGGTCATCAGCACCGGCCGCAGCCGCTCGGTCGCCCCCATCATGATCGCATCGTGCAGCTCGAAGCCCGCACTCCTCATGCGATTGAGATTGGCCACCATGATGATGCCGTTCTGCACGGCGACGCCGAACAGCGCGATGAAACCGACTCCGGAGGCGACGTTGAGCGTCTGGCCGGTGAGATGGAGCGACACCAGCCCGCCGAGCGTGGCGAGCGGCACGACGCCGAGGATCAGCACCGCCTGGCGGAGCGAGCGCGTGCCGATGGTGAGGAAGATGAGCATCATGCCCATCACCAGGCCGAGGATCACGAGCAGCCGCGCCTCCGCACGACGCTGGTTCTCGAACTGTCCGCCCCACTCGAGGCGGATCTTCGCCGGGTCGAAGTGCACACGGGCCGCGATCTTCGCCTGTGCCTCCTCGAGGTAGCTGGTGAGGTCGCGGTCGCGGTTGTCGATGCGGATGGTGAGGTTGCGCTGGCCGTTCTCGCGCGTGATGGTGCTCTCTCCCGACTGGACCCGAACGTCGGCCACCTGCGAAAGCGGCACCTGCATGCCGCTCGCGGTACGCACCGGCAGCCGCGCGAGCGACTCGGGCGAGTCCCGGCTCGCCGCCACGAAGCGCACCGTGAGGTTGTAGCTGCGCTCGCCGACGTACACCGTCGACACCGGCGCCTGCCCGACCCCGGTCTGGATGACGTTCCGCGCGTCGGCGATGTTGATCCCGTAGCGCGCCGCCTTCTCGCGGTCCAGCTTGATGTTGATCTGCGGGATCGGCGGCTCCTGGAAGATGGAGGCGCTCGAGGTGCCGCGGATGGTGTAGAGCACATCCACCATCTCCTGGCTCACGCGGCGGAGCACGGCGAGATCGTCGCCGTACACCTTGATGACCAGCGGGCTGTGCGCGCCGCCGATCATGTCGTTGACGCCGTCGATGATCGGCTGGCTGATGCCGACGGAGTATCCCGGCAGGTCGCGCGCCAGGGTGTCGGCCAGCTTGTCGAGGAACTGCCGCTTGGTCTCCCCGTGCGGCCAGCTATCGTAGGGCGTGAGCCCCACCGGCGCCTCGATGTGCGACAGGGTCCAGGGATCGGTGCCGTCGTCGTTGCGCCCGGTCTGCGTGACCGCGTACGAGATCTCGGGGAACCGGTGCAGCTCGCGGCGCAGATCGCTCGCCATGTCGCTCGCCTTGTTGAGCGACAGCCCGGTCGGCAGCTGCACCTGCAGCCACAGGGCCCCCTCGTCGAGGTCGGGGAGAAAGTCCCGCCCGACCGTGGCGCCGAGCCCGACGACCGCGAGCAGGGCGAAGAGCGCAATACCGTAGATGATGCGCGGCTGCTCGATGCAGGCGCCGAGAATGCGCTCGTAGCGCGCGGTCAGCCACTCGAGCCAGCGGTTGTGGTAAACGGGGCCGGGCTTGCGGAAGGCGTAATAGGCCAGGGCGGGCACCAGCGCGAGCGTCGTGAGCAGCGCACCGAAGAGCGCATAAGCCATCGTGTACGCCATCGGCGTGAACAGCTTCGCCTCGGCGCGCTCGAAGGAGAACAGCGGCAGGTACGCGGTGATGATGATGAGGCTCGCGAAGAAGATCGGGCGCGTCACCTGTACCGCCGCGGCCTTGACCTCGCTCTCGGAGAGCTCCTCGGCGGGCATCGCCTCGCGGCGCCGCAGGATCGCCTCGGTAACGACGATCGCCCCGTCGACCAGAATGCCGAAGTCGATCGCGCCGAGCGACAGCAGGTTGGCCGACACGTGGGTGAGATTGAGGAGCGAGAACACCGCCACCAGCGCGAGCGGAATCGACACCCCGGCGACCAGCGCGCTCCTCGGACTGCCGAGAAACAGGATCAGGATCAGGAATACCAGGCTGATGCCTTCGAGGATCGTGCGCCCCACCTTGTGCACGGTGGCGCGCACCAGATCGTCGCGGTCGATGTAGGGCACGATGCGCACGTCGTCGCTCGCAAGCCGGCGGTTGAGCTCGTCCACCCTGGCGTGTATGCCCTTGAGGGTCTCGGACGGGTTCTGGTACTTGAGCATCAGCACGATGCCTTCGATCGTGTCGGGATTACTGTCCTTGCCGAGAATCCCCTCGCGCTCCTGGTGGCTGAGCGTGGTGCGCCCGAGGTCGCGCACCAGCACCGGCGCGCCGTTCACCTGCGTGACCACCGTGGAACCGATGTCGGCGAGGTTGCGCATGAGCCCGGCGCCGCGGATGACGTAACTCTGGTCGCCGCGCGACACGCGCCCGCCGGCGGCGTTGGCGTTGTTGTTGTTGATCGCGTTGATGACGTCGGTGATGCCGAGGCCATAGTGCTCGAGCTGCTTCGGATCGAGGTCCAGCTGGTACTCGGTGGTGAAGCCGCCGAAGTTGGTGTCATCGACCACGCCGGGCACGGATTTGAGCGCCGGGATCACGGTCCAGCGCTGAATCTCGGAAAGCTCCTGGAGGTTGCGGGTGTCGGACGCGAGCGTATAGCGGTAGATCTCGCCGCCCGGACCGGAGACCGGGTCGAGAGCGGGGCTCGCCCCGGAAGGGAGCTGGACCTGACTGATGCGCTCCAGCAGCCGCTGCCGCACCCAGTAATCCTCGTAGCCGTCGCGGAACAGCACCGTGATGAGCGAGAGGCCGAAGGTGCTCTCCGAGCGCATGAGGAGCAGCCCCGGCGTGCCGTTGATCTCGCGCTCGAGCGGCACGGTGATCAGCTGCTCGACCTCCTCGGCGGCGAGCCCCGGCACCTGCGTCGTCACCTGCGCCGCGACGTCGCCGAGCTCCGGATAGGCTTCGACGCTCAGGGTCTCCCAGGCGTAGACGCCGAAGATGCTGAGCAGCAGCGCGATCACGATGACCGCGATGCGCCGCCGCAGGCAGAAGCCGACCAACTGGTCAATCATTGAGCAGGATTCCGCCCCTGATCACCACCTGCTCGCCGGGGGCGACCCCCGACTCGATCGCGACCTGCGTGCCTTCCTCGAGCAGCGGCTGCACGGTGCGCCGCTCGAAGGTCCAGGGAGCGACGGCGATGAAGACGCTGGTGCGGTCGTTGTTCATGAGCAGCGCCGAGCTCGGCAGCACCACCCGCGGCGCCGCCGGCCCACGCAGCGTCACCCGCGCGAACATGTTGGGCTTGAGCGAGCCGTCCGGGTTCGGCAGCGCAATGCGGGTCTTGTCGCGGCGCGAGTCGGGCTCGATGACGTCGGCGACGAACAGCACCTTGCCCTGCAGCGTCCTGCCCGGGTAGGCGTCGACGGTGATCTCGGCGTCCTGGTTGCGCGCCACGGCGCCGACGTCGCGCTCGGCGATGAGCGCCGTCACCCATACGATCGACAGATCCGCGAGCGTCATGATCGCCTGGGTGTCGTCGTTGATGGTGGCCCCGGGAGCGATCGCGAAGGCGGTGATGCTGCCGGCCGCCGGGGCGCGCACCATGAGGAGTCTTGCGGCGCCCTGCGCGTCCTCGGCCGCACCCATGGCGCGCAGGCGCACGCGCGTGCGCTCGTACTCCGCCACCGCCTGGCTGTTGTCATTGCGCGCCGATTCGAGCTCGCGCTGCGCGGCGGCGCCGATGCGGAACTGCTCCTCCTGGTACCTGAGGTTCCTGGCGGCGAGCGCGGCGGCGGCCGACGCCTTGTCGAAATCGGAGTACGCCTGGGCGAGATCGGGCGAGTCGATGGTCGCCAGCACCTGGCCGCGCTGCACGCGGTCGCCGAGCGCCACCTTCACCTCGCGGACGCGCCCGGCCCCCGGCGGCAGCACGTTCACGGTGCGCGCCGGATCCGATTCGACGATCCCGGGCGCGGTGACGATCGCGCCGCGCTCCTCGGCCGGCGCCGGTGCCAGCGCGAGCCGCTGACGCAAGGGCGATTTCTCCGGGACGAAGATGCGCTCGCCCTGGTGCACGAGCGCCGGCGCCTCCTCCGCCGTGCCACCCCGGCCCCACAAGCCGAACCCGTGGGTGAGCAGCAGCACGACGAGCGCCAGCCCGCCGCCGATGCCTCCCCAGAAAAAGGCGCGGCCGCGGGGGTTGGGCGGGTGGTCGTGCGCATGGTCATGCGCATGCTGGTTCGCGCCCACAGCCTGGCCGTTCTCATCCCGCGGGTGGTCGTGCGTTTCCATGGGGACAGCTCAGGAACGGACCAGGGTTACGGCTTTGTGTGACTTAGATGTGACAGCGGGCGCTGCCCCTGCCGCGGGCGCGATTGTTGGTCCGCGTGCCGCACAAAGTCAATCGCTATTTACCATACCCCCCCACCCTATATGGGGCGGCCCGCCGGCCTAGGTCTGGCTGCTGCGCAGGTACACTTCGCGCTGCGGGAAAGGCATGACGACGCCGCGGGCGCGGAAGGCCTCGAGCACCGCGGCGCACACCTCGCCGCCGACCGTGCCCTGATCCTCCACCAGCACCCAGGGGCGCACGGCGAGCGCCACCGCCGACTCCCCGAGCTGCACCGGTGCCACGACCGGTGCGGGATCCTGGAGAACGCGCGGGTTGGCCGCCAGCACCTCGCGGATGATGGCGAGCGCGGCCGAGAGGTCGGTGTCGTAGGCGACCCCGACGGTGAAGTCGAGCTGTCGCAGCCGGCCGTAGTTATGGAGGATCTCGCCGACGATCTTGCGGTTCGGGATCACGACCCGCGAGCGGTCGGCATGCAGGAGCGTGGTGCTGAAGAGCGTAATGCTCTCCACGGCCCCCTCGACTCCGGCGATCGCGACGTACTCGCCTACCTTGAAGGGCTTGGCGAAGATGATCGAGAGGCCGGCCACCAAGTTGCTCAGGACACCCTGGGTGGCGAGCGCCAGCCCGGCCCCCGCGACCCCGAGCCCGGCCACCAGCGGCAGGAGCTCCACCCCGAGGTTCTGCAGCGCCATGATGGCGAACAGCAGCACGCACAGTGCCCAGACGACGCGCGTGAACAGGGCGCGGATGGGCGGCTCGAGCTGGCGCCGTTCCAGCATGCGGGCGAAGGCGCCGCTCACCCACTTGCCGACGATGAAGCCGGCCACCAGGATCAGGATCGCGGTGAGCAGCCGCGGACCGAAGCGGATCGCCATCTCGAGCATGGTGTCCTTCGCATGGCTGATGGTTGCGACTTGCTCGTTCATGACTGCCTCCCCACTCACGGCATGTGTTCGCCGCGCGAGGCGACGAGAATCCGGTACCAGTCATCGCGCGTCAGGTGTACGGCGTAGGCGGTGCGCGCCTCGCGGATGCGTGCGGGACTCTGGCTGCCGATGAGCGGAATCGGCCGCGCCGGGTGCGCCATGATCCAGGCGTAGGCCACCGCGGTGCGCGAGGTTCCGTCGCGCCGCGCGATCGCCTCGAGCGCGGCAATCACGCGATCGGTGCGCGGGCTGTCCGACAGCGCACCCGGAGGCGTCGCCAGACGGCCCTGCGCGAGCGGCGACCAGGCGATCACTCCGGTGCCGCGCCGCATGGCGGCATCGAGCGTCCCGTCGGTGAGTCCCTCGATCGCGAGCGGTGAGATCTCGTTCTGAACACTTGCGATGGCAAAGGGCAGATGAAAGGCCAGCGCCTCGAACTGCGCCGCGTTGTAGTTCGATACGCCCGCCGCCCGGATCTTGCCCGCGCGCCGCAGCCGCTCCAGGGCCTGCGCTACCTCGCTCGGGTGAGTGAGCAGATCCGGACGGTGGATCTGGTAGAGGTCGATGCACTCGACGCCGAGGCGCCCGAGGGTTGCTTCGCACGCCGCGACGAGGTGCGCGGCCGAGGAGTCGTAAGGGACCGGCGGAGTGATGCCGGCCTTGGAGGCGAGCACCATGCGGTCGCGCAGCCGCGGGGCCTCGCGCAGCACGGCGCCGAGCAGCGATTCGGCCGTGCCGAAGCCGCTGCCCCGCCGGTAGCCATAGACATCGGCGGTGTCGAACAGCGTACAGCCGGCCTCGAGCGCGGCTTCCACGCGCTCGCGCGGACTCGCCTCGCCCGGCTCGCCGAGACGCCACATGCCCCAGCCGAGCGGCGCGACGCTGAGGCCACTCATGCCGAGGGGAATGCGAGCGTCCGCCGAGGGTCCGAGGCTCATCACAGCCACAGCACTTCCACGCGCTCGCCGCTTGCCGCCGCGCCCGCGTTCGCGGGCCGGCGGATGAGCGCGTTCGCCGCGGCGAATACCGACAGGAGCGAGGTGTCCTGGTTGTCGCACGGGTGCACGCGCAGCAGCGTGTCGTCGCCGCGCGTCGCGACGGCGCGCGGATAGCACTCGTTGGCCCCGCTCGCGGCGACTTCGCCCTCGAGGATTGCCGTGGCGCTGCCCTGCTCCGCCTCGCGTCCGAGCAGGGCGGCGAGCAGCGGGCGCAGGAAAAGGTGCGCGCATACGAGCGCTGCGGCGGGATTGCCCGGAAGTCCCAACACGGGCTTGCCCGCGGCGCGCCCGAACCAGGTCGGACGGCCCGGACGGATTGCGACGCGCTCGAACGCGATTCCAAGCCCCACCCTGGCGAGGGACTGCTTCACTACATCGTAGTCGCCAACCGAGGCCCCACCGATGACGACCAGGAGGTCCGCCCTCCGGAGCGCGTCGGCGGCTGCATCGGCGATCGCTCCGGTCGAGTCGGGACGGATCGCCAGAGGCAGCGCCTCCCCGCCCCACTCCCCGATCGAGGCACCCACCCCGAAGCTCACCGAGTCGAAGATCTGGTGAGGAGCGGCCGCCGTGCCGGGCTGAACCAGCTCATCGCCGGTGGCGAGCACGGCGATGCGCGGGCGCCGTGTCACCTCAACGGTGGCCGTGCCGGATGCCGCGATGAGAGCGATGTGGCGCGCGTTGAGCCGGGTGCCGGGGCGAGCCAGCATCTCGCCGGCGCCGAAGTCGACGCCTGCCTCGCGGATGTTGCTGCGTGGGTGTGCGGCCGACTCGAGCAATACCGAATCGCCTTCGCGCCGGGCGCGCTCCTGCGGCACGACGAGGTCGACGCCCGCGGGAACCGCCGCACCGGTGAAGATCCGGACGGCACCGCCTGCGCGCATCGGCGCACCCGCATAAGAGCGGCCGGCCGCCGCCTCGCCGAGCACCGTGAAGGGCCCTCGACCTGAGTCCGCGGCACGCACGCCGTACCCGTCCATGGCGGCTGCACGGAACGGCGGCTGCGCGCGGGTGGCCGTTACCGGATGTGCCAGCGTCCGCCCGGTCGCTGCGGCGATGGCGACCCGCTCGGAAGCGAGCAGCGTGATGCCGGAGAGGATCTCCGCGCGCGCGGCCGTCACGGTGTGCTCGGCCGGCGCCACGGCGGACTCAACGCTCCTTGAAGCGCGGCATGACTTCCACGATCGAGCAGGGACGATGGCGGCTGTCGAGCTGCGGCCGGATCAGCCGGTCCCAGCCGTCCCGGCAGGCGCCGTTCGATCCGGGAAGCGCGTAGATCACGGTGCCGCGGGCAAGGCCGGC
>Ga0307479_10001380_pt1 | contig 22127 bp, 20 predicted proteins | sample atmos_gasesECM4C_FD_203743 | JGI IMG/M metagenome (GOLD analysis project Ga0307479, IMG submission 203743) | Hardwood forest soil microbial communities from Morgan-Monroe State Forest, Indiana, United States - atmos_gasesECM4C_515 | ecosystem: Environmental > Terrestrial > Soil > Temperate...
TCGCGATCGAGACTAGTCGGCAGGATCGGGCAAAACCCGCAAATGTCCACGCCGGCGTCCGGAACGATGCTCGGGTGGCGCGAGTACACCACCGCTCGGCGCGGTGGCATGGGCTCCCGCATGGTGAATATAGGGGTCAGAAAAGCCGTTTATCGGAGCGCCGGTTCCGCCCGCGTGCGACACACGGTCACCGCCCTCGCGCACCGCATCGGCCAGCGCGACCAGGTCGTCCTCGTCGGGGTGGGTGGGTAGCGGCCCGGCGTAGCGCACGAGTTCCCATCCGCGCGGTGCGGTGATTCGGCCGGCATGGCCGACGCACAGGTCCCACGAATGGGGTTCGCGCGCAGTCGCGAGCGGACCGACCACTGCCGTGGAGTCCGAGTAGACGAACGTCAACGTCGCTACGGCATAGTGCGGACACCCGGGCCGGCAGCAGCGACGGGGAACGTTCACGACCGAAAGGCTATCGTGCGGAAACGCCGCCGAAGCGCCGGACACGCGCATCGGTTCGGGGCGTGATGTGTAACCGTTACCATCGGCGCGTGAGCGATTCGCGCGGCTCCCCCCGGCACGGTAGGCGCGATATGCGTGGTCCGCTGCTGCCGCCGACAGTGCCGGGCTGGCGCAGCCGGGCCGAGCGGTTCGACATGGCGGTACTGGAGGCATACGAACCCATCGAGCGGCGCTGGCAGGAGCGGGTGTCAGAGCTCGACGTCGCGGTCGATGAGATCCCCCGCATCGCCGCGAAAGACCCCGAGAGCGTGCAGTGGCCACCGGAGGTCGTCGCGGACGGCCCGATCGCGCTTGCCCGCTTGATTCCCGCCGGCGTCGACGTCCGCGGCAATGCTACCCGGGCGCGAATTGTCTTGTTCCGCAAGCCTATTGAGCGACGGGCGAAGGACACCATCGAACTTGGTGAATTGCTGCACGAGATCCTGGTGGCTCAAGTGGCGATCTATTTGGACGTCGAGCCCTCGGTCATCGACCCAACGATCGACGACGACTGATCTGATGACGCGCTGGCCCCGTCAGATGATGGGTCAGATTACGCCGCGTTTGAGGCGGCGGCGCTCGCGCTCGGAAAGACCGCCCCAGATACCGAAACGCTCGTCGTGAGCCAGCGCGTATTCGAGGCACTCGTTACGTACCTCGCAACCCAGGCAGATCTTCTTGGCCTCGCGGGTGGAACCACCCTTCTCGGGAAAGAAAGCCTCGGGATCCGTTTGCGCGCATAGCGCACGGTCTTGCCATTGATCGGTGGTCGCCGGCAGCGGTTCGGGTTCGAATGCGACCGGCGCCTCGGCAACCAAACTCAAATGCGGTCGGGCCATTGCCGCCTGCGCCGCGCCAATTGTGGTGTGCGGTGTGCTGCCCATTACGCCTCGAAGGTGCTCATAGGACATGCGTCTCCCGCCTCCTCACCTATTGATTGGAAGTGAATGATTCCCACTGTTCTGATGTACAGACCATTCGAACAAGTGATCGAATCTCGGTCTGCGACACCGGAACCGGCCGGCCAACCGGGAAATGACACTGATGTGATTAGACACGGGTTGACCTGCCGGGTCAAGCATTACGGCGCATTTCCATACCATCTCGTGACCAAATTTCCGCGTTTCTGTTGTTATCAGCCTTCGGCGTGTCGCAGTGGAACTGCTCACAAACTCGTCGGGGGTACTGTCGTCCGATGTGAAGGTCACCGTTCTGGTCGGCGGAGTCGGCGGGGCCCGCTTCTTGTTGGGGGTGCAGCAGCTGCTCGGTCTGGGTCAGTTTGCGACGGAACGCCGCCCAGGCACCCCAGACGCTCTAGCCACCGACCACGAGCTGACCGCCGTCGTCAACATCGGCGACGACGCGTGGATCCACGGGCTGCGGGTCAGCCCGGATCTGGACACCTGCATGTACACGCTGGGCGGCGGTGTCGACCCGCAGCGGGGCTGGGGCCAGCGCGACGAAACCTGGCACGCCATGGAGGAACTCGCACGCTACGGCGTGCAGCCCGACTGGTTCGAACTCGGCGACCGCGATCTGGCCACCCATCTGGTGCGCACCCAGATGCTGCGCGCCGGCTACCCGCTGACGCAGATCACCACCGCGCTGTGCGACCGTTGGCAACCGGGCGCTCGGTTGCTGCCCGCCAGCGACGACCGCTGCGAGACCCACGTGGTGATCACCGACCCAACTGACGACAGCCGGCGGGCGATCCATTTCCAGGAGTGGTGGGTGCGCCACCGCGCCCAGGTGCCAACACACAGCTTCGCTTTTGTCGGAGCTGAAAAAGCCAGCGCCACAACTGAAGCGGTTCAGGCCATCACCGACGCGGACATCATATTGGTGGCGCCGTCCAATCCAGTGGTGAGCGTCGGCGCCATTCTGGCCGTCCCCGGTATTCGCGGTGCACTTCGAGCGGCCAGCGGCCCGATCGTCGGCTACTCGCCGATCATCGGCGGCAAGCCGTTGCGGGGCATGGCCGATAAGTGCCTTTCAGTGATCGGCGTGGAGTCCACCGCAGAGGCGGTGGGCCGGCATTATGGGGCGCGGCGCACCACCGGGATACTTGACTGCTGGCTGGTGAACGACGGCGACCACGCCGACATCGAGGGGGTCGCGGTGCGGTCGATACCGCTGTTGATGAGCGACCCGAAGGCAACTGCCGTGATGGTCAGCGCCGGGCTGGAGCTTGCGGGCGTGGCAGCGTGACCGATCACGGCACCGCTTCGACGATCGAGATCCTGCCCGTTAGCGGACTCCCCGAATTCCGGCCCGGCGACGATCTGAGTGCTGCCATCGCCGCAGCCGCACCGTGGCTGCGCGACGGCGACGTCGTGGTGGTCACCAGCAAGGTGGTGTCCAAGTGCGAGGGCAGGCTGGTGCCGGCTCCCGAAGAGGCTGAGGCCCGAGACCGATTGCGGCGCAAGCTGGTCGACGACGAGGCGGTGCGCGTGCTGGCACGCAAGGGCCGGACCTTGATCACCGAGAATCGGCTGGGGCTGATTCAAGCCGCCGCCGGCGTCGACGGATCCAACGTCGGGCGCGACGAACTCGCGCTGCTGCCAGTCGACCCCGACGCAAGTGCCGCTGCCCTGCGGGCCGGACTGCGCGAACGGCTGGGCGTCACCGTCGCCGTGGTCATCACCGACACGATGGGCCGCGCCTGGCGCAACGGCCAGACCGACGCCGCCGTGGGCTCGGCAGGGCTGGCCGTGCTGCACAGCTATGCGGGCGCCGTCGACCAACATGGGAACGAGTTGGTCGTCACTGAGATCGCGCTGGCCGATGAGGTCGCCGCGGCCGCCGATCTGGTCAAGGGCAAACTGACCGCGATGCCGGTGGCCGTGGTGCGCGGGCTTCCAATCACAGACGACGGCTCGACAGCACGACAACTGCTGCGACCCGGCGAAGAAGACCTGTTCTGGCTCGGCACCGCCGAAGCTATCGAGCTGGGTCGCCGGCAGGCCCAGCTGTTGCGTAGGTCGGTGCGCCGGTTCAGCGACTCGCCGGTGCCGCCGGAGCTGGTCGAGGCCGCCGTGGCCGAGGCGCTCACCGCACCGGCCCCGCACCACACCCGGCCGGTACGGTTCGTGTGGCTGCAGACCCAGGCCACCCGGACCCGGCTGCTGGACCGCATGAAAGACAAGTGGCGCGACGACCTCACCGGCGACGGCAGGCCCGCTGACGCGATACAACGGCGTGTGGCGCGCGGCCAGATCCTCTACGACGCCCCAGAGGTCGTCATCCCGTTCATGGTCCCTGACGGCGCGCACAGCTACCCCGATGCCGCCCGCACCGATGCCGAGCGCACCATGTTCACGGTCGCGGTCGGAGCGGCCGTGCAAGCTCTGCTGGTCGCATTGGCGGTGCGTGGGCTGGGCAGCTGCTGGATCGGCTCCACGATCTTCGCCGCCGACCTGGTCCGCACCGAGCTGGAGCTGCAGGCCGACTGGGAGCCGTTGGGCGCCATCGCGATCGGCTATGCCGAGGAGCCGGCCGGGTTGCGCGACCCGGTCGCGGTCACGGACCTGCTGGTCTGCAAATGAAGACCTTCGCCGGCAAGACAGCGGCGTCGGCTGACAAGGTTCGGGGCGGCTACTACACTCCTGCCGCGGTGGCCCGGTTCCTTGCCCGCTGGGTTCGCGAGGCGGGGCCAAAGATCCTGGAGCCGTCCTGCGGCGACGGCGCGATCCTGCGCGAGCTGGCCGCGCTCGGTGGCCAGGCACACGGTGTGGAACTCGTCGCACATGAGGCGGCGAAGTCGCGCGCCTTCGCCCCCGTCGACACCGAGAACCTGTTCACCTGGCTCCGCAACACCGAGGCTGGCGGCTGGGATGCGGTCGCGGGCAACCCGCCCTATATCCGCTTCGGCAACTGGGCATCCGACCAACGGGAGCCGGCCCTGGAGTTGATGAGGCGCACCGGCCTTAGGCCCACCCGGTTGACCAATGCCTGGGTTCCGTTCGTCGTCGCAAGCACAGTCCTGGCGCGCGACGGCGGACGGGTGGGCCTGGTGCTGCCCGCCGAGTTGCTCCAAGTCACCTACGCCGCGCAGTTGCGCGACTTTCTGCTGAGCCGATTCGCCGAGATCACCCTGGTGACGTTCGAGCGGTTGGTGTTCGACGGCATCCTGCAGGAAGTCGTGTTGTTCTGCGGTGTCGTCGGTGCCGGCCCGGCCCAGATACGCACGGTTCATCTCAACGATGCCGCGGCACTCATTCACGCGGATCTCAACGCCGAGTCCGTTCATCCGGCGCCCGCGCTGCTGCACGAAAAGGAGAAGTGGACCAAGTACTTCCTCGACTCCGCTGCGATCCAGCTGCTGCGAACGCTCAAGCAGTCCGACACGATGACCCGACTCGGTTACCTGGCCGACGTGGATGTCGGCATTGTGACCGGCCGCAACAGCTTCTTCACCTTCACCGACGCCGAAGCCCAAGCGCTGGGACTGACCGCACACTGCGTCCCGCTCGTGTCGCGCAGCACCCAACTGTCCGGCCTTGTCTATGACAGTGACTGCCGCGCAACCGATATCGCCGCGCGGCACCGGACCTGGCTGCTCGACGCACCGCACAACCCGACCGATCCAGCCCTGCTCGCGCATATCGATGCTGGTGAGGGCGCCGGCGTCCACCGGGGCTACAAGTGCTCCATCCGCAGGCCATGGTGGAGCACACCGTCGTTGTGGATTCCCGACCTGTTCATGTTGCGCCAGATCCATCTGGCGCCGCGCCTGACCGTCAACGCCGCCACCGCAACGAGCACCGACACCGTCCATCGGGTCCGGCTTAACCGGCTAGCGCCCGATATCGACCCGACCGCACTCGCCGTGGTGTTCCACAACAGCGCGACATTCGCCTTCGCCGAGATCATGGGCCGCAGCTATGGCGGAGGCATCTTGGAGCTGGAACCGGCCGAAGCCGAGCAGCTACCCATTCCCCCACCGGCCTATGCCAGCACCGAACTCGCCGAAGACGTCGATCTATTACTGAAGGCCAACGAGTTCGAAAAGGCGCTCGATGTCGTGGACCGCCACGTCCTGATCGACGGGCTCGGCTGGTCGCCGAAGGTCGTGGCGCAGTGCCGATTGGCGTGGCTTGCGCTGCGGGGACGCCGGACAAAGCGGGCATCACGTTGAGCATTCTGCCAATGAATATTCGACAGTCGGCCATCGCGATCCTCACCGACTGGCAAGCGCCCGATCCGGTGCAGGATTCGTTGCGGCATGCGGTGTTGGCCTTCGTGCACGGCCGCACCGACGCGTGTCGTCGTGAGTGCGTACCGGGCCATGTCACCGCTTCGGCGCTGGTTCTCGACGACAGCGGCAATCAGGTGCTGCTCACCCTGCACCCGCGGCTTGGGCGCTGGGTACAGCTGGGCGGGCACTGCGACGATGACGACGACGACATCGTGGCCGCGGCACTGCGCGAGGCCATTGAGGAATCCGGCGTGGCCAACCTGCGCATCGGGCCCGAACTGGTCGCGGTCCATGTCCACCCGGTCACGTGCTCGCTGGGCGTGCCGACGCGCCATCTCGACTTGCAGTTCGTGGCGCACGCACCGGCCGGCGCGCAGATCGCGGTCAGCGACGAGTCGGAGGACTTGCGGTGGTGGCCGGCCGACGCGTTGCCCCCCGGTACCGATCACGCGCTTGCGTACCTGGTCGCCCGCGCGACGAGGGCTTACACGTCAGACGAGTAGCGGATCCCGCCGTCGGGAATGGAGACACCCGGCCACACCCTGGCGCCACGCAGTAGCTCGCAACGCGCACCGATGTCGGCCCCGTCGCCGATCACACCGTCGCGGATCAGCGCGCGCGGACCAATGCGGACACCGAAGCCGAGGATCGAGCGCTCGATGACGCTGCCCGCTTCGACCCTGACACCGTCGAAAATCACCGCGCCGTCGAGCCGGACGCCGGGGCCGATCTCGGTGCCCCGCCCGACGGCCGTGCCGCCGATCAGCACCGCGCCGGGCGACACCGCTGCGCCGTCATGCACCCACTGCTCGCCGCGGTGGCCGTGCATGGCGGGTGATGCGGCGATCCCCCGCACCAGATCGGCCGAACCACGAACGAAGTCTTCCGGTGTGCCCATGTCCCGCCAGTACGTGGCATCGACGTAGCCGCAGACCTTGACGGCGGGGTCGGAGAGCAACGCCGGGAACACCTCACGTTCCACCGAGACCTGGCGGCCCCGGGGAATCCGGTCGAGGATGTTGCGCTTGAAGACATAGCAGCCGGCGTTGATCTGGTCGCTCGGCGGATCTTGCGTCTTCTCGAGAAAGGCGACGACGCGGTCCTTCTCATCGGTGGGCACGCAGCCGAACGCCCGTGGGTCCCCCACCCGCACCAAGTGCAGCGTCACGTCGGCTCGGTGGGTCTGGTGGAATTCCAGCAGCTGGCCCAGGTCGGCGCCGGAGAGCACATCTCCGTTGAACACCATCACGTTGTCGTGACGCAGCTGGCCGGCGACGTTGGCGATGCCACCGCCGGTCCCCAACGGATCCTCCTCGGTCACATAGTCGATCTGCAGTCCCAGCTTGGACCCGTCGCCAAACTCCGCCTCGAACACCGCCGCCTGATATGACGTGCTCAGGATCACGTGCTCGATGCCCGCCGCGGCGATCCGTGACAACAGATGGGTGAGAAACGGCAGCCCGGCGGTGGGCAGCATGGGCTTGGGCGCCGAGAGCGTCAGCGGCCGCAGCCGGGTGCCCTTGCCGCCGACCAGAATCACCGCATCGACTTGAGGGGTTGCCAGTTCAGTGCCGCCCTTCTGACAGTTTCATTGCTCGTCTTCGAGACTTGCGCGCTGAATTGCGCACCATCAAGCGGGAACGCATCTCCAACGATCCCCGTAGCGTCCACCGCAGCGGGGCCCGCCACCAGCCAGGATGCCGATCGGCCAGGAAGAGATAGGTGCTCTTGTGATGGGCAGCCAGGTGGCTTGCCGGGTCGCTTCCGGTGGAATGGCCCTTATGGTGCAGAACTTCCGACGACGGCACATAGACGCTGAGCCAGCCGGCGTCGCCGAGCCGGTCACCGAGGTCGACGTCCTCCATATACATGAAGTAGCGCTCGTCGAATCCGCCGACATCGCTGAAAGCGGACCGGCGCACCAGCAGGCACGACCCCGACAACCAACCCACCGGCCGTTCACTGGGCTCGAGCCGCTCCTGGCGGTAGGTCGTCGTCCACGGGTTGCGCGGCCAGAGCGGTCCGAGCACCGCATGCATGCCGCCACGGATCAGGCTTGGCAGGTGACGCGCCGACGGATACACCGACCCGTCGGGGTCCCGGATGAGGGGGCCCAGGGCGCCCGCGCCGGGCCAGCGCGCGGCAGCGTCCAGCAGGGCGTCGATGCTGCCGGGGCCCCATTGCACGTCCGGGTTGGCCACCATCACCCAGTCATCGTCGGCTCCCTCTTCCGCAGAGAGCTGTGCGATCGCGCGATTCACCGCGGTTCCGTATCCGAGGTTGGCCCCGGTCTCGAATAGGCGCACATTCGGGTAGCGCTCGACCGCCTGCTGCGGCGTTCCGTCGGTGGAACCATTGTCGGCCAGCAGAACGCTAACCGGACGCTCGGTGGCCAGCGACAACGAGGCCAGGAAGCGTTCCAGGTGCGGGCCCGGCGAGTAGGTCACCGCTACGACCGGCAGCACGTCAGTCACGCGTAGAGGGTAACGGTCGATCGACCGCGGCGCCGCCGTGAGTCACCGCCAATGCCGCCACAAGTGCACTGCGCCAGGGTCTTAGCGGCGTCAGGCCGCGCGCCGCGGACTGCCGGCTTGCCAGCGCCGAGTAGCGCGGCCTTGGCGCCGGTCGCGGGTTTTGTGCACTGCTGACCGGTCGCACCCGCTGCGGGTCGGCACCGCATTCTTCGAACACCGCGCGAGCTTGCTGGAATCGAGAAACCGCACCTTCGTTGGCGGCGTGCAGGATGGGCCCCGCTATACCCCCACCGGCCACTTGCAGCAGTGCGGCGGCCAGGTCGGCAACGTAGGTCGGCGAACCGGTCTGGTCGTCGACCACGTCCACGGGGCCGTCTCCGGCGGCCAGCCGGCGCATGACAGCGACGAAGTCCTTGCCGGTCCCTCCGGTGTAGACCCAGGCGGTCCGTACCACGATGGCCTGCGGCAACGCAGCAAGCACGGCCAGTTCACCGGCGAGCTTGCTGCGGCCGTACACGCCCAGTGGCGCGGTTTCGTCGCTGGGCTCGTAGGGCCGCGGCGCGGCTCCACCAACGTCGCCGCCGAACACATAGTCGGTTGAGACGTGGATCAGCCGGGCGCCGGCCCGCGCGCAGGCATGCGCGATGTGTTCCGGGCCGGCGGCATTAACCGCGTAGGCGGTCGACTCATCGCTCTCGGCGGCGTCGACGTTGGTGTATGCCGCGCAATTGACCACGACATCGCCGCGTTGCACGATCCGTTCGGCGGCCCCGCGGTCGGTGATGTCCCACTGCGGCTTGGTCAGGGCCAGCACGTCGTAGCCCCGACGAGTGGCCTCCGGCACCAACGCGTTGGCGAGCTGCCCACCCCCGCCGGCGATCACGATCCTGCCCAACATGGTTCGAGTCTGGCACGTCTCAAACGCGCCGCAGTTGGCTACCCGACAAGCACCTGTGGCGCAAGTAACCTAGTGTGATGCCTGTGCAACGTGTGGTTCGTGCGATTGCCACGACGCTGGCTCTTGCGATCGTTCTCGGCACTGGGGTCGCGTGGAGCAACGTCCGGTCATTCGAGGACGGCATCTTCCACATGTTCGCGCCCTCGCTGGGTCAAGGCGGCGACGACGGCGCGATCGACATCTTGCTGGTCGGCCTGGACAGCCGCACCGATGCCCACGGAAACCCGCTGTCGGCCCAGGAGCTGGCGACATTGCGCGCCACCGACGACGACCCTTCGACCAACACCGACACCATCATCCTGATCCGGATACCCAACAACGGGAAGTCGGCCACCGCGATCTCGATTCCGCGCGACTCTTACGTGCAGGCACCCGGTCTGGGCAAGACCAAGATCAACGGCGTCTACGGCCAAACCAGGGAGGCGAAGCGAGCCAGCCTCGTGCAAGCCGGTGATTCCGCCGCCGATGCCGAGGCGCAGGGCACCGAGGCCGGCCGCGACGCCTTGATCAGGACGGTCGCCGACCTCACCGGAGTCACCGTTGATCACTACGCCGAGATCGGGCTGCTCGGTTTCGCATTGATCACCGACGCGCTCGGCGGCGTCGAGGTCTGTCTGAAAGAGGCGGTGTACGAGCCCCTTTCGGGAGCCGACTTTCCGGCCGGCCGGCAAAAACTCAACGGCCCGCAAGCGCTCAGCTTCGTCCGCCAGCGCCACGACCTGCCCCGCGGTGATCTGGACCGGGTGGTACGCCAGCAGGCGGTGATGGCCTCCCTGGCCCACCACGTCATCTCCGGCCAGACGCTGTCGAGCCCCTCCACACTGCACCGGGTGGAGCAGGCCGTCCAGCGCTCGATGGTGATCTCCTCGGGTTGGGACCTCATGGATTTCGTCCAGCAGCTGTCCAAGCTGGCCGGAGGGAAAGTCGCCTTCGCCACCGTTCCGGTGCTCGACGGGGCCGGCTGGAGCGACGACGGCATGCAAAGCGTGGTCCGGGTGGACCCGCACCAGGTGCAGGAGTGGGTCGCCAGCCTGCTGAACGACCAGTCTCAGGGCAAAACCGAGCAGCTGGCCTACACACCCGCTACGACCACCGCCGACGTGGTCAACGACACCGACATCAACGGACTGGCGGCAGCGGTGTCAGAGGTGTTGAACTCCAAGGGATTTAGCACAGGAACCGTCGGCAACAACGAAGGCCGCCACGTGAAGGGCAGCCACGTGCGGGCCACGAAGTCTGACGACCTGGGCGCCCAGCAAGTGGCCAAGGAACTGGGCGGGTTGCCGGTAGTCGCCGATGCGTCGATACCGCCGGGATCGGTGCGGGTGGTGCTGGCCAACGACTACACCGGTCCGGGCTCCGGGCTTTCGGGCGACTCGGTCACGCTCGCCCGCGCGTCGAACCCCGGGGCGTCTGCCGACCCCAACGTTCCGCCACCATCGCCGATCCTCACCGCCGGCGCCGACAAGCCCGAGTGCATCAACTGACCACGCTGTCCGCAGCGATCCTGGATCCGATGCTGCGTGCCGATCCGGTCGGCCCGCGCATCACCTACTACGACGATGCCACCGGCGAACGCATCGAGTTGTCCGCGGTGACTCTGGCCAATTGGGCCGCCAAGACCGGCAACCTGTTGCGCGACGAATTGGGCGCCGGGCCGGCCAGCCGGATCGCGATCTTGCTTCCGGCTCATTGGCAGACGGCGGCGGTTTTGTTCGGGGTGTGGTGGATTGGCGCCGAGGCAGTGCTCGGCGCAGCCGGCCCGGCCGATTTAGCACTGTGCACGGCCGAACGACTGGACGAGGCCGACATTGCCGTAGAGCCCGGCGGCGAGGTGGCGGTGCTGTCGCTGGATGCGTTCGGCCGGCCGGCGCCTGACCTGCCGGTTGGCGTCACCGACTACGCGACCGCGGTGCGGGCGCACGGCGATCAAATAGTTCCCGAACGTCACCCCGGTCCGGCGCTGGACGGGCGATCGGTCGACGAGATCCTGTCTGACTGTGAAACCGCTTCGGCGGCAATGGGTTTGACGCCAAACGATCGGGTGCTTTCCAGCGCCTCGTGGGCCGGACCCGGTGAGTTGATCGACGGTCTGGTGGCGATCATGGCCGTCGGCGCCTCGCTGGTGCAGGTGGCCAACCCCGATCCGGCGCTGCTGCAGCGCAGGGTCGAGACCGAAAAGGTCACCCGGGTCTTGTAAGCCCGATATTCATGTTGATATCGCAATATTTAGATGTTAACGTGGCTCAAGCGACAGTTGACGCTCCGACAAAGCCGGAGAAAGGTTCACACAATGGCGGTGCAGGGGCTATTGGCAAAAGCGGCGACGACGGTATTCACGGGCTTGGTCGGGGTGACCGCCTATGAGGCGTTGCGTAAAGCCCTCGCCAAGGCGCCGCTGCACGAGACCGCCGTATCGGCGGCCGAGGTGGGCCTGCGTGGAACTCGTAAAGCCGAGGAGGCAGCGGAGTCGGCGAGGCTCAAGATCGCGGACGTGATGGCCGAAGCCCGAGAGCGGATCGGTGAGGAGGCTCCCACGCCGGCCGTCAGCGACCTGCACGAGCACTGATCCGCTTGACATGGCCTCTAAAACGGCCTTAGCCATAGTCCCAGACGTCGACTTGGCCAAAGACCCTGCCCTAGTGGTGGTTTCGGACGCGGCCGGACGCATGCGGGTTCAGGTCGAGTGGGTCCGCTCCAACTCCCGGCGCGCGGTGGCGGTCGAGGAAGCCGTCGCCAAGCAGAACGGTGTGCGGGCAGTGCACGCCTACCCACGTACCGGATCCGTCGTCGTGTGGTACTCACCCAAGCGCTGCGACCGCTCGTCGATACTGGCGGCGGTCAGTGGCGCCGCACACGTCGCCGCGGAACTTATCCCCGCTCGCGCGCCCCATTCGTCCGAGATCCGCAACACCGACGTGCTTCGCATGGTCATCGGCGGTGCCGCTCTGGCGCTGCTCGGTGTGCGTCGCTACGTGTTCGCACGACCGCCGCTGCTCGGCCCGAGCGGCCGACTGGTCGCCAGCGGCGTCACCGTATTCACCGGGTATCCCTTCCTGCGCGGTGCGCTTCGCTCTCTTCGCTCCGGTCGGGCCGGCACCGATGCGCTGGTCTCGGCGGCGACCGTGGCCAGCCTCATCCTGCGCGAGAACGTGGTGGCACTGACCGTGCTGTGGCTGCTCAATATCGGTGAGTACCTGCAGGATTTGACCCTGCGGCGGACCCGGCGGGCTATCTCGGAGCTGCTGCGCGGCAGCCAGGACACGGCATGGATTCGCCTGACCGACGGCCCGGACGCCGGCACTGAGATTCAGGTGCCGATCGACACCGTGCGGATCGGCGACGAGGTGGTGGTGCACGACCACGTCGCGATACCGGTGGACGGCGAGGTGGTCGACGGCGAGGCCGTCGTCAACCAATCCGCGATCACGGGGGAAAACCTGCCGGTCAGCGTCACGCTCGGAAGACACGTGCACGCCGGTTCGGTGGTGGTGCGCGGACGCCTGGTGGTGCGCGCCGAGGCCGTCGGCAACCAAACCACCATCGGCCGCATCATCACCCGGGTCGAAGAGGCCCAGCACGACCGGGCGCCCATCCAGACAGTCGGCGAGAACTTCTCCCGCCGCTTCGTTCCCACCTCGTTCATCGTCTCGGCCATCACCTTGGCGATTACCGGAGACGTCCGCCGTGCCATGACCATGCTGCTGATCGCATGCCCATGCGCGGTGGGACTGGCCACCCCGACCGCGATCAGCGCCGCGATCGGCAACGGCGCGCGCCGCGGCATCCTGATCAAGGGCGGATCCCACCTCGAGCAGGCGGGCCGGGTCGACGCGATCGTGTTCGACAAGACCGGCACGCTGACCGTAGGGCGCCCGGTGGTCACGAACATCGTTGCCATGCATAAAGATTGGGAGCCGGAGCAGGTGCTGGCGTATGCGGCGAGCTCGGAGATCCACTCGCGTCATCCGCTGGCCGAAGCGGTGATCCGCTCGACCGAGGAACGTCACATCAGCATTCCACCGCATGAGGAGTGTGAGGTGCTGGTGGGCCTGGGCATGCGGACCTGGGCCGACGGCCGGACCCTGCTGCTGGGCAGCCCGTCGCTGCTGCGCGCCGAAAAGGTGAAGGTGTCCAAGAAGGCGTCAGAGTGGGTGGACAAGCTGCGAAGCCAGGCGGAGACGCCGCTGCTGCTCGCGGTGGACGGCAAGCTGGTGGGGCTGATCAGCCTGCGCGACGAAGTGCGGCCCGAGGCCGCCGAGGTGCTGAAGAGGTTGCAGGCCAACGGCATTCGCCGCATCGTCATGCTCACCGGGGACCATCCTGACATCGCCCGGGTCGTCGCCGGCGAGCTGGGTATCGACGAGTGGCGCGCCGAGGTGATGCCGGAGGACAAGCTCACCGTGGTGCGCAACCTGCAGAGCGAGGGCTACGTCGTGGGCATGGTCGGGGACGGCATCAACGACGCCCCGGCGCTGGCGGCCGCCGACATCGGGATCGCCATGGGGCTGGCCGGAACCGACGTCGCCGTCGAGACCGCCGACGTGGCACTCGCCAACGACGATCTGAATCGCCTGCTCGACGTTGGGGACCTGGGCGCCCGGGCGGTCGAGGTGATTCGCGAGAACTACGGCATGTCCATCGCCGTCAACGCCGCCGGGCTGCTCATCGGGGCGGGCGGCGCGTTGTCGCCCGTGCTGGCCGCTATCCTGCACAATGCGTCGTCGGTCGCGGTGGTGGCCAACAGCTCTCGGCTGATCCGCTACCGCCTGTGAGGCGCTTCAGCAGCAGCATTCCCGGCCCTGCCAGGTTCGAACGCCCTGCCAGACCGCTACGGCGGCGATGACAAGCCCGATCGCGGGGTCAACCCACCAACCGCCCGACCAGGTAGCCGTGATCGCGAGGCCGGTCAAAACCCCGGCGGCCTGGACAGCGCACAGGTAGTTCTGGGTGCCTGCGCCCTCGGTGGCCTCCGAGTGCAGCCGTGCGCCCAGTTTGTGGCCAGCCCAGGCGAGAACCGGCATCAGCAACAAGGCGACGGCCGTCAATCCGATGCCGATCATCGAGGTGTCGGCGTGCCGGCCATCAGTCAGGTGGTGGATGGATTCGGCGGCGATGTAGGGGGCAGTAAGCCAAAACGACACCGCCACACCGCGTTGGGCGCGCCGCTCGGCCGTCTGGGACAGGGTGCGAGTGCCGCTGAATCGCCATACCACCATCGCGCTGGCCAATGCCTCGGCGCCGCCGCCAAGCGCCCACCCGGTCAGTGCGACGGATCCGACCGCCAGCCCCTGCCACAGCCCGACGGCACCCTCGACGAGCAACACGGTCAGGCTGACCCAGGCCAGCTGCCGCGCGCACTGGGCGCCCTGCTGCCACCCAACATCCCGCGCGACGGGCGTCGGGTGCAGAGACTCCGCAATCGAGATCATCGGTTCCATCGGGCGATGGTAGAGGCGAGATGGGCCGGAGGCCGGGAGCCGCCGCCGGCTGGAGACCGTATCGTTATTCTGGCTAACCAGTAGATCGGAGGGGGACGGGATGGGGCGCACCAACAACGACAGTTGGGACCTGGTGACCAGTGTGGGAGCCACCGCGACGATGGTGGCCTCGGGACGAGCCCGGGCGAGCAGGGCCGAAAACGCACTGATCGAGGACCGGTTCGCCGAACCGTTGGTGCGGGCGGTGGGCATTGACTTCTTTACTCGCTGGGCCATCGGTGAACTCGACTCCGTCGATATCGACGTCCCCGGCGCCCCGTGGGGCATGCAGCGCATGACCGACATCCAGGCCGCGCGCACCCGCTACATCGACGCTTTCTTCGCCGACGCGGTGTTTTCCGAGGCGCCGGGAATCCGCCAAGTGGTCATCTTGGCCTCCGGCCTCGACGCGCGCGGATATCGACTGGCGTGGCCGGCCGGAATGACGGTGTTCGAGATCGACCAGCCCCAAGTCATCGAATTCAAGACCGCCACGATGGCCGAGCTCGGCGCCGAGCCGACAGCCGACGTGCGGGCCGTCCCGATCGATCTGCGACACGATTGGCCGTCGGCGCTGCGCGAGGCCGGGTTCGACACCGAGCGGCCCGCAGCGTGGGCCGCCGAGGGCCTGCTCGGGTTCCTGCCGGCGGACGCCCAGGACCGGTTACTGGACAGCATCACCGCGCTGAGCGCCGACGGCAGTCGGCTGGTGGCCGAAGTCTTTCTGAACTCGTCGGCCAACCAGCAGGCTTTGAACGCCGCCATCCACAAGTGGCGTGAGCACGGTCTCGACGTCGAACTTGACAACCTGGGCTTCCCCGGCGAGCGCAACGATGTGGCGACCTATCTGGAAGACCGTGGCTGGCGTCCGGTTCGCACCCAGCTGAATGAGTTGTTGGCCGACAACGGACTACCGCTGCAGTCCGGCGATGCAGACGCCCCGTTCGGAAAGAACTACTACTGCACCGCGGTATTGCACAAGCCAGGTTAAAGAAGGGCCCCAAAATGCCAAACAGCAAGCCCGCCAGGCCACTTGACGGATTCCGGGTACTCGATTTCACCCAGAACGTGGCCGGGCCCCTAGCCGGACAGGTGCTGGCCGACCTGGGCGCCGAGGTCATCAAGGTCGAGGCGCCCGGTGGTGAGGCGGCCCGGCAGATCACCGCGGTGCTGCCCGGACGCCCGCCGCTGGCCACCTATTTTCTGCCGAATAACCGCGGCAAGAAGTCCGTGGCGGTGGACTTGACCAGCGAAGAGGCCAGGCAGCAGATACTGCGGCTCGCCGACACCGCCGATGTCGTACTGGAAGGCTTTCGGCCTGGGGTCATGGAGCGAATGGGCCTGGGTCCCAACGACTTGCAGTCACGCAACCCCAGGTTGATCTACGCCCGCCTTTCGGCGTTCGGCGGCAACGGCCCGCACGGCACCCGGCCGGGCGTCGATCTGATGGTCGCCGCCGAGGCCGGCATGACCTCCGGGATGCCCACGCCCGACGGCAAACCGCAGATCATCCCGTTCCAGCTCGTCGACAACGCCAGCGGCCACGTGCTGGCCCAGGCGGTGCTGGCCGCGCTGCTCAACCGCGAGCGCCACGGGGTGGCCGACATCGTGCGGGTCGCGATGTACGACGTCGCGGTAGGGCTGCAGGCCAACCAACTCACGATGCACCTCAACCGCGCAAGCGGCGACCAACCGAAATCCGAGCCGGCACCAAAAACCAAGCGGCGCAAAGGAGTTGGTTTCGCCACCCAGCCATCAGATGCGTATCGCACCGCCGACGGCTACATCGTCCTCAGCGCGTATGTGCCCAAGCACTGGCAGAAGCTGTGTCAGATCATCGGCCGGCCTGATCTCCTCGACGACGAGCGATTCACCGATCAGCGCGCCCGGGCGCTCAACTACCCCGAGTTGACCGAGGAACTTCAGGCGGCACTGGCCGCCAAGACCGCAGCCGAATGGGTTGCGCTGCTACACGAAGGCGGCCTGATGGCCTGCCTTCCCTACACCTGGAAACAGGTCGTCGACACCCCGCTGTTCGCCGAGAACGAACTCGCCCTCGAAGTCGGCAGCGGTGACGACGCCATCACGGTGGTCCGCACACCGGCCCGCTACTCCAGCTTCAGCGCCGTAGCCACCGATCCCCCGCCGGCCGCGGGCCAGCATAACGACGTGTTCCTGGTCAGGGAACCAGCTTGACCGCCCTGTCGTTGCCGCGGTCGGCGACGTACACATTCCCCGCGTTGTCCACCGTCACCCCCAAGGGGGTGTTGAGGGCAGTCAACGGCAGCACGGTCGGGGTGTTCGACCCTGCCGCCAACTTCAACACCTGGTTGCTGTCGTGTTCTGTGACGTAGACGGTGCCGGCGTTGTCCACCGCGATACCCCAGGGCACACTCACGCCGGTGAACGGCAGCGCGGTCTGGGTGTTCGACCCGGCCGCCAACTCCAGCACCCTGTTGTTGTCGGTGTCGGTGACGTAGACGTTGCCGGCCGGATCCACCGCGACGCCATCCGGGTTGTTGAGGCCGGTGAATGTCAGCACGGTCTGGGTGTTCGACCCGGCCGCCAACTTCAACACCCTGTTGTTGCCCCGGTCGGCGACATAGACGTTGCCCTGGCCATCCACCGTTACCCCTTCGGGGTAATTGAGGCCGGTGAAGGGCAGCACGGTCTGGTTGTTCGACCCGGCCGCCAGCTTGACCACCCTGTTGTTGAAATCGGCGACGTACACCGCGCCGGCGTTGTCGACCGCCAGCCCCTGCGGTTGGTAGAGGCCGCTGAACGGCAGCACAGTCGGGGTGCTCGACCCCGCCGGCAACTCCACCACGCGCCCGTACATGCCCTCGCTGGTGACGAAGACATCGCCGGCTTTGTCCAACGCCACCCCGCCCGGAGAGAGGCGGAAGTCGATGCCGTTGAACGGCAGCACGGTTTGTCCGGACACCGGCTTCGAGGACGCTGACGAAGGGCGCGTTCCCAGGTAGCCGGCGACACCGATGGCGGAGACGAGCAACAGTGCGGCCGCGCCGGCGACGATCCACCGCTTGCGTTTCCGGCCGGACTGCGGCGCGGCGCGCGTCAAGTCCGGCGGCGGGCCGGCAGGGCCGACCGAAGACAGCGGCCGCACTGGCGGCCAGCCGGCGCCGCTCCCGTCCTCGGGCACCGGACGAGGCACGGGACGGGCCAGCGTTTCCCCGGAGCCTGCACCGTAATGGGCCCAGGCGGATGCCCGCAGCGTATCGGGGGTGTTGCCGAGCAGGGTCGCGTTGTCGCCTTGCCGCAGAATCGAGGTTTCCAGGTGCTGGTCGGGTCCGGTCAGCGCGTCGTGGGCGGCAACGGCAAGATCACCCGCGGTGCGATAGCGCTCTTCAGGGTTTTTGGCCATGCCCCTGGCGATCACCTGGTCTAAGGCCACCGGAATCATCCCGGGGCGCAGCTGCTGGCTGAGCCGCGGGACGGGCTCGAGCAAATGCGCAGCGACCAACCGTTCGACACTGTCGGATTGGAACGGCGGCGCCCCGGTCAAACACTCGCCCAACACACAGGCCAGCGCGTAGATATCGGCGCGGTAGGTGACCTGATCGCCGGTGAACCGCTCCGGGGCCATGTAGTTGTAGGTTCCGACGGCCGTCCCGCTCTGGGTCAGCCCTGGGTCGGCGGCGGCACGGGCGATACCGAAATCCACCAGATAGGCGAAGTCGTTGCCGCCGATCAGGATGTTTTCCGGTTTCACGTCGCGGTGCGTCACGCCGTTTACGTGCGCGGCGTCCAGCGCGGCGGCGATCTGGCGCACGATGGCCACGGTCCGTGCCGGGTTCAGTGGACCGTAGTGCTTCAGAATGGTGCGCAGCGAGGCGCCATCGATCAGGCGCATCTCCACAAAGAACTGCCCCTCGATCTCGCCGTAGTCATGGATTGGCACGATGTGCGGCTCGGTCAGCCTCCCTGCGGTATCGGCCTCGCGTTGCATCCGCGCACGAAACACCGAGTTGTTGGAGAATTGCGGCGAGATCAGTTTCAACGCCACCACCCGGTGCTTGCGGGTGTCCTCGGCCATATAGACCTCGCCCATCCCGCCCCGGCCCAGCAACTGCATCAGCTGATAGGGCCCAAAACGCGTCCCTGCCCGCGAAGCCAACCCGGTATCGTTCACTTCTCGACGCTCCCTTCACCCGCGGCTGTTCATCACGAGATTGCGTTCACGGCTGCCGCGACCCTTGATTGGAACGAGCTTGGCAGCGGAATCGACCCGTACTGGTCTAGACCAACTTGGCCCGGACCAATTGCGGCCTGCATAAACGCCTTTACGGCTGCGCCGGTCGCGGAATCCGGGTACTTCGAGCAGACGATCTCGTAGGTCGCCGCCACGATCGGGTACGCGCCCGGCTGCGTCGGCTTGTAGAACGACGACGTGTCCACCACCAGGTCATTGCCCTGCCCCGTAATCCTCGCCCCGGCAATCGTCTTCGCGACCGAGTCGGTAGTGATCGACACCGCATCAGGACTCGCCGAAGTGACGATCTGGGCCATGCTCAACTGTCGGCCCACTCCGAACGACCACTCGTTGTAGGTGATCGACCCGTCGGTGCTCTGCACCGCCGCCGAGGTGCCGTTGTCCCCGACGGCGCCGTCACCGACACCCCCGCCGAACGTCTGGCTGACACCTTTACCCCACGCACCGCTGGACGCGACGTCGAGGTACTGCTCGAAGTTGGACGTGTCAGCGGATTGGTCGCTGCGGAAGAAGACGTGAATCGGCGCCGACGACAGGTTGGTACCCGGATTGAGTGCCTTGATCGCCGGGTCATCCCAGCGGGTGATGCCGCCGCTGAAGATCTTGGCGAGCGTGGGCCCGTCGAGTTTCAGGGAGTTCACGCCGTTGACGTTGTAGGTGACCGCGATCGGTTCAAACACCGCCGGCAGGTCCCACGCGGGCGAACCGCACCGCTGCGCCGCGTGGTCGACCTGACCCTTCGTCGGGTTCAGCGGATCACCGGAACCCGCGAGATCGGTGACGCCACTGAGGAAATCCGTCACCCCGGCGCCGGAGCCGTTGGCGTTGTAGTCCAGCGTGTAGCCCGGGCACGCATGAACGTAGGCGAAGACGAATTGTTCTATCGCGTTCTCTTGTGCGGTCGCGCCGCTGGCCTTGAGTTGCTTCTTGCCGCCGCATTGCACCGGTGCCGGCGTGGGGCTGGATCCCGACGACGAGGCGTGGGTAGTACTACCGCATCCCGCTAGCACCAGCGCACTGGCGGCCACGAGACTCAGCACGGCACCAGATCGGTTGAGCTTCAACGGAACTCCCTCCGAAGAGTCAGGGCGACGAAAAATGACTCCGCCACCGGGGAGCCCCCCGCCGGAACACCAAGAACACGTGAACCACTGAATATGAAAACCCGCGAATATGGGTAGACGATTAGCAGCACCTTTGAAAATAAGCAGAGGATTGGCGTGGCCCCTTTGAAGCTGGGCAAAAACTGGGTAGATGGTGCAGAATACCTGTGAAAATAAGCGCCAGCTTAGCGGCGCCTTTGAGGATCAGCAGAGAATTACTTGGCGCGGCCCTTAATGGGTCTAAGCGACGTAGCTTTATGACGTGTTGATTAGTCCTGAACAGCTCGACGCCGGGACCGGTGGCCTCGAAGCTGATGTCCCTGCTCCAGCCATGGCGGCGGTGAACCTCACCCTGGCCTTCGGCGCCAAAACCGTTCTCGACCAAGTAAATCTGGACTTTCCGGTGCGCGCGGTCACGTCGTTGCTGGGACCGACCGGCTCTGGTAAGACGACGTTCCTGCGCACCCTCAATCGGATGAACGACAAAGTCTCCGGATACCGCCACAGCGGTGATGTCCTTTTGGGTGGAAACAGCATCTTCAAAAACCAGGACCTAATGGAGTTTCGCCGCAGAGTCGGCATGCTTTTCCAGCGTCCTAATCCATTCCCCATGTCAATCATCGACAATGTGGTTGCCGGCCTGCGTGCTCACAAATTGGTATCTGGTAAAGAATTCAAAAACGTCGCCGAGGCTCGGCTCGCCGAGGTCGGCCTCTGGGATGCCGTCAAGGATCGCCTCGGTGATTCGCCGTTTCGGCTCTCCGGTGGTCAGCAGCAGTTGTTGTGCCTGGCCCGTGCGCTCGCGGTGAACCCCGAGGTGCTGCTGCTCGACGAGCCCACCTCCTCACTGGACCCGACCACCACCGAGAAGATCGAACAGCTCATTCGATCACTGGCCAACCGCCTCACGGTGATCATGGTGACTCACGATCTCGCCCAAGCCGCCCGGATCGGTGACCGGACCGCCCTGTTTTTCGACGGCAGGCTCATCGAGGAAGGGCCCACCGAACAGCTGTTTTTATCGCCGAAGCATGCGGAAACCGTCCGTTACGTCTCCGGACTGTTCGGCGACCGCAGGCTCCTCGGTGTTGTCGTGGGGGCAAACGCAGACGGGGAAACAGAAAGGTGAGGCCCAATGGAAAATCGTTTACGTACCCTGATGGTCGCTGCGCCGGTGGTTTTGGTCGCGGCAGCCTGTGGCGCCAACTCGACCACCGGTTCGTCGAGCCCCGGCGCCCCCGCCGGTAACCCTGCCACCTCCCCCGCGACGTCGAACGTGGCGTTGTCGGAGACCGGTGCCACCGAGCTATACCCGCTGATGAATCAGTGGGTTCCGGCGTACCACTCGAAATACCCGAACGTCACCATCAGCACCGGGGCAACGGGATCAGGTGCCGGGATCTCCCAGGCCGCTGCCGGGACGGTCAACATCGGCGCCTCCGGTGCCTACCTGTCCGACGGTGACATGTCGGCGCACAAGGGGCTGATGAACGTCGCGTTGGCGGTTTCCGCGGAGCAGGTCAACTACAACCTGCCCGGCGTCGGCCAGCACCTGAAGCTCAATGGCAAGGTGCTGGCGGCCATGTACCAGGGCACCATCAAGACCTGGAACGACCCGCAGATCGCCGCCCTCAACCCCGGGGTCAACCTCCCGGCCACCCCGGTGGTTCCGCTGCACCGCTCCGACGGGTCCGGCGACACCTTCGTGTTCACCCAGTACCTGTCGAAGCAAGACCCCGACGGCTGGGGTAAGTCGCCCGGCTTCGGCACCACCGTCAGCTTCCCCGCGGTGCCGGGCGCGCTGGGTGAGAACGGCGCCGGCGGCATGGTGTCCGGCTGCGCCCAGATCCCCGGCTGCGTCGCCTACATCGGCGTCAGCTACCTGGACCAGGCCAACCAAAAGGGATTGGGCGAGGCCCAGTTGGCCAATGCCGCCGGCAATTACCTGCTGCCCGACGCGCAAAGCATTCAGGCCGAGGCCGCCAGCTTCGCCTCGCAGACCCCGGCGAACCAGGTGATGTCGCTGATCAACGGGCCCGCAGCTGACGGGTACCCGATCGTCAACTACGAGTACGCCGTCGTCTACAGCGGCCAGAAGGATGCCGCCACGGCACAGACGATGCAGGCGTTCCTGCATTGGACGGTGACCGATGGCGGCAACCCCTCGTTCCTGGACACCGAACACATGC
>Ga0307479_10001381_pt1 | contig 22126 bp, 17 predicted proteins | sample atmos_gasesECM4C_FD_203743 | JGI IMG/M metagenome (GOLD analysis project Ga0307479, IMG submission 203743) | Hardwood forest soil microbial communities from Morgan-Monroe State Forest, Indiana, United States - atmos_gasesECM4C_515 | ecosystem: Environmental > Terrestrial > Soil > Temperate...
CCGTCGAGCGCCAACAGGCCGTTGGCCCCGCCGACAGCAAAACGTTGGCAAATCGAGGCGAGGCGGCCCTGGCAAAGACTGACCGGGTTCCGGACGATCGGTCGGCAACCCGGAAGCGATGACCGCCGGCTTTCGCCAGTACCGCCCCGGAATCCCAGCCCAGCATCCACACACGAATGCAGCCCCCGTCACGGTGAGCTCTACCCCTTTGCTTTCTTCCACTTACAAACGCCGCTTCGAATCAGGTGCACGAGCCCGAATACTAGTACTACGTAGTTATTTGTTGACGTGTGTATCATGCTGTTCTATGATGCGTCGTGAAATCACATCAACCCACGCCCAATCGCGCCGCTGTAAACCTGTCCCTCAAATCCGTCGCCCTAAGTCCTTTATCTGTCGTTTCTACGCATTGCAACCGGGGGTGTAGGGTCCGCACCAACTTTTTTCGAGCGCTACGGGATCGTTCCGCTTCCCCACGCTCGAAGCCAAGCATCGATTTTTCAAGGATTTGCGCACTCTTAGTCACCGCTTTTCGACTCCGACCTTTTATTTTCAGCAGGTTGCGCACTCTTTTCGCAAATACTGGGGGGTACCCCTTCTTTCCAATCTTTTCCAAATTGGATCTCCGCCGCGCCCACTTCCCGTCTCCTGTTTCAACCGCCTGGCATGCTAGGATTCTGAACTCGTCATGAGACCCATCGCCTCTCGAATCGCGCAGTTGACCGGCGAAGGTGCCCTTGCGGTCTTCGCGCGCGCCAAAGATCTGGAAAAGCAGGGGCGCTCCATCATCCACTTGGAACTGGGTGAACCCGATTTTCATCCGGCCGCGCCGGTGGTCGACGCCGTGCGCGCCGCGGTGGTTGCCGGACGCGACCGCTACGTCTCGCCGCGAGGCATTCCGCCTCTCCGCGAAGCCATTGCCGAATATCTGCACCGTACACGCGGGCTTAGCGTGTCAGCGGAGCAAGTCCTTGTGGCGCCAGGCTGCAAGATGGCTTTATCGCTGGCCATGATGGCGCTCATCGAGCGCGGCGATGAAGTGCTTTATCCCGATCCGGGATTCCCCATTTATCCGTCGTTTACGCGCGGCCTCGAAACCACGGCCGTCCCGTTCTTCCTCCGTGAGGAAAATCAATTCCAGCCCGATATGGCGGAGATCGCCGGCAAAATCTCGCGCCGCACCAAGGTCCTGATCTTCAATTCGCCGAATAATCCGACCGGAACAGTATTCAGCGAACGAACGCTCAGGAAGATCGCTGAGCTCGCCACCGAGCACGATCTTTGGGTCATCGCAGACGAAATCTACGCGCGTATCTTGTTCGCCGGCGAATACAAATCCATTTGGGCGCTTCCGGGAATGCCCGAGCGCACCATCATCATCGATGGCTTCTCGAAGAGCTTTGCCATGACCGGCTGGCGGCTTGGCTACGGCGTGGCGCCAAAAGAGATAATTGACGCCATGGATTTGCTGGTACTGAACACCTTCACCTGCGCCGCGGAGTTTACGCAGGTCGCCGCCATCGAGGCGCTGCGAGACTCGACAGGCGCGGTGGAAGCCATGGTCCGAGAGTATCGTCAGCGGCGCGACCTGTTCGTCAGCCAGCTCAGCCGTATCGCCGGATTTCGCTGCCAACCGCCCGAGGGCGCGTTTTATGCCTGGGTGAACATCGAAGAAACCGGCCTGAGTGCCGAGGAAATCGCGACGCTGCTCCTCGAAGAAGCAGGGGTCGCGGTCATTGCGGGCGGCGCCTTCGGCCAAGCAGGGAAGAATTATTTGCGCTTTTCTCTTGTAAGCGCGCGAAGTCAATTGCAAGACGCCTTGGATCGCATCGAGCGCGTGTCGGCGCGCTGGCGCGCGGCAGTATCAAAGTAGAACGTCGGTGCATGCGAACAGGAAGGCGTGATATTTGGCCGAGCGGTTGTAGGGGCGCACTTTAGCGCGTCCCAGCCTGGCTTACTGGCGCGTCGAATTGCAATGGCTTCGCTGGAGAAAATGGAAAATGAAACATTTGATTCACGTGGGGCTTGGCGCTTTCCTTATGCTCGTGGCGGCCGTACCGGCGGCGCCGCAGGCGAAAGCCTTCGCGTCCGAAGCGGACGTCCAGAAGATTTACGACCGATTGCTGAAACAGGTCGAGCAAATCCCCATTTACGACAATCACTCCCATGCCACCTTTCCCGATGATTCCGATATGGACGCGCAGGCCGCGCCTCCCGACGAAAGCTCGGTGCTGCGGCTGCGCGACACCAATTCCGAGTTCGTTGCGGGAGCCAAGGCGCTTTTCGGTTACCCCTACGATGACTTCAGCCCGGAGCACTCCAAATGGCTTGCCGAAAAGGAAAAAGCGGCAGAGCAAAGTGGTGGCACAGCGTATTGGAACAGCATTCTCGACACGTTAAACGTGGAGATTTGCCTGGCGAATCGCGTCGCCTTGGCGCCGTATCTCGACCCGAAGCGCTTTCACTGGGTTTTCTTTGTCGATTCGTTTCTGTTCCCGCTCAACAATCGCGACCAAACCGGAAAGAATCCCGACATGGGCGTGTACGTTCCCCTCCAGGAGAAGGTTCTGCAGCGCTATATGAAGCTGGAAAACGTAACGGCGCTGCCCAACGACCTTGCTGGATATGAAGCCTTCGTGCGCCAAACTCTCGGCGATAACAAGAACAAAAGAGGCGGGGTGGCCATGAAGTTTGAGGCGGCGTACTTCCGCTCGTTGTACTTTAGCGATCCGCCGCACGACAAAGCAGAAACCATCTACGCGAAATACCGCGCCGGCGGCGTGCCTTCCGATCAGGATTACCGCACGTTGCAAGATTATATTTTTCGGGTGCTGATCGATGAAGCCGGAAAGCTCGACATTTCTGTGCATTTCCATAGCGCCGTGGGGATCGGTGATTACTTCAGCCTGCGAAACGGTAATCCGTTGAACCTGGAAAATGTGTTGCGCGACCCGCGTTACGCCAAGACGAAATTCGTGCTGATTCACGGGGGTTACCCGTACACGCTGGAGATGATTTGGCTGACCGCCGCGAAAAACGTGTACACCGATTCTTCCCTGATGGGCTACTACGTCTATCCGTCGGAGCTGAAACACATCCTGAAGCAGTGGATTTCGCTCTACCCGGAGAGGATGATGTTCGGCTCCGACGCGTTTCCCTTCAATGAAGCGGTCGGCGCGGAAGAAACCATGTGGCTGGCAGTGCGCTCTGCGCGGACCGCGGTGGCCGCGGCGCTGGCCGAGCTCGTCGCCGAGGGCGCATTCGATGAACACAAAGCATTGGAGCTCGCGCGTATGTATTTGCACGACAATGCCGCGCGGCTCTACGGGGAAATGAAATGAGCACTTCTGCGGTACTGAAATACATTCCATGGAAAGACGTCCAGCGGGAGCATTTGAATCCGCTGATCGACCGCGAAATGGTCGTCGGCGACAAGGTAATGCTGGCGCGCGTGCTGATGAAGAAGGGCGCGCATGTGCCGCTGCACCAGCATCACAACGAACAAGTCACCTACATTCTCGAAGGGGCGCTGAAGTTTGCCATCGACGGCAAGGAAATTGTGGTGCGCGCCGGCGAGGTGCTGTGCATTCCTCCGCATATGCCGCACGAAGCCTGGGCGCTCGAAGATACCGTAGACCTGGACGTCTTCAATCCGCCGCGGGAAGACTGGTTGAACAAAACCGACGATTATCTCCGGCACGGCCGTTAGAAGATTGGCCAGTGTCTTGACGCAGAGGCCGCAAGCTACGATTTGGGCGTAGACAGAAGTTGCCGGCGTTGTTTACCGTAACGGAGTACCTGCTGGCGGGCCAAAGCATCAAAGCGACGAACCCTCTCGGAGACGTCATGAACAAACTCTTGGTTGTGCCCTTGCTGGTGCTCGCGACAGCTAGTGTCATTCGTGCGCAGGTGGAACGTGGATCTTCGCCCGCAGCCACCGGCATCGCCACAGAACCTGTTGGTAGTCCGACTGGCGCGGTCAGTCCAGCACAGAATGGAGTGACCTTTGCCGACGCTGCCTCGCCGTCTCTGTTTGCAATCGCTCGCGTCCCGGCCAGGTTTGGGACAAGCTCGGCCGATTTCAGGTGGAGCAAACCGGCTATGTCCGTTGGAGTACCGGAGCCCTCACCGGCGGCACCAGAACCGAAATTCGTCTTTGGAGGACGCGACGACTTCCGCTGGCAAATGGGTTTGGGAATTTCGATCGTGAGATTCCGCTCCTCGCAGTTCTATGCGACGGGCGTGGGTACGAACACCTCGCTCACCTATTTCACCAATGACTGGTTTGGCGTGGAGGGCAGAGTCACAACGTCGTTTGCGCCGACGATCTACCTGAACGAACACGTGAAGTTTGCGGGTTACGGGGTTGGTCCGAAGCTGGCTTGGCGACAGCAGAAATTCGAGCCATTCGTTCACGCCATTTTCGGCGGAGTGCACATTTTGCCGCAGACCGCACTGGGAAGTGCCAATGGGTTTGAGTCCCAGGTGGGAGGAGGCGCGGGTTACCGTTTCAATCCGCGCTTATCGACCCGGGTCATAGTGGATTGGGTGCGGACGCGGCTGTGGGGCCAATGGCAAGAAAATGCGCAGGCCGCGGTGGAAGCCGTGCTGCACTTCTAGCCGGAGCGAGCGCCTGCATCGCATGGCCGGATCCCTAACTTAATCTCCGAGCCTGAATTTCACCAGATTTTGCAAACCTGCGCGCGCACCATGGTGTCTCCCTTTTTGCAGCCGAAGGCGCGGGCAAATTCCGCCATATTCGAGATCGGACCATTGCCGCGGAACCGTGGCAGCGGGTGCGGATTTGTGTTGGCCAGAAGGCGCGCATACTCGAGGCGCGTGTTCGCGCCCCAGACTTGCTCCCAGCCGAGGAAGAAGCGCTGCTCCGGAGTAAATCCGTCCTTATCGGGCGGGCGCGGCTTGCCTTCCAGGGATTTCTCGTACGCGGCGTACGAAATGGTAAGACCGCCGAGGTCGGCGATACTTTCGCCGAGTACCAGCTTGCCGTTCTCGTGCAAATCGGTGTCGACCACGTAGCCATCGAACTGATCGGAAACGCATTGCGCGCGTTCTTTGAAATTTTTCAAATCATCGGGCGACCACCAATTCTTCAGGTTGCCCTGGCCGTCGAACTGGCTGCCGTGATCGTCGAATCCGTGGGTGATTTCGTGGCCGATGACCGCGCCCATGCCGCCATAATTCACGGCATCGTCCGCTTTGGGATCATAGAAGGGCGGCTGCATAATGCCGGCGGGGAAAACGATTTCGTTCATGCTGCTGTTATTGTAGGCGTTGACGGTGGGCGGCGTCATGCCCCACTCGGTACGGTCCACGGGCTTGCCGATTTTGTTCAGCCGGCGATCAAACTCGAATTCGGTGCTGCGCTCCAGGTTTTGCAGATATGCCGCGCGCTCGATTTTCAGCGCCGAATAATCGCGCCATTTATCCGGATAACCGATCTTTAGTGCAAAGGCGTCGAGCTTGGCGGTGGCCTGCGCGCGTGTCTCAGGTCCCATCCAGGGCAGTGTCTTCAAATCGTCGCGCAACGCCGCGATGAGGTTATGCACCATTTCCAGGGCGTGCGCTTTGGCCTCTGGCGGGAAGTATTTTTGGACGTAGACTTGGCCGAGCGCCTCGCCCAGACTTCGATCCGTGGATTGCACGCAGCGCTTCCAGCGCGGCTGGATCTGTTTGGCGCCGGTCAGGATGCGCCCGCGAAAGTCAAAATCCTCGTTTACAAAGGTTTCCGGCAGCGCCAGAGCGGCTGAATTCACGACATGCCAGCGAAAGTAGGTTTTCCAGTCGTCGAGAGGGACGGACGTGATTTGCGCATTGAGCACCTTGAAGAAGTCCGGCTGAGCAATGTTCATTTCCTGGACCTCGGCATGACCCACGGCTTGCAAGTAGGCATGCCAAGAAAAATCCGGAGTCAGCGACTGCGCGTCCGCCACTTTCATTCGGTGATAGGTTTTGTTGGGATCGCGGAGATCCACATTAGAGATAGAAGCTTTGGCCAAAGAAGTTTCGATGGTTAGTACGGCCGCCGCTTCGGTCGTCGCTTTCTCAGCAGAATCGCCCAGCAGTTCCAGCATTTTGGCGACATGCTGCGTGTAGTCGTTGCGCATTTTCTTTGATTTGTCGTCTTCGCGCAGGTAGTAATCGCGATCGGGGAGACCTAAGCCCCCCTGAATGGCGGTGGCAATGACTTGAGTGCTGTCCTTGGCGTCCTGGTTGGACGTGAAGCGGAACAGGACACCGACGCCGGCTGATTGAAGACGGGCCGCGGTGGCTTGTAGGTCCTGGACATTCTTGATTTGCGCCACGCGCTGCAGCAAAGGGTCGAGTGGCTTGATGCCGGCGGCCTCGATTGCGGGCGTATCCATGCAGCTGGCGTAAAAGTCGCCGGTTTTTTTCTCGTTGGAGTTAGCCGGCGATTCGGACTTCTCCGCGGCCTCGAGAATCTCACGAAGGTTTTGTTGGTTCTTGTCCGCCAAAACGCTGAACGAGCCCCATGTGGGATATTCGGGCGGAATGGGATTGTTCTTCATCCAACCGCCCATGGCAAATTGGAAAAAGTCGTCACAGGGCTTGCAGGACTTGTCGAGATTGGCGGTATCGAAGCCCCAGTAACCCGGGGTGTCCGCGGCAGGACCGGAAGCGTTAGCCTTCATGCCGGCGAGAACAGCGCAGCAGAAAATCGCCAGCGATAGATACAACGCGGAAACGAAACGTCTCGGCATAGTCTCTCCTGAATAGCAGAAGCGCGAATCACCAAAGTTCAAATCATAAAGCAAGACGCAGCAAATGAGATGCGGGTTTCCGTTGTTCCGAAAGGAAACCTTAGCGGAGGGTTGTGCCGTAAAAAATGTTGCGGCCGCCACGCAAATCGCGGCCGTAGGTCAGCACGATAGTCACACCGCCAAAGACGCGAATCTTGCACTGTAAACCGGTGTCCCAGAGCCAGCGTTGCGAGCCGAACAGGCCGGACGGATCGGCAACGGTGCCGTTGTCGAGAAAAGGGCCGACCGTTAAGCGGAAAAAACCGTTCGAGTAAACGTTCTTGTCCATCTCCCAATTCGCCAAGAAGTAGCGGCGGCCCAAGGGAGCGGCCCCTTTGCGCCCGTGAAACGTGCCGGCGTGTCCACGAAGCCAAAGATCGTTGTCTCGCTCGATACCCAGCTGAAATAGCTCATCGAGCGGCACATCTCCTTGTGTATCGCCTGCACGTAACCGGGCCCGGATCTCATAGTCGTCGCCTTTTGCGCGCGGGAACCAATGCGCATCGAGCGAGCCGCGAACAGTTCCGAAGGCTCCTAAGCCATTGGCGAAGGTCCGGCCAACCCGCGCTTGCGCTGAGCCGTCCACGGTGAAACGCCGCTCCGGAACACGCAAGAAGGAAGTGTCGGTTCGCACCCAATAGGCGACGGAAGTGCCGTCAGTGAAGAACGGTGCTTCCGCTGCGGAGATAGGCGCCGCCACGTTGCGGAAGGAGCGACTTGCAACTTCGACTCCGGTGCTCCAATTCCATCGACCGCTCACGATGTGCCGAAACTCTGCGCCGCCCGCGAAGCGCCGGACATTCAAATCGCTCAGTGGGGCACCACCGCCGAAAAATGTGTTGGTGAGGTTCCAGTTTTCGTTGCGCGCGTCGAAGTAAGCCTGCAGGCGCATCGACGGGTCGCGAAACAGGGACGTGAAGACCGCTGCAAAGGCGCGCCGCTTTTCGGAATCCCAGCGGAGCAGGGAAGTGATGTTCACGGCGCGGCGGCCAAGGTTATAAAGCTCCGGATAGACGGTCGCGTAGGGCAGGCCGCCGAGTAGTGAAATCGCGCCTTCAAGTTTTGAATCACCCCAGCCATTTCGTTCGGCAAGGTGCATCGTAGCGTCGTACGCTTCACTGTTCGTGGGCGCCAGGTCCATGCGTACCTGCGGGTAGATCCCGAGCGCACCAAGGCGCGTTTCGGCGCCGAGCAAGGCATCGCGAGTCAAAACTTGCGGCGCGTTGAACCCAATGGCGCGATCCAATAAGCTGCGATCGAGCCGCGGCTCCGGCTGAACAGATACAGAGCGCAAGCGCGGTTTATCGATCCGGTTCCAATACTTCAGCGCGGCTTCCAGATTGCCTTCGAGGAAATAAATACTGGCAAGGAAATTCAGTGCGTAGGCGTCATGAGGGTGAAAACCGAGGGCTCTGCGCAAATCACCCTTGGCGGCTGGGAAATTGTGCTGCTTGTAGCTAACGCCAGCTAGCTCGACGAGGAACCGCGAATCCCCGGGCGCCTTGCGGCGGCCGGTTTCGAAGGCGCGGCGGGCTTCGTCCCAACGCTGCAGCTTGGCGAGTGCCAACCCCTGCAATAGATCCAGCTCGACCGGTTGCTGCGGAGGGCCTTGCGCGAGCTTAGCGGCCTGTTCCCAGTTGCTGCTATCAAAGGCTTTCTGGACGGCAAAGAGACGCGCATCGTCGGAGAGCGTTTGTTGAGCGAATGCCGGCGCGCTAGCCAGAAAGAGCAGCAGGAGAATCAATTGGCCTGCGCGGGTACGGCGAGAAGCATCCAGTTTCTTGCGGCTGACCATTCTTTGTCGAATTCTTGCCGCTCGATCCGCAACAGCTTTCCACGTGCGGGATCGTGGACAAAAACGGCCTCGCGATCCCAATCCATGCCGGTAACCACGACGTAATGGCGTGGCGCCGTCGCTTTTCCCGGTTGAATACTGACAATGAGCGGCCGCCCCTGCGTCAAATGCTGCCTGAGGTCGTCCCACTCGCCACGGACGGCAAACTCGCGAAAGCCAGACTCGCGAATGTAGCGCTCCATATCCGAGGCGTAGATGCCATGAGCTTTGCGGGAATAGAGTTCCTTCTGAATCGCTTCGGCATTGGCCCGCTCCGCTGCGACTTGGCCACCATGAGTACTCCAGTATTGCAGCAGCATAGCAATAGACGCTGAGCCGCAACCATCCTCGGATTGTTTGACGAACGGGACATCGAGCCAGACGCCCGCCTTTTCCTGTGGCACTCCAGCAGCCTGAGCTGACGCCGCGAGAAGGCTCAGCGCCAGGCCTGCAAACGCAGCAGCCATTACACCCTTCCATCCCGCTCGATCTTTGACCGATCCTTAGCGAAGAGCAACGACCAGCAAGATCACTAACAAAGCGATGATAAGTATGACCAGCAGATCTCGATCGGACAGACTACCGGCTTTGCCGCCAGAGAAGTTATTTTGGATTTCCCGCGAACGCTCCGCGAGCTTGGCCAAATCTTCATCACCGATTTGACCGACCGCTTTGTCGACTTTGGCGTAGTCGATATGGGCGTCCTTCAAGGCGTTTTGCGCTTGCGCACTGGAGAAAATCTGCCGCACAACCGCTTCGTTGGCCTGCCGTGTTTGCGCGGGGCGCGTCGCGTCCTGGGTTAGTTCATCGAGGGAAACCACATGCCGGTTGTCCTGGGCTTGAACGCTCGCGGTACCCACCATGGCGCAAAACGCCACAATCAGTGCCAGGAATTGCACAGCCAATCTCGAACGCACCCTCATTCATCCTCCTTTAATTCTATTCGCAGGCCGGGCGAGTAAAGTTTACGGGTTACATGGAGTGCTGACAAGAAAGTTTGCGTGGCGTGCGATCGGCGGCAACATTAGGGGCCGACTCCAAGAGGCAAGCCGCCTTGTGGATGCACGAGGAACGCGCGTCAAATCTTCTCGATGATTACGATAATGGTGACGATGACCACGACCGCCAGGATGATGTACGCCAGCGTCTTAGCGCTAATCGAGCCGGCGGCAAAGTCCCGCTCCGCGTTTCGCGCGCGGTCAGCGAGCTTGGCCACCTCTTCATCGCTTAGTTGACCGATGGCCTTGTCGATTTTGGCGTAATCGACCTTAGCGGACTGAAGGGCCTGCCGGCCCGCATCGGAAGACAAGAGGTGGCGGACTGCTGTTTCATTGGATTGACGCGTTGCGGCAGCCCGAGCGATCTCTTGGTTCAACTCTTCTTGCGGTACGAGGTGCTGGGGGTCTCGCGCCCGTGCGTTTGAGGGTGCGGCGCACATCGCGAAGGAAATTATCCAGGCGCCTGCCTTGACGCATGCCTTCATGGTTCCTCCCTGAACTGTGCTGGGATTTTGAGATTCGTTGTCTAAGCGTTCGCCGGTCCGTCTGGCGAGCCCCAAGGTGCTGGCTGCTATTCGGCGGCAAGCTGCGTTTGATATTTGGAGATGTCCACGTGCCGCCATTCACCCTTCTCAATGCCTTGACGAATTTGGGCGGCGTTTTTGCCCTTTCGGTTTTGCTCGTAGGTATACAAAGCTTCGCTCAGGCATACGCCGCATTCGGAGCCATGCTTGGTGGCGAAACAATCGAGTAAACTCTTGTGTCCTTGGCTGCGATCGCAATGGCAATAGCAAGGCTGCTGGTAGAGCACCTTCTTGATACGAGCCGCCAACGCATAGGTGTTCTGGACCACGACATTGGCGAAGAGCGAAGGGCCGAGTGTGTCGGGCAGGGCGGCATGCGGAGCTTCTGTGTGGAAAGCGGGAACCGACTCTTCGGCGTTTTGCGATTGCGAAGTAACGCGAGTCGGCCAGAAAACAAGGACCATGGCCACAGCAGTCAATACCACCCGGCAAGCGACTTTGTTTCGTGCGAGCATCTTGGCCCCCAAGGTTCTAACTTCTATCGAGGTTGCGCCGCTAATGGACCGTTCCACTGTACGTCGAGGAGCGCCGAATTTCCAGGGAGGAACATAAACGCAAACTAGTTTAATGAAGCGTTCGGGGAAGGGAGGGGTCGCGCGGAGCCAATGCTGATGGTGCGTTTTGCGAGATGTTTGGCGCGAAGGTTGCGCTGCACACGGCGTCCCCAGGTGCGAACGAATGCGAAATTTAATGCCCCGCCAATGGCGGAGCTGGCCAGGGGAATCAAACGTCCCACCCACTTTTCGGCGCTTTCCGCGCCTAGACGGACGGCGAGCCGCTTGGCCATGGCCGGCCCGGCTTTTTCCAGTAGCTGTTTTTCAGCGAAGTCTTTGCCGTAGTCGACGCCCGCAGCGCCAGCGGCTGCCAGCCACAATTCCAGGCGTTCATCCTGCTTGGCTTCAAATCCGTACAGCAGGCAGAGGCGTTGGATCAACCGCAGGGTAATGGCCGTCAGCAGGCCAACGTCAGGCATCAAGGTGATCATTCCGCCCAGGCCGAAGCCTGCGCCTTCGAGCAAAGCCAGTCGCTGCGCTTCGCGAATCAGATTTTCGGCTATGGCATCTAATTGCTCGAGCGGCACGTCTTGCATTCGGCCGAAGCTTGGCACCCACAGACCATACTTATCGGCGAGCTGCCGGCGGAAATCCTCCGGCTGCACTTCGATGGAGCGCAGGCCGCGTTTCACGCCGAAGCGCAGAGCACGATTCAAGCCGCGCTGCAATAAAGACCTTCGCCGGTCATAAGGTAACTCACGCATAGATACCAACATCCTAGGGTGGTTAGACTCGGTGAGCAACCCCGGCGTTGTACCGCGGCGCGCAGCGGTTAACTGGATTTTGGTACAGGGTACAAGGAACGCGGCATAGAGGCTGCTGTACTACTTGACGCGGAGACGCTTTTAGGTAAACTGCATTTTTCATTATGGCCACTGGAGCACAATTCGTTCCCGCGACAGTCGCCCCGGAATTTGATTTTCCGCAGCGCGAGGCGGCCTTTTTCTACGGCCTGTTCCTGCGCGGTCATTCCGCCGAGCAGCTTCGCCGCGACATTGAAGTGCCTCCCGCAGTGTTAGCCAAGTGGCATCGCGAAGCCGAGCGCGAGCCGGAGTTGCGGGATATTTTCTTCCGCATGGTGGAATATCGGCGCCACGTTCTCGCCATCTTCGATTCTCTGGTCGGTTGGGACGGCCAGACCCAGACGCAACGCATTCAGTAGTCAATCCTGTTTTCGGCGATCGTATCGCGCAGAATTCCAAGTTTTCCCTGTAATCCTGTCCGAGCGTCCAGGTCAAAAAAGGGCAGGCAACCTCTTGCCGATTCGGATGTTCTAAGCACTCCCAGGGGCGCAAGTCTCACAAAATGAAAGAGATTTCCGCAATTGACCGCGACCACTCAGCAGGGTAGAATTCAGTCGTCCTAGGGTAGAGGTGTCTATGCCACGGTTAGTGCAAGCACTTTTCATTGCATTCTGCTCTATCGCCGTTAGTGCCCCGCCGTGTCCCGCACAGGAAGCCAAAGATCCCAACGCCGGTGTGCCTCCCGCACCGCAGAAGCTTAATAAAGAGCAAAAGCGAAAGATCAAGAAAACTCTTAAGGAACTCGACACCCCTTACCGGCAGTGGCTCGAAGAAGACGTGATCTACATTATTTCCCCGGAAGAGCGTCAGGCGTTCTTGCAGTTGGAAACCAACGAAGAGCGCGAGCAATTCATTGAGCAATTCTGGCTTCGCCGCAGCGCCAATCCTGACCTTCCCGAAAACGACTTCAAAGAAGAGCATTATCGCCGCATCGCTTACGCCAACGAACATTACGCTTCGGGCATTCCGGGTTGGAGGACGGACCGTGGCCGCATGTACATCATTTGGGGCCCGGCGGACGAAGTTGAGTCTCACCCAACGGGTGGAACCTACGATCGCCCGATGGAAGAAGGCGGTGGCTCCACAACCACGTATCCCTGGGAAACCTGGCGTTATCGCTACATGGAGGGCATCGGCGAGAACGTGATCTGGGAATTTGTGGACCCCAGCGGTTCTGGCGAGTACAAACTGACGATGGATCCCTCGGAAAAAGACGCGCTGCTGCACGTTCCCGGCGCAGGTTTGAGCTTGCTGGAATCCATGGGCATGGCGTCGAAGACGGACCGATTCACGCGTTCCGATGGAACGAACCTGCCGACCGCGATGGGCGGCACGCCCGCGAGCATGGATGAGTTCAATCGCCTGGAGCAATTCTCGAAGGCTTTCCGTCCACCGCCGGTGAAGTATAAGGATTTGGAAGCGCTGGTGACCGCGCGCATCGTGCGCGATCAGTTGCGTTTCAGCTATCGCACCGATTTTATGAAAGTGACCAATGACACGGTGCTTGTGCCCGTGACGGTGCAAATCCCTAACAACCAGTTGTCATTTAATTTCAAGGAAGGCGTGCATTCCGCCACGCTCAATATTTTTGGCCGCGTGAGCACGTTGACGGGCCGCGTGGTGCAAACGTTTGAGGATCCTGTTAGCAAAGATTTTCCGGAAAGTTTGTTTCAGCGGTCGGTGAAGCTGCAATCTATCTATCAGAAAGCGGTTCCGCTGCGCCCGGGCCTTTATCGCCTGGACATCGTCGTGAAGGACGTGAAGAGCGGCAACGTCGGTGTGATCAATACACGCCTGCAAGTGCCTAGGTTCGACGACGATACTCTTGCGGCCAGTTCCCTGATTTTGGCGGACCAATTGGAGCACGTCCCCGCCAAGCAAATTGGGACAGGTCAATTTGTGCTCGGATCCTCAAAAGTTCGGCCTAAGCTGGACGGTGAATTCACTTCCAATGAGCGCCTCGGCATCTACATGCAGGTGTACAACCTGAAGCCGGACGACAAGACGCACAAGTCCAACGCTACATTCCAATACACGGTCAAGAAGGGCAATGAGAAAGTGTGGCAGGCCAAGGAAACCTCGGAAGAAATGAAACAGACCGGGGAGCAAGTGACAATCGAGCGGCTTCTTCCTCTGGCTACACTGACCCCGGGCAAGTACTCGCTGGAGATCATTGCGACCGATACGCTGTCCAACAAGACCGTTACCAAGACTGCTGATTTTACCGTGAAGCCGCCAGCCGAGGTTAAAGCTGCGGCGAACGCCACGCCCGGCGGGAGGTAGTTTGTCGTGAAACGGGAGCGGCTCCGAATCTTTGGGGCGATGGTCCTGACGGCAATGTGTTTGCCGCTTGTAGCGAACACGTCGACGGCCCAGACAAGGCCTGCCTCTGGAAAGCTTACCGGTGTGGTGCGCGACGCCACGGGTACTCCTCAAATGGGAGCTACCGTGGAAGTGGTCCCGGAAATTGCCGGGGCTGCGGCGCGGTTAGGCTTCCTCACCAATACGCAAGGGATCTTTCGCGGCGACCGTGTGGCGCCGGGCTTGTATACCGTGCGTGTGACGCTCGCGGGTTTCCTTCCGACACTCCAGCAGCATGTGCGCATCAGTTCTCATCTGACCACGGTTGTGCGTGTCGAGCTGGAATCCATGTTTGCTTCGCTCGATCAGTTGCGGCGCCAGCCTGCCGCAGTTCCGGTCGAAAATGACGACTGGAAATGGGTATTACGGTCAGCGTCGGTAACGCGGCCGGTGCTGGAATGGACTGACGACGATGACAATCCGGTGGCCGCGAATACGGATGTACAGGATTTGCGTCCGCGGGCGCGTTTGGACTTTACGGATGGCGCACGGCGCCCGGGATCAGCGTCCAATCTTCCTTCGGCCCCTACAACCGCGTTTGCCTATGATCAGAAGCTCGGCGGGCCGGCTCGGCTGTTGCTCGCGGGTGAAGTGAATTATGAAGGTACCGCTCCCGGCGGCGGGTTCGCGACCGTATGGCTGCCGGGCGGCTCGATGGCCGGGGGCCCGCACAGCAGTTTGGTGGTTCGCGAATCGAAGCTGGGACCGGCGGGTCCCACATTCCGTGGCATCCGCATGGAACAAAGCGGTGGGCTTGCACTGGGTAATGGCGCGGTGCTTCGCTATAGCGGCGAATACGTGCTTGTTGGCATGACCAAAACGGCCACTGCGCTGCGCCCTCGCCTGGAGCTGGACCTGCGTGCCTCAGACGGGTGGCAGACTTCAGTGATCTTCGCTTCCGAGTCTGGGCCATCATTGCCTCTCGATGCCAACGAACGTGAAGTTGGCGGCGAATTGGCTGCGGCTCTGGACGAGCTGGATTCCCTTCCAACCATGCTCTGGCACGATGGAAGGCCCGTGTTGCAAGGCGGCTGGCACGAAGAAATCGCCGCGGAACACAGGCTGGGCTCTCACGGCGAGCTTCAGGTCGCCGGCTTTCATGACGACAACCGCCACGTCGCCATTTTTGGCCGCGGCAACGACCTGCCGGCGGCCGACTATTTCCAGGACTACTTCTCCAACGGGTTCGCCTATGACGGCGGCTCCTCCGCAAGCTGGGGAACGCGCATCGCCCTTCGCCAGAAGCTGACCGAAACCTTCGAAATGACCGCCGTGTACGCCTATGCTGGTGCTCTCAGTACATCCAGCGATGCCATTGACGGTGATGGCCCCATGCGCGAGTTTCTGCACACTGCTATGCACAGTTCGCTTGGAGCAAATATCTCCACTAGGCTTCCTCACATCCGGACTCGGGTGGACGGCGGGTATAAGTGGGTCAGTGGCGCGGCCATTGCCCGGCTGGATGGTTTCGGGGAGTCCCTATACCAGATGGAGCCTTTTGTTCATTTGGGTGTGCGTCAAGCTTTACCTAAGTTCGGCCCAGGCCGCTGGGAAGCGAACGCGCGTTGCGACAATCTTTTTGCGCAAGGGTACGTATCCGCCGCTACTCAGGACGGCCACGCCGTCTTGGTACCCGCGTTTAGGAGCTTCCGAGGCGGTCTCAGCGTCCAGTTTTGAGCCCCGGGAAGGTCTGAAAAGCTGTATTCGGTATTCCATAAAGTGGATGCGACCAGCTTCGCCGCAGACGTCAAGCCTCTAACCCTATGAAGCCAAGTGGGTTCCGGGTGCATCGGTCCATTCCCCAGTGGACATTGGTTTGCACTCAAATAGCGCTGAAGGTGTATTCCCGCCCGGTTCGGATATGAAGCAGAATTTGCGAGTCAGCCTCGGTGCCGTTGTGCTGGCGCTTGCCACGCTGGCGGCGGTCATTTTCGCCTGGCTGAACTTCGTCCAGCGCGAAACCTTCGAGAGCCCGGATGACGGCGTCGCGTGGCTAGACACGGCGAGGGGCCCCCAGGCTTGGAAACTCGCTCCCAATTCACCGGCGGGCCGGGCCGGCGTGCGCCCTGGCGACATTCTACTGGCCATCAACGGCGCTTCGGTAAGCTCGCAAATCCAAGTGACGAAGCGCTTGTGGCGCGCTGGTGTCTGGACGCAAGTCCGGTATAAGCTGCTGCGCAATAACGACGAATTTGAGGCTCAGGTCGTCACCGCGCCCGCGGACACCCCCGCCTCGCTCGAGAATTATAGCCGTGTGGTGGGGCTGCTCTACCTGTTTATCGGCCTGTTCATTTTCATCCGGCGGTGGAATGCCCCCCGCGCAGTGCACTTTTACATTTTCTGCCTCGTTTCCTTTATCTTATATTGCTTCCACTACAGCGGCAAGCTCGATACGTTTGACTACGAAGTCTATTGGGCCAACATCGTGGCGCGCCTGCTGGCGCCCGCCTTGCTCCTTCATTTTGCCCTGGTCTTCCCCGCTCGCGGACAGGGCACGGTGCGTTCGATTGCCCGGCTGACCCTGGTATACGGGCCACTGGTCGCGCTGCTGCTGTTTCACGTCAGCACAGCGCTGAACATTCTGGGCTTCATCCCCTGGCTGGGCTCGCGCGTTCTCTTGGACAAGCTGGAGTTCGGTTATCTGGGAGGTTACTTCCTGATCGCCGGGCTGGTGTTCTACAAAAGCTTTCGCGAGGCGCCCTCCGGCGTGCTTCGCCAGCAATTGAAGTGGCTCACCGGCGGAACGCTCGCAGGCAGTTTGCCTTTCACGTCGCTTTACATCGTGGCGTTCGTGTTCGATGTAATGCGCTACCCGTGGATTCGGCTGTCTGTGCTGAGCCTGGTTTTGATCCCGCTTTGTTTCGGCTACGCCATCATTCGTTATCGCTTGATGGACGTGGACATCATCTTCAAGCGTGGCCTGGCGTACACCGCGGCGACAGCGGGAGTGGCTGCCGTTTACTTCGCTTCTATCGCCTTGATCGCCGATATTTCGCACGCGCAGACCACCGGCCCGGTCGGCGGCATGATTGCCATCGTCATCGCCGCTTTTCTCTTTCAACCGTTCCGCGAGTGGGTCCAAGCGCGCTTGGATCGCTTCTTCTATCGTGACCGGCTCGATTATCGCCGCACGTTGATCGAGTTTGGCCGCACACTCACCAACGAAGTGCGCTCAGACCCGATGCTTGGGTCGGTGATGGACCGCATCTCGCAGACACTGTTGGTGGATCGCATCGCTATTTTCATGGAAGACCCGCTGCACCCGGGAGAGATGCGCTTGGCGCGCTCCATGGGGGTGCGTCTGTCCGAGCCCATGAATCTTGCTTTCCTCGAGCCGGCCCGGCCCGAGTTTTCTCGCGGGGCGCTGTTTTTCGAGTCGCCCCGAGCGGCAAGGGACGTCAGTGATTCCGTCCAGCAAACACTGGAACAGTTGGACCTGAACTATTTTATACCCTGCCGCATTCGTGAGCGCACCGTAGCCGTACTCGGACTGGGCAAAACGGTCGACGGCGATTTCCTTTCGAGTGACGACGTGGAGCTTGTGCAGACCATAGCCGGCTATGTGGCCGTGGCTTTGGATAACGCCCAGCTGTACAGCTCGCTCGAGCAGAAAGCATTGGAAATTGCCCGGCTCAAAGATTTCAGCGAGAACATCGTGGAGTCGCTCAATGTTGGCGTGCTGGCCGTCGACCTCGGCGGGATCGTCGAATCCTGGAACACCCGAATGGAGCAGCTCTTCGGCGTAACTCGCCAGGAAGCGGTCGGGCACCGGTTGCGCGCGCTTCTGCCGGAAGCTCTGGCCTCGGAAATTGCCGCGCGCAAGGACGATGAACAGATCAGCGGCATCTACAAGCACCGGCTGCTCCATCAGGGAAAGTGGCTGACGCTGAACGTCTCCATTACCCCGCTGGTCAGCAAATCCGGCGAGCGCATCGGCCGCCTGCTGCTCTTCGACGATGTGACCCAGCGTGACCGCATGGAAGAGCAAATGACGCAAACCGAGAAGCTCACCTCTCTCGGTCTGCTGGCCGCCGGCGTGGCCCATGAAGTGAACACGCCGTTGGCGGTGATCTCTAACTACATCCAGATGCTTGCCAAGCAAATGCCAGAGGGCGATCCGCGTCAGGCTATTATCGAAAAAATCGTCAAGCAAACGTTCCGCGCCAGCGAAATCGTCAATAATTTGCTGAATTTCTCGCGCACGGGGGCCGCGGAATTGGCTGATATTGACGTCAACCGCGTGGTCGAAGAGACGCTTTCTCTTGTGGCGCACCCGTTGAAGACCTCCCAAATTCACATCGTGAAACAGCTCGGCGACTCATTGCCCGCCGTCCGGGGGTCCGCCAACAAACTCCAGCAAGTATTCCTGAATCTCTTCCTAAATGCGCGCGATGCCATGCCCAGCGGTGGGATGCTGGAGATTCGCACCGCAGCACACAATGGAAGCGTGGAGATCGAAGTTGCCGATACCGGCGCGGGCATCCCTCGCGAGGACATTAACCGCATCTTTGACCCCTTTTTCACCACCAAGAGCGGCGGCCGCGGCACGGGGCTTGGACTCTCCGTCAGCTACGGTATAATCAAAGAGCATTCTGGAAAAATCGATGTCCGCTCCACATTGGGCAAAGGCACGTCCTTCCACGTTGAGTTCCCCGCAGCCGGGAAAGCAGTCCATGTCTAAAGGCTCGATTCTCGTCGTCGACGATGAATCAGAGATACGCGAAGGCCTTGAGCTTCTGCTGACCAGCGAGGGCTATGGCGTTTCCAGCGCTGGCACGGGAGAATCCGGTTTGGCCAAGCTGGAAGAGCGTCCCTTCGACTTGTTGCTGCTGGATGTCAGCTTGCCGGACCGCAATGGCCTTGATCTTTTGAAGGAAGTACGCCGCCGCGACCCACACCTTTCTGTTGTTTTGATCACCGCATACGGCTCCATCGATATGGCCCGCGCCGCCTTTAAGAGCGGCGCGATGGACTACATCACCAAACCGTGGTCCAACGACGAATTGCTCGCACAAGTCGCCCAGGCCGTGGAATCACGCCGTTTGCGTGAGGAAAACGTACAGCTGAAGCGTGCTCTCAAGCAGCGCTTCAATTTCCCCAGCATCATTGGCAAGAGCGAAAAGATGCTCACGCTGCTGGATCTGGTGGCCCAGGTTGCGCCTTCGCGTTCTACGATTTTAATCAGCGGCGAGAGCGGCACCGGCAAAGAACTCATTGCCAAAGCCATTCATTCCGCTTCGCCGCGCGCCGACAAGGCGTTTGTTCCCGTGAACACCGGTTCGATCCCGGTGGATTTGCTGGAGTCGCAGCTCTTTGGGCATGTGAAAGGCGCATTTACCAGCGCGGTATCCTCGAAGAAAGGCCTTTTTGAAGTTGCCGACCAGGGCACTATTTTCTTTGACGAGATCGCTACCATCAGCCATGAGACCCAAGCGAAGCTCCTCCGCGTCATTCAAGAACGCGAATTCATGCGCTTGGGCGGCACCGAACAAATCAAAGTGGACGTGCGCATCGTGGCCGCCTCCAACGTTGATTTGCTTACGCTTGTCCGCGAAGGCCGCTTCCGCGAAGACCTGTATCACCGCCTGAATGTGATCCATCTGCAGTTGCCGCCGCTGCGCGATCGCCGCGAGGATGTCCCCGCGCTGCTCGCTCACTTTCTCGAGCGCTACTGCCGAGAGAATGCCAAGCCGATGCGCCTGTTCACACCGGGAGCTTTGAAGCTGCTGATGGACTACGACTGGCCCGGCAACGTGCGGGAACTGGAGAACGTCGTGGAGCGCGCCGTGGTTCTTTCCACGCAAGAGCGCGTCGACGCGGACCTGCTCCCCGAAAATATCCGCAGCAAGGAAATTGTTCGCGGCGTGCGCCTGCAGCTTTCTGAATTTGTTCCGCCGCTTCCCGGCGAGCCCGGCGCACGCTCTGCGGCAGATCACCCGCAGCCTTCGCTCTTTCAAATCATGGACGAGATTGAGCGCCGCATCATTGTGGACATGCTCGAGCGCACTAGTTGGAACCAGACCGAGGCCGCGGAGCGCTTCATCATTCCGCTTTCCACCCTCAACCAGAAAATCAAGCGCCTCGGCATTGACGTGCGCCGCCGTGGCCGCGGCGACGAGACGTTCACCGCCTCCATCGGCAAATGATCTCCTGGGTTTACATGTAGCGGCATCAGGGCGGCAGGTCAGCCTCACGCAAGTCCTAAACGCCGTGCTGCACTGAACCGACGGCGCGCGCATTTCATTTCACGCAATTTCACCTTGCATCTCTCCACCGCTGTAGGCACAGTACCTTGCTATGCTTTTGCGGCTCGCCAACCCCCCGGGGCGTTTGCTGCTGATTGTGCTTGCTTTTCTTTTGGCGGTCGCACTCTCCTTTTTCAGTATACGCAACGCCTTGGCCGCACAAGATGCGAGCCTCGGTACGTCGGATGGATACCAGAAAGCGGCGCGGCTCGAGCCCGGAAATTTTCAGAACTGGTATCTCCTCGGCCATTTTTGGCAATACTCACTGAATGAAGCCGATCCGGACCGCGCCATCGATGCCTATCGCACCGCTCTCCATCTCAATCCCCTGGCGAGCGACGCGTGGCTGGATCTCGGCACTCTTTATGAATCCGAAGATCGCCTCCAAGAGGCCAGGGACGCATTCCTCGCCGCCAAGCGCGCTTATCCCCTTTCCGCTGAGGTTTCCTGGCGTTACGGCAATTTTCTCTTACGCCAAGGACAGATTCCGCAGGCGTTCGCCGAAATCCGGCGCGCCCTCTCCGTGGACCCGAAGCGAACCGCCGAGGCGTTCTCGCGCTGTTGGCGTGTCGACCCCGATATCCACGTCATTCTGGACAACATCCTCCCTCCCGATCGCAACGGCTATCTCGATGTGATCCGCGAGCTGGCCTATGCGAATCAGCTTGGAGCTGCCCTGGTGGTTTGGGAGCGTCTCGTCTCCCTTCATCCTGATCTGCGAATCGTCGAGATAATTCCGTTCGCCAATGCGCTGCTCCAACAGCATCAATTTGACGAGGCGCAGCGCGTTTGGAAGGAGGCTGTCCGCCTGTCGAGCGAACCTCCCGCCGGAGATCCTCCTGGCTCCGCGATATGGGACGGCGGTTTTGAGACGGATGTCCGCGGTGGAGGCTTGGCTTGGGTCTTTTCTCCTCCCCCCCGCAGCGTCAAAGTCAACAGGGACACGCAAGAAAAGCACGCCGGCCGCGCTTCTCTGCGCCTCGATTTCGACGGCAAGCGCAACGTCCGTTTCGATGCCGTTTGCAACTACCCGATCGTCCGACCCGCGACGCCGTATCTTTTTTCCGCGTGGATACGCACGCAAAGACTCACGACCGATCAGGGTATTCGCTTCCGCTTGACCTGGGCCGAAAACTCGCATTCCAACGCCATGGAAACCCCCGACGTCCACGGCAGTGAACCCTGGACGCAAGTGCAAATCCCGTGGACCTCGCCCGCAGACGTCCACCAGATCAGCGTGTGCGTCGTCCGTGATACCAGCGACAAGGTGGACTCTCAGATTCAAGGCACCGCTTGGGTCGACGACGTCTCGCTCGTGCCGCGTAGTCCGTTGCCCTCAAATCCATGAAATTCTTCCGCGTCGGAATCTGCGCGCTCATCGCTTTTGGAATTCTCGGCCACGGTGCGGTGGAGGAATGGGCGCGAGCGGTTTTAGAGACGGGCGCCGGCATTCTGTGTCTTGCCTGGGCCGTGCGTGCTTATTTGTACCGGGAAGAGGAAATCACGATTTCTCCGCTTTTGCCCCCTTTGGTGTTATTCGCGTTGGTTGTCCTGGGCCAATTGCTGTTTCGAGTCAGCGTCTCGCCCTACCACACTCGCACCGAGCTACACCTCCTTGTGGCTTATATCCTGATGGTTTTTCTCGTCACTCAGGCCTTTCGCGGCGTTGCCGAGTGGCGAACTTTGATTTGGTTTCTGATGTCCTTTGGCTTTCTGGTGGCGATTTTCGGGATTCTTCAGCAGCTCACATTCAACGGCAAGCTCTACTGGTTTCGTGACATGCGCTTCGGCGGCATTCCCTTTGGCCCCTATGTGAACCGCAATCACTTTGCCGGATTTGCGGAGATGGTCATTCCCGTGTCTCTGGTGCCTCTATTGATGGGAAGAGTCCGGCGGGAACGCTGGATAATCGTGACCCTATTCGCTCTTCTGCCCATCGGGGCCCTTTTCCTCTCGGCATCACGTGGT
>Ga0307479_10001382_pt1 | contig 22119 bp, 16 predicted proteins | sample atmos_gasesECM4C_FD_203743 | JGI IMG/M metagenome (GOLD analysis project Ga0307479, IMG submission 203743) | Hardwood forest soil microbial communities from Morgan-Monroe State Forest, Indiana, United States - atmos_gasesECM4C_515 | ecosystem: Environmental > Terrestrial > Soil > Temperate...
CGGTCGGTCATGATCGCGACCCGATCCACTTGTCCGTACGCTTCGAACAGCTGGCGCAGTTCTTCTTCCGACGTGTTGAAATCCAGGTTTCCAACGAAGATGTTCTTCAAGCGCGTGCCTCGGGGGTTGAGCTATTTGAGTGTAGCGACTTCGGCGGGAAGTCAGGTGGCACCTGAGCCCTTCCTGGAATCGAGGCCGGAGCGAGCGAACAGTCAAACGCGGGAGAGAGTATAGCAGGAAAAGTCCAGCCCAGCGGACATGGTTCTCCCCTCAGCGCGAGGGTGGCTGCGGTCTGCTGCAGCACAGTGGCAGACTTTCGAAGCCTACGGGATGCCGTCCCAATTGTGCCTCAGGCACGAGCGCTCGCCTGATCGCGGCGTTCCTGCTGGCGAGGTCAAGCCGCGTCTCGCCGGGCTCCTGGAATGCGCCCGCTGCGCTGTGGAACCCAAGGTCCCCTTCGACTTATGCCTCACTCCGCTCGGGATAACGGTGGGTCGAGATCGCGAATCGCCCTTAGCAGTCATCGACTCCCCAATACCCTTCCCGATGATAGCCCAGGCGGAGCACGCGGTTTCTGGGGTCGTGACGCTTGCCGCAGGTGGGGCACGGAATGAAGCTGCGCATGTGCACGCCCTTGCGATCAAAGTCTTCGGAAACCGCGAAACTTGTGCCACAACTGCACGGGATGAGGAACATCCGTAATGGAGCGTGCTCCTGCCTGTGCATTTTCAATTTTTTCCGCCGTAGTAGAATGCGCCCATGACGCTGAATTCCACGATCCAAATCGCGTACTGGACAGCCGGAATCGTGTACTCGATGGTTGGGACCGTGGCCGCTATCGGGGCGCTCCTCGTATATCGTAACAATTCCAAGCGGGAACGCGCGCGCTGGGCGGAGGGGCTGTACGCGCGCTTTTACGAAAAACCCGAGCTGAAGAAAGTGCGCGATCAACTGGATTGCGGGGCGGGAGATGCGGGCGTCGCGAGCCTGGTCTCTGAGGAATCGTCTGCTCTCACCGACTACTTGAATTTCTTCGAATTCGTCGCGTATTTGAAATCATCAAAACAATTGTCAGAGTCCGATGTCGAGGCGCTCTTCGGCTACTATCTGAATTGTCTTCGCCGGCACAAGGAAGTGGTCGCATACTTGCGGGATAAGGACAAAGGGTTCGAGTACCTGAGGAAGTTGTTGATCCATGGCCAAAGCTGAGAGTGGCGCGGAGAGCAAGCGAAAGCGTTACCTGTTTTCTTACGGGACGCTGTTACCACGCCTGGCGCCGCCCGAGATCAGGCCGACCGTGCAGCGGCTCCGACGGGTGGGGAAAGGGTTTGTTCGGGGCCAGCTGTTTGACTTGGGCGAATATCCGGGAGCGATCCTGAGCCGCACCGGCCCGCCCATCGCCGGGCAGATTTTTGAATTGCCGGATGACCCCGAGGTTTTGCATCGCCTGGATGAGTACGAAGGCTTTGACCGCTCTGACCCGCAGGCGAGCCTTTTTATTCGACGGCGACGCCACGTCCAGCTTGCCGGCGGAAGCAAGATTTTCTGCTGGGTGTACACCTACAACCGTCCTCTAGAGGCAGCGCGTGCCGTGAGCGGCGGTGACTACTCGAAAGCCCGTGCGCGCCGGGGGCGGCGAGTTCGTGCCGAGCGTCACTGAGCGTTTTGCACGCCCGCCAGAGCACCCTTCTTGCGTTTGTTCGACTGCAGAATTTTCTTTCTCAGGCGCAGCGACTTGGGAGTGATTTCGACGAATTCATCGTCGGCGATGAACTCGATGGCCTGCTCGAGGTTCAATTGGCGATAGGGAACCAGGCGAATCGCTTCATCGGAAGTCGATGCGCGCATATTGGTCAGTTTCTTTTCGCGCACCACGTTCACGTCGAGGTCGGTATCCTTGGCGTTCTCGCCGATGATCATGCCTTCGTAGACGTCGACGCCGGGGCCGACGAAAAGTTCGCCGCGCTCCTGCAGGTTGTAGAGCGCGTATGAGGTCGTGACTCCGCCACGATCGGCGACCAACGCTCCTGTCGGCCGGTGCGGGATGTCGCCCTGCCACTCGGTGTATCCGTCGAAGAGCGAATTCATCACGATGGTGCCGCGCGTGTCGGTGAGGAGCTGACTGCGGAGTCCAATCAATCCGCGGCTGGGAACGCGAAACTCGATGCGCACTCGTCCATAACCGTGGTTGTGCATGTTGGCGACCTCGCCTTTGCGCGCGCCCAACTGCTCCATGACGACGCCGACGAACTCTTCGGGAATGTCGACGGTGAGATACTCGACGGGCTCCATCAGCTTGCCGTCGATGCGCTTGGTGACGATCTCCGGCTTGCCGACCATCAATTCGTAGCTTTCGCGGCGCATCATTTCGATCAGGATGGAAAGCTGCAATTCGCCGCGGCCCAGTACTTTGAAGGAGTCCGTGCTTTCGGTCTCCTCGACGCGCAGGGATACGTTGGTGAGCAGTTCCTTCGCCAGGCGCTCTCGCAAGTTGCGTGAGGTGACGTAGCTGCCGTCTTTCCCGGAGAACGGCGAGTTGTTGACGGTGAACAGCATGGTGATGGTGGGCTCGTCGATGACGATGGGCGGCAGGGGCGCCGGACTCTCGGCGTTCGTAATGGTCTCGCCAATCGTGATGCCTTCGACTCCGGCAACGGCGACGATATCCCCAAGTTCGGTTTCCGTGATGTCCACTCGCTTCAGGCCCGAGAACGAGAACAGCTTGGTGATTTTAGTTTTCTGGAAAGAGCCGTCGCGCTTGGCGATGCTGACCTCTTCTCCGGTCCACATCTTGCCGTTGAACACGCGCGCGATCGCAAGCCGCCCGAGGTAGTCGCTGTAGTCGAGGTTTGCGACGAGAATTTGCAGCGGACCGGTCAGATCGCCCTGCGGTTCCGGAATCGTTTTCACGATGGCATCGAAGAGCGGCTCGAGGTTCTGGCCGCCACGCTTCATGTCGCTCGAAGCGGTACCCACCTTCGCGTTTGTATAGAGAACCGGGAACTCGAGCTGGTCTTCCTTGGCATCGAGATCGATGAACAAGTCGTAGATTTCGTTAAGGACCTCCTGAGGACGGGCGTCAGGGCGGTCGATTTTGTTAATGACCACGATGGGAGGAAGTTTGGCTTCGAGCGCTTTGCCCAGGACGTAGCGTGTCTGCGGCAGCGGACCTTCACTGGCGTCAACCAGGAGCATCACGCCGTCGACCATCTTGAGCGCGCGTTCCACTTCTCCACCGAAATCGCTGTGCCCGGGAGTGTCGACGATGTTGATCTTCGTCCCGTGATAGAAGACGGAGGTGTTTTTGGCGAGGATGGTGATGCCGCGCTCGCGCTCCAGTTCGTTCGAGTCCATCACGCGCTCGACGTGAGTCTCATTCGAGCGAAAGGTGCCGCTCTGCTGCAGCATGGCATCCACCAGCGTGGTCTTGCCGTGGTCGACGTGCGCGATGATGGCGATGTTGCGAATGCTTGAACTCAAAATTGGGCAGCCCTTTATTGAAAGATACGGCGAGGTGGAGTTTCGCTTGGTGCTACTACTACTTTACTATGCCGGGCGTCTTCTGGCCGCTACCAGCCCGCGATGGCGGCCGTTTCCGCATGCTCTGGAACTAATCGGCCGGCGAGACGATGCTCGATTTCTTTCACCACACGCCGAGCCGCGCTGATGGCCTGAGTCGTGCTTGAGGCAGGACCTTCCGAGTCGGTGTTGGCGAAGAATACTCGATCCATAGGCTCGCGCAGAAGCGGTTGGACCTTGGTCCAGAGGCCAGGTGTGGTCATGTACATGGGATGGCCGCGGCGATAGAGGTGGACTTCGACGGGATCGGTGTTAAAGGCGGGAAGCAGCTTTTGGAAATCCTTGAGCACGGTGCCCGCGAGCTGGCGAGCATTGGGCTCAGTGAGCAAGCGTATCCGCTCTTCCTCGCCAAGAGGGGTGTAGCAACTGAGGATGTTGTACTTGGGACGATAGCCGGGCTGGTTGCGGATGACCCAGTCAGCGACGATGAAATCGGTGAATGCGTTTCCCGGGCACCAGTTGTCGTACCCCTTGCGGTAGACCTGTTTATCGAAGATCAAGTTCACGAGGGCGTACGGGATGTAGCGCATCTGCTGCATGGCTTCATCCTGTTTGTCGGGGATGCCCTCGACGATTCGGCGCGTGATGAATTTCGGAGTTGCCATGATCACGGCTTTGGCAGTAACTGTCTTCAGTTCGGTTCCCTGCAGGTAGGTGACGCTGGCCTCGTTCTTGTCAGTGCTCACCGAGACGGTCGTCGCACTGGTCTGCGTGCGCTCCGCATATTTTGGCTGCAGCACTTCGACCAACCGCTTGCTGAGTGCGCCCAGTCCACCGGGCCAAGTGTAACGGTCGTCTTTGCGGCCGGGCGCAGCCATCCATTGCAATTGGTCGACGACGATGGCAGCGGGCGAGTCTTCCGATCGGGACCCCCAGCTCGATGCGCCGAATCCGTCCCACCAGAGCTTGATTTCCGGCGGATAGTCCTTCAACAGATCGCTGAAGGGCGTGTTGTAGAGCTCGGCCTTGTGCTTCTCATAGTCGATGGCCAGCAATTCCTTGCGGAATTTCTTGAAAGCGTCGCGCACCGCCAGCGGGTAAGGAAGCTTGTCGATGCCGTCACCCCAGGTGTCGGCAACAAATTCGCCGTTGACGATGGTGGGGTCAAAATTGTTCACGGGCAGTGGTTCTAGCCCAATTTCTTTCGCGAAGGCCACCACCAGTTCGTTGTCGGCGTAGGCGGAGCCTGTGCCATAGGCTTGCCCCTCGTACTCCATCAGGTAGGCATTGCCGCCGAAGTGAGGTTCTTTCTCGAGGAGGAGGAAATCACGCGTCTGAAGAAGGTAGGCTGCCGCGAGTCCGCTGATGCCGCCGCCGACGATGACAACATCGTGGTGGGCCGAAGCGGGAGGGCGCGAAAAGACTTTGCCATCGCGCACCTGATGACAGATCTTGTTTTCTTCGCCCGCGATGGCGGGGACAGTTTCCGCAGGGGCTGCGAGCAGCGCAAGATCCACTGGGCATCCCGAAGCTGCCGCGCCTGCGACCACGAACTTGATGAAGTCCCTGCGATTTGAACTCAAAGGCTAGTCTCCTTGCGCCGGGGTTTCGACCAACTCGGCACCGATTTCCGACGGTTCCTCGGCGCTGACGCGCAGCCGGTACCAGAGCACGATCGCCGCCAATGAAAAAACAAAGATGACGGTTGAGATGGCATTAATCTCCGGGGTGATGCCTCGCCGCAGGCGTCCCCAGATTTCGAGCGGCAGCGTGTTGTCGCGGCCAATGAGGAAGAAGCTGACGGCAATCTCATCCATGGACAACGTGAAGATCAGCAAGGCAGCCCCGATGATCGGGAGCTTCAGGTTCGGCAGCGTGATGCGCCAGAAGGTCTGCCAGTAGTTTGCGCCCAGGTCGAGGGAGGCCTCTTCCTGCGCGCGATCGAGTTTTTGCAGGCCGGCGAAGACCTCAGTGGTTGCCACCGAGATCAGCGCGGTGCCGTGGCCGAGAACGATCGTGAGCAAGCTGAGCTTGATCCGGGCGCTATTGAAGAGCATCAGCAGCGACAGGCCGGTGATGATCCCGGGCAGGATCAGCGGCAGAAGCACCAGGCGGCGAAACAGAGCTTTGCCGGGAAACTGCGCGCGGTCGAGGGCGAGGGCAGCGGGAATTCCCAGTCCGAGCGCGATGGCGACTGCAGCAGCCGCTACAAGCAAGCTATTACCCACCGACTCCCAGATCGCGCCGTCGGCAAGCAGCGTTCGATACCAGTGGAGCGTCAGGTCGCGAGGAGGGAATCCGCCTACGCCCGCGCCGTTGAAGGAGTAGATAACGAGGACGGCGATGGGCAGATAGAGAAACGCGAAGACAACGATGGCATGCAGCAAAAGCCAGCCCGGTCCTCGGTGGGTAGAGTTCTCACGGTTCATGAGAAGCTCCATTTTTTTTCGAGCCGCTCCGAAACAAACAGGAGGCTGACCACCAACACCAGCATGCACAGCGAGATGGCTGCCCCGAGCGGCCAGTCATACGCGGCACCGAACAGGCTGACGACGATGTTCGAGATCATGATGCCGCTCGGACCGCCGAGAAGCAGAGGGGCGAGGAAGTCTCCGAGACTCAGGACGAATGCGAAGGTCGCGCCTGCCACGACACCCGGGATCGAAAGCGGAAAGATGACTCGCCAGAACGTTTGCAGCGGAGACGCACCCAGATCGTGCGACGCTTCGATCAGGTTGCGGGGAATATGTTCGAGCGAGGCGTAGATCGGCAGAAACGTGAACGGCGTGTAGATGTGGGTGAGAGTGAGCACTACGGCGAAGGGGCTGTACAGCAGGAAATCCAAGGGATGCTTGGTCGCGTGCACGTATTGCAGCAGGGTATTGAGGACGCCGTCGCTGCCCAGAATCGTCTTCCAGGCGTAGGCGCGCACCAGGTAGCTGACCCATAGCGGAATAATGACCAGTTGGTAGAACAAGTCTTTCCTGGCGCCGGCATGAAAAGACAAGAAGTAAGCCAGCGGGTAGCCGAGCAGCAGGGAGAACAGCATGACGCGGGCGGCGATCCACATGGAGCGCAGGAGCGTCCGCCAGTACACGTCGATCGTGAGAAGCTGGCGATAGTTTTCGAAATTCCAGGAGTGGATGATCGCCTGCGAGGCGGATACCGACCAGAAGCTGTAGCAGAACATCAGGAGATAAGGGACGAGCAGAAAAACAGTCACCCACATCAATGGAGGCACCGTGACGACCGCTCTGTAGGCGCGCGAGAACATGAACTAGCTTCTGTCTGCTGATTCGCGGACTAGAATCGCGTCCGCCGGCTGAAAGTCGAGTTCCAAAGCGCTTTGGGTGTCGGGGCGAGTGGCCGTCCGCACCGAGAAGACCAACCCGTCCGCACATTCCACTTGCAGAAGTTCGGTTGCGCCGTGAAAGGCCTGGTGTCGTACCTGGCCTCGCACGCGCACCGAGCCGTCGGTGGCGGGTGTTGCAGATGCGATGATCCGGATGTTCTCGGGCCGGAGCGAAAACAGGGCGGGTCCGTCGGGGAGGTGCGCTTTCCAGGAGAGGGTACCGCAAAGCACGATGCCACCACGAACTTCACCGCGAAGCAGGTTGGTGTGCCCGATGAATTGGGCGGTGTAGGCGGTAGCGGGTCGGCGATAGACTTCCTGCGGCGTCGCGACCTGTTCGAGTTCGCCCATCCGCAGCAGGGCGATGCGGTCCGACATGACCATGGCTTCTTCCTGGTCGTGCGTGACGAAGACGAAAGAAATTCCTACCTCACGTTGCAGCGACTTCAACTCCACCTGCATCTGGCGGCGAAGGTTGGCGTCGAGAGCCGACAAGGGTTCGTCGAGCAGCAGGAGTTGGGGGCGGTTTACGAGCGCTCGCGCTAACGCGATGCGTTGCTGCTGACCACCGCTGATTTTTGAAGGCTTGGCCTTCGCGTGCGCGGTCATTCTTACTCGTGCCAGTGCCTGCTCGACCCGCGACAAGATTTCCGACTCGGGCCGCCTCGCTACCCTGAGACCATAGGAAACGTTCTGCTCGACGGTGAGGTGAGGGAACAACGCATAGTTTTGGAAGACGGTGTTGACCCGCCGCATGTAAGGTGGGAGGCTGTCGAGCCGCTCGCCGGCCATCCAGACTTCGCCGGCGGTTGCGCGTTCGAACCCGGCGATGATTCGCAGCAGGGTAGTTTTTCCGGACCCACTCTCGCCAAGAATGGTCAGGAACTCGCCCTCGGCAACATCCAGGGAAATATCGCGAAGGACTGCGCTCCGGCCAAAGCTCTTTGCGACGTTGCGAATGCGCAGCAGCGGCGAAGCGGCAGCCGCACCGACTGAGGTGACTTCGCTCGAGCTTGCCAAACTAGACATGGTCGGTCGTTTCAACATGAGCGCAGGCGCGTTTCTCCAGGGCCGGCGCGGGAGCGCGCCGCGAGCCGTTTGACTACTGGGCCGCTTTCACTTCGTTCCAGATTTCGTTGTACTTAGCCCGTCGAGGAACGTTCTGCCAGAAGTAAATGCGTTTCTGGTAGTTCTCCACGTCATCCAGGTGCAAGATCTGGCGCTCGTCCGCGGTCATCAATTGTCCGGCCTGAGGATTTGCCGGCGTATAATGCGTCACATCGGTGACGAGTTTCTGCGTCCTCGCCTGCACCATGTATTCGAGGAACTGATACGCGAGTTCCTGGTTCTCGCCGGCGGAGGTGATCATCAAGTGGTCGATCCAGCCGGTGGTGTTCTCTTGGGGGATGGTTTCGCCGACAGGGAAATTCTGCTTCTTCAGCTCCGCAGTGTTGAGAGGCCAGCCCATGGCGGCAATGACTTCATGATTCTGAAAGAGGTTTGTGAGTTCGCCGCCAGTCGTCCACATCTTCCGAATATTCGGTTTCAGTTCCAGAAGCTTTTTTCTTGCGGCTTCCAGTTGATCGTCGGTGAGGTTGTAGAGCTGGTTAGGATCGGGCTTGTCGTACCCGAGCACTTGCGCAGCCATGTAGACCGTGGAAAGCTCATCCCACACGGAGATCTTCCCGCGATATTTCGGATCCCACAGGACGTTCCAGCTGCCCGGCGGTCGCTCGAACGCGGTGGTGTCGTAGATCAGCGGGTTGGGTCCCCAGGTGAAGGGTACGCCGTACACCTTGCCGTTCACGCGCACCAGCGGCAAGGATGTCAGCTTCGGCGAGAGCTGGCCGTAGGTCGGAATCTTCGACAGGTCGAGAGGCTCCGCGAGACTGGCGGTTGCGATCATCGTCGCCACATCACTGGAAGGAGAAATTACGTCATAGTTGCTCGCGCTTCCGCCACGGAGCTTGGCGACCAGCTCGTCGCTCGATCCCATGTAGGAAGCTGAGACCTTGCAGTGGCATTGTTCTTCGAAGCCCTTCACGAACAGGGGATCAGCGTACCCTTCCCACACCAGCAGGTTGAGCGTCGGGGTCTTCTTCGCGCAGCAGTCGAAACCAACCATCGCGAGCAGCAGCAATAAGAGAAGAGTGGGTCTCTTCATTAGTTATTTCGCCTCCGGGGCGGGTTCGGCCTTGATAGAGCCCCAGTTCGCCGACTGATAGACCACCTTGCCGCCGACTATCGTCAGAAGCACTTCGGTCTTGCCGATCTCGGTGGGCTCGATCCGGAACAGGTCGCGGTCGACGACGATCAGGTCCGCCACCTTGCCCGGTTCCAGCGACCCCTCCGTTTTTTCCCGACGTCCAGCGATCGCCGCCCCGAGAGTGTACCCCCGAATCGCATCTTCGAGGCTGATGCGTTCTTGCGGCACGAATCCGCCGGCGGGATTGCCTTCGACGGTCTGGCGCGTGAGCGCGTTCTGCACGCCCGGCCAGGGATTGATCGTCACAATCGGCCAGTCGCTACCAAACCCCAGCACTCCACCGGAGTTCTCTACGCTGCGCCATGCCCATGCGCGCTGAGTGCGTTCCGGTCCGGCGTTGCGCGCCCACACCAGCAGTACATCGTCATCGGGATACGAGTGCAGCGGTTGAAAACTGGCGATGACTCCCAGTTTGCCAAAGCGAGGAATATCTTGAGCCGTGATGGTCTCGATGTGCTCGATACGATGACGCCGGTCCTTCGTGCCATTTCTTTTGGCGGCGTTCTCATAGGCATCGAGCGTGAGCTGCACGGCGCGGTCGCCGATGGCGTGGGTGAAGATTTGGATCCCGCGTTTATCAAGGTCTGCGACCATCCTCTTATAGGTATCCTGATCCCATAACAGATCACCTTTGAGTTTCGGATCGTCAGCGTAGGGTGTGAACATGGCAGCGGTGTGCGACTCGACGACTCCATCGAAGAAGAATTTCACGGCTCCCGCTGAAATCCATTCATCGTGGTATGTCCGGCGGGCTTCTTCGATCTGTTGAAACTGGGCAGGGGTGATCGTCGGCGGCATGACACGGTAGGCGAGATACATTCGTACGGTCAGGTCGCCGGCTCGGCGCAATTCTTCGAGCACATCGACGTTTTGCAGGTCGCTAAGGGCGACGCCCACACCTCCGGTGGTGTGCACTCGTACCAGGCCTACGCGGTTGGCTTCCTTAAAGCCCGCCCGGTAGGCATCGAGTATTTCTTGACGGGAGGGGCGTGGAATCGAGTTCGACATGACAGCATCCGCGGCATCTTCTTTAATTGCCCCGGTGGCTTCGCCGGTCCCGGCGTCTCGTACAAACTCGCCGCCGGCAGGGTTGGGCGTTTTATTCGTGATGCCTGCCAGTTGGAGCGCTTTCGTGTTGGCCCACCAGGTGTGGCCGTCGAATGATTCCAGATAAACCGGACGGTCAGGGACGACTTCGTCCAGAGATTTCCGGTTAGGCAGATTGGTCGGCCCCACGGCGGTGTACTGCCAACCTCGCCCGAGCACCCACGGCTGATCGGGATGTGCGTCGGCAAATGCTTTCACGCGCCGCTGAATTTCCGGAAGGTCTTTGGCCTCGTCGAGGTGAACTCGGCGCAGGCTCAACGATCCGTCGAGGAAGTGGTTGTGGCAGTCGGTAAAGCCGGGCAGTACGAGCCGGCCGCCGACGTCGATCACTTTGGTGGCGGACCCGCGGTGGGCGTTGATGTCGTTGACGCCTCCGACGGCGAATATCTTTTCGCCACGGATGGCAACACCCTCCGCCCAGGGTTGGTCAGCGTTCACGGTGTAGACGCGAGCGTTCACGATCACGATGTCAGCAGCGGATGCTCGCGCTTGCGCGACCGAGAAGGGAGGCACTGCCAGCCAAGCGAGCACTGCAGCCAGCCACCAGGCCCGATTGGTGAATGGCGATTTATGCGGTCCTCTTTTTTCGAACGGGAGACTTCGCATGGTTGCACGTGGCCGCTAAAACGTGGGCGGAGTGTTGACCCAGAGCACCCACGTTTCGGAACGTCCGGGGTTCTTCCAGCGGTGCGGCGTTGCGCTCTCAAAATAAAAACTGTCCCCTGATTTCAGGCGGAATTCTTCATTGTCGAGCGCGAGCTGCAATTCGCCGCGCAATACGTGCAGGAACTCTTCCCCTTCGTGGGTGTACGACTCGCCGCTCCCCGACTGCGGCGCGATGCGGAACAGATGCGGCTCCATGACCGTGTTGCCCCAGGCCAGCAACTCCATGCGTACGCCGGGCCCGGCCTCGAGGACCTTGCGCGCCGCCGGTCGAACCAGGCGGCTGTTAGACTCGGCCGGGTCGAAGAAGTCGAGGATGTTGGTCTTGTAGAAGCGCGCCAGCCGACGCAGGGTGCTGATCGACGCACTCATCTGGGAGCGTTCGATGGCGCTGAGAAAACCCACCGAAATGCCGGCGGCCTTGGCCACGTGCGCGAGTGACAAACCGCGGCGCAGCCGGAGCTGACGCAAGCGCATGCCAATGGCAGCGGTGGCGCCGTCGGGCGAGGGCCGCACCAGGCCTTCGCGCTTGAGAAGTTGCAAAATGGCGGGCGCATTCAAGCCGCGCACACGGCGCAGGAAGCGGGCGCGCTTGAGGAGTTTCACGTCCTCGGCTGTGTAGAGGCGATACTTGCTCTCAGTGCGGCGCGGGCGGGTGAGCCCAAGGCTCTCCCAGGAGCGGATCACCGACGGTGATACCCCCACGACACGCGCGACATCCCCGATTTTCAAGTAAGGTTTTGCCCCGTTTGGCTTCATGTCCCGAGTCGTTCGTAGCGCCGTATCGCTTTGCGGAATCGGTATTTTTCGCTTGACAGTGAGCGGTTGGCTTCTCTAACCTTGCGCGATTATAGCAAGGTTCAGTTGCAACGCAACAGGTTCTGTTGCAAAACTTCCCCTGCCCCTCGGAGGTCCCATGCAGTCGTCAAAAGCGCGCCTGGCGACGCGAATTCCCGTTGCCTTCTTCTGTCTCGTCTGTTCCACGCTGTTAACCGCTCAAAGCACGGGCGGCAGAATTTTGGGGCGTGTAGCGGACCCCAGCGGAGCGGTGCTGGCCGGCGTGAGAGTGACGCTTGTGAATCAAGCCACCGGTGTCTCCCAGGAAAGTGTGAGCAGCGACAATGGAGACTACACATTCCCGCAAGTGCCGGTGGGTGTCTACCGCTTGGAATTTGACCAGACGGGCTTCAAGAAGAACGTGCGCCGGGACGTCAACGTCGATCTCAACCAGGTTGTCACCTTGAATATGGTGATGCAGATTGGCGAGGCGAAAGAAATAGTGGATGTGACATCGGAGGCCCCGCTGGTCGATACCTCCAGCACGCAACTCGGCGCCATTATGGACGCACAGCAGGTCTCTAATCTCCCACTGAACTCGCGCGATACATACCAGCTTTTACAGTTGCAACCCGGAGTGCAGGGGGTTGGGGGGTCCGACCTGTTCTATGGAAGCAATACCTCCGGAGGGGTTTCGGTCAACGGTGGCCGCAGTCGTTCCAACAATTTCAATGTAAATGGCGGAGACGGGAATGACCTGTTCGTCAATGGCCCTGCGATTCAACCCACTCCCGATAGTATTGAAGAGTTCCGCGTGCTCTCTAACACTTTCGACGCTGAGTACGGCCGCAACTCCGGCGCCGTGATTAACGTGGTCACGAAATCAGGGACCAACAGTCTGCATGGCAGCGTTTACGAGTTCGTTCGCAACCAGAAGTTCAATGCCAGGGGCTACCTAGATCCGCGCCGCCCTGACGATAAACAGAACCAGTTTGGGGGAACCTTTGGCGGTCCCATCATCAAGGATCGAACCTTCTTTTTTGGATCCTATGAAGGGCGACGGGTGGTGCACGGTATCGCGTCGGAACAGATCGCTGTTCCAACAGCTGCTGAACGCACCGGCGATTTCTCGGCAACGCCGTTGTCGGGAACGATTGGAACGCAAACCCTCGCCGATATCATAAATGCGCGCGCAGCACTCCCCGGAAGCGGATGTGTTCTCAATAACGGAAGCGGACAACCGGCCCAGGTTGGAGACTCGTACGACAGTCTCTTTTCAAATGGTGGGTCAGGCAGCGTTATTCCGACGGCTTGCCTTGACCCGGTCGCCGTGGACCTCGTCAAGCGCAACGTGCCGTTACCAAATGCGGTCGACATCGCCGGGAATCCCTACTTCCAGGCCGTGCCCAACGACCTTTCGCATGCGAACCAGTTCACCGTAAAAGTGGATCACCGGATCAACGACAAGCAGAATCTGAGCTTGTACTACTACTACAACGACGCTTACGATGCTCAGCCATTTACCAAGTTCCAGTCGTTGACGCCCAATCTCTTGCCGGGCTTTGGAAATAACAATTCGACTCGCTCGCAGCAGGTGAACCTCTCGCACACGTGGACCCTCACGAACAGTGTGGTAAACGAAGCTCGAATCACTTATTTCCGTGAGGCGCAGCCAACCTTCTTGCATCCGCAGAACACCCATCTAGTAAACGATTCGTGCAGTTCAAGCTTGTCGTCTATCTGCTTCACGGGTACCACCGATGTTCCCAGTGTCATCCCGTCCAATACACGGTATGGGATTACTCCGAACTTGCCGAACGGCGCCCAGCACGAAGGTACACCCTTCATTTCCGTCCTCGGCAGTTTTACGATCGGCAATGATTACGAGGGAGAGTTGCCTCAGACTGGCAATACGTATCAGTTCAGCGATAACCTGACTCGGGTTATGGGGAACCACACGCTGAAATTCGGAGCCGACTTCAGAATCCAAAAATTTCTCCAGACGCTGTTCTTCGATCCCCAGGGCTACTTCACCTACTCCGGAGGCGGTCCTAACGATACCGGCAACACCCTGGCCAACTATTTCCTGGGTCTCCCTGACTCCTACGTTCAAGGATCGACTCAAACCGAAGACGTTCGCGCACACGCGCTCTATCTTTTTGCGCAGGACAGCTGGAAAATCCGCCCGAATCTCACGATGAACTACGGGTTGCGTTGGGAATACAACCAGCCCATGTACGACGCCGGTCTGCGCTACCAGACGTTCCGCCCGGGGCAGGCCGACACGATATTTACCTGCCAGCTCGGCGCTAACAGTCTGAGTTCGCTTGGCTACACCAATCCGAACTGTGCTGACCCTGCCTCGGACTCCGCGGCCGTATTTCCCCTAGGCATGGTCATCCCCGGCGACCAAGGTGTGCCCAAAGGACTCACGTCGAGCTACTACCGAGCGTTCGCGCCGCGCATCGGCATCGCGTGGGATCCAAAGAAAGATGGTAAGACCACCATCCGCGGCGGGTTCGGGGTCTTCTACAATCCCGTAGAGCAATTGGTGCTCGAGCAGTTCCAGGGAGAGCCTCCTTTCGGGGGGAGTTCGACGGTCGCCGAGGGGCTATTCACCACGCCCTTCGTAAGCCAGTCCCCTAATCCGGTTGACGGATCGCTGGTTGTCTCCCCGAATCCGTTCAATGGCATTCTCACTCCGCCTCGTGGAAGCGCCGTGGATTGGTCGATCTTTCGCCCCATTCTCCTCTACGGAGAGCTGCAGCCCAACATTCGCGCCCAGTACACCGAGCAGTACAACATCGGTATCACGCGCGAAATAGCTAAGAACATGGTGTTGTCAGTGGGCTATGTGGGGTCCCAGGGACACCGATTGCTGGTGACTCGTGATCTGAATTACGGTAACCCACAGACTTGCCTTGACCTCGAAGCGATTGCCCTTGCCTATCCCGGGGATGGCACGCCCGCTCACCCCGGCGTTGGAACTGATTGCGGCCCGTTCTTCGCCGACAGCGCTTTCTCGATTCCGACACAGGCATACGACGCAACCGGAGCCCTCGTGAACGTTGTGACCCCGGCCGGAGGGTTGCACCTTCCCTATGGTGCCAACGGCCCCTCGGTGATTTCCGGGGGAACCGCTGTGAGCACTGTGGCCCCGAACGGGATCACTCTCGTAGGGCTCCGTCGGTATTCCTCACCGCGCTGCGATCCATTGTCGGGGAGCGGCTGCCCTGCTGATGCGATCCCGGTATTCTCCAGTATTTTTTCCCAGGACACGACTGCTGCCTCAAATTACAACTCGCTGCAGGCTTCGCTGGAGAAGAGACTGAGCGGGGGCTTGCAGTTCCAGTTGGCCTACACGTTCAGCAAGTCGATCGACGGTGGATCGAGCTTTGAAAACACCATTCGCCCCACGTGCGACCGATGCAACCGCTCGCTTTCTCTCTACGATGCGCGTCATCGCCTCGTGATCAGCTACTTGTGGGAGCCGCCCGTACCGAAATACGCGGGCGCGAAGGGTGTGGTTTTGAACGGTTGGGCGGTCTCCGGCATCACCACCTTTCAGAACGGTTTCCCGATCGCCATTCGCTCCAACTCGGATGCCGAGCTGATGTATAGCTTCGATTTTGAGTTGCCGGGAAAGCCGAATCTGCTTGGGCCTTTCCACAGCCAGGACCCACGCAGCCACAATTTTTATGCCTTCGATCCGACTCAGTTTGCGCTGCCCGCCCTCGATCCCACAGTGAATCCTCAAACGCTGCTCGGCAATTCGCCACGTACCATTTGCTGCGGACCGGGAATCACGAACTTTGACTTTTCCGTGCAGAAGATCTTTCGCATAGGAGAAACCAAGCGCATCGAATTCCGTAGCGAGTTCTTCAACCTCTTCAATCATGCGCAATTTCTGAATCCGGATGGCAATATCAGCGACGCGAATTTTCTCGCTGACGGTGTGACCGTGGACCCGACCAATCCGGGAGATTTTGGCAAGGTCAAGCACACCCGAGACCCGCGAAACATCCAATTTGCGCTAAAATTTGCATTCTAGACCCGAGTCCCGGGCGGCCTTCCGCCGCCCGGGCACAATAAATCTAATGGCCGCCACCACGGCCTGAGCATTCCTGGAGATTCCCGATGTACCCCGAATTGCAGAAGGAGCTCGAAACCTTCGAGCGCCGCACGCCGAAATCCGCCGAGGCCCATAAGAAGAACCTGAAGCGTCTTCCGTTGGGCGTCGCCAGCAACTATCGCGCCTACGATCCTTATCCCATCTTCGTGAAAGAAGGCCAGGGATCGCACTTTCGCGACCTCGATGGCCACGACTACGTTGACCATAACCTCTGTTTCGGCGCGCTCATGGCCGGGCATTGCCATCCCGCCGTAATGAAGGCGGTCGGACAACGGCTCACCACGGGCACCATGTTTGGCATGCCCCATGACATGGAATGGCAACTGGCCGAGGAAATTTGCAAGCGCTTTCCAGTTGAGATGGTACGTTTCGGTTCCAGCGGCACGGAAGCGACCATGCACGCGGTTCGTCTCGCCCGCGCCGCGACCGGACGCGACAAGATTGTGAAGTTCGAAGGCGGCTACCACGGGCTCCATGATTCCGCGCTCGTCAGCGTGAAACCACACGCGCACGACTTTGGCGACATCAAGAATCCGGTTTCTGTTCCCGGCGGTCTTGGCGTGCCGAAGGCTTCGATCGCGAACGTCGTCATCGCGACGTTCAACGATCTCGGAACGGTAGAGCGGCGGTTCCAGGAAAATCCCGGGCAGATCGCGGCGATCATTCTCGAGCCAATCCTGATGAACGTGGGGCTGTGCCTGCCCCAGCCCGGATTCCTCGAAGGTCTGCGCGAGATTGCCACGAAGAACGGCGCGCTGCTGATCTTCGACGAAGTGAAGACGGGGGCGAAGCTCGGCTGGGGCGGGGCCTCGGAGTACTACGGCGTTACGCCTGACATGATCTGCCTCGCCAAGTCGATCGGCGGCGGCTTCCCGCTGGCCGCCTTCGGTAGCCACAAATCGGTGATGGATCTGATTTCGCAGCATAAGGTTTTTCACGGCGGCACGTATAACACCAATCCCGTTTCGATGGCGGCGGGCCTTGCGACCTTCAACGAGGTTCTGACCCGCGAGAACTACGCGCACGTCGAGAAGCTCGGTAAGAAACTGGTTGATGGCTACCGCAAGATCATCGCGAAGGTTGGACTGCAAGCCTACATCGCGCAGGCCGGTGCGAATGGTGCATTGATGCTTTACCCGCAGGAGATTCGCAACTACCGCGACTGGCTGGCCGTTGACGTCGACCTGTGGCGTCACTACTGGTTCGGGATGGTCAACCGTGGCGTGATGGCGCAGCCCTACTGGCAGGACGAGCAGTGGACGATGTCAGTACAGCACACGGAAGCGGACATTGATAAGCACATCGCGGCCTTCGATGACATCGCGGCTTCGCTTGCGAAGGCGCAGCAGGAACGTGCGGATAAGGCTCCGGCTCTGGCCGCGCACTAGACAGACCGCGGGCGGCGGGCAGGCGTACCCGCCTCGCAGGTTTCAGAGTTTCAAGGAGGCAAGGTTTCAATGACCGTCGAAGCCGGGCATATGAACCTTGGCTTCAAGCTTTCCTTGAACTTTTGAAACCTCTGAAACTTTGAAACTTTTACCAGGAGTGATTTTTGTCCGATCCAAACCACGAGGCTGAACAGCCGCATCTGAAGCGGGTCCTGGGCCGCTGGGACCTGGTTCTGCTATTCGTGGTGGCGGTTTTTAATCTCAACGTGGTGCCTTCCATCGCGGCGAACGGCGGGGTCACGATCTGGCTGTGGTTGACCTCGTTGTTGCTGTTTTTCTGGCCGCAGGGGATCGCCGTCATCGAACTCGCGCATCGCTATCCGGGGGAAGGCGGCGTCTACCTGTGGGCGAAGGAAGTGTTCGGCGACTTTCACGGATTTCTTTCGGGATGGTGCTACTGGACCAACAACATGTTGTACGTGCCGACGGTGATGCTGTACTTCGTCGGAGTATCGGTATTTGCGTTGGGCCCGGGACACGCTGGCCTGGCGGACAGCAAGAATTTCGCCATGGTGATGTCGCTCGTGCTCCTGGCGCTTTTGACGGTGTTGAACATCATTGGTCTGGGCGTCGGGAAATGGTTGAATAACGTCGGGGCGATCGGTACTTTTGTCGCCGCCGCCGTTCTGATCGGGCTTGGTCTGACCATCTACCTCCGTTTTGGGACCGCGGTGACGGCGGGCGATTTCCGCATCCCGGCGGATCCGCGTTTCGTCCTGAATTCCTTCGGCGTGATCTGCTTTGGACTGGTGGGTCTCGAACTTGCTTCCATCATGGGTGACGAGATTCGCGATCCGCAGCGGACGCTCCCTGGGGCAGTGGCCTGGGGTGGAGTCGTGTCGGGCGCTCTGTACATCGGAGCGACGCTCACGCTGCTGATCGCGGTGCGGCGCGATGAGATAAGCGTGCTGCAGGGAATTGTGCAGGCGGTGAGTCACATGGCGTCGAAAGTCGGTGTAGGCTGGATCATCGCGCCCTTCGCGGTCATGCTGAGCCTGTCGATCGCCGGCATCGGCTCGGCGTGGATGGGTGGGTCGGCGCGCATTCCATTTGTCGCCGGTCTCGATTCGTACATGCCATCGTGGCTGGGAAAAATCCATCCCAAGTATGCGACACCGTACGCGGCGCTGATCGTGCAAGCCGTTGTTTCCTTGACCCTTGTGGTCATCAACTTCTACGCATCTGGCGGTGTGCAGGAAGCTTTTCAGAAAATGCTATCGCTGGCGGTGGTTCTGCAACTGGTGCCGTTCCTGTACGTGTTTGCGGCGTTGCTGAAGTTTGCCATGCGCAAGCCACTCGAAGGCGGTCGGTACGGTCGGGGAACTCTGCTGTTCGCGGGTGGCGCGGGTTTTGTGACCACGACCCTCGGCATTGCGCTAGCCTTTTTTCCGGCCAAGCAGATCACGTCGGTGTGGAAATACGAAGTTACGATGATCGGCATTACGTTGGCGTTTCTCCTACTGGCCGTGTTCTTCTTCTTTGTCTATGGCGGTGTGAAAACACGCCAGACCGTTGCTCGGGGACCGGGCAGCATCCCCGTTCCCGCCGAGCGCAGCTCGGCTCCGTAGTATCTGCAGGAGGTTGTTATGCCTGGTGGAGTCAAAACTGACGTCCGCACGTATCAGATGTACATCAACGGGGAATGGGTCGACAGCAAGTCAGCCAAAACATTTCCGGTCTACGATCCGGCTTCGGAAGAAATCATTGCTCAGGTTCCCGACGCTAACGCTGATGATGTGAACCGCGCGGTGGCCGCCGCCAAGGCAGCCTTCGAGGAAGGTCCGTGGGCAAGTACCACCGCTCAGGAACGCGGCCGCATTCTCTTCCGATTGTCCGAAAAAATTCGCCAGAACCTGTCCTTACTCGCGGAACTCGAGTGCCGCAACACCGGCAAGCCGATCGTTGAAGCCGAGTACGACATCAACGACACGGCGACCTGTTTCGAGTACTACGGAGGACTCGCCACCAAAATCCTCGGGTTTGTGAATCCGGTGCCCGACAACGCGGTTAGCCTGACCATGAAAGAGCCGATCGGTGTGGCCGGGCAGATCATCCCCTGGAACTACCCGCTTCTGATGGCCGCGTGGAAGCTGGCGCCGGCATTGGCTGCGGGCTGCACCTGCGTGCTGAAGCCGGCGGAGCAGACCCCGCTAACGGCGCTTGAGTTTGCCAGGTGGTTTGCTGAAGTTGGTCTTCCCCCCGGTGTGGTCAACGTGATTACAGGATTCGGCGAGACGGCGGGGGCTCCGCTGGTGCAGCATCCAGACGTCAACAAGATCGCGTTCACCGGGAGCGCGGCCGTGGGCAAGATCATCGTGAAACAAGCTGCCGATACGGTGAAGCGAGTGACTCTGGAACTGGGCGGCAAGTCTCCCAACATTTTCTTCACGGACGCGGACTTCGACGCCGCCATTGATGGCGCTTTGTTCGGCGTGTTCATCAATCAGGGCGAAGTCTGTTCCGCCGGGAGCCGCATCCTGGTGCAGAAGCCGATGTACAAGAAGTTTGTCGATGCCATGGCCGAGAAGGCGAAGAAGATCAAGCTCGGCGCGCCGCTGGATCGCGATACAAAGATGGGGCCCCTGGTGAGCAAGGATCAATATGATCGCGTGCGCTCCTACCAGGAGGTCGGGAAAAAAGAAGCTAAGCTGGCGTTTGGCGGTGGACGTTCCGACCAATTCGCCAAGGGGTACTACGTGCAGCCGACGATCTTCTACGACGTCGACAACAGCGCACGAATTGCGCGCGAAGAGATTTTTGGCCCGGTGGCCGCGGTCATCCCCTTCGAAGACGAGAAGGACGCGGTCAAGATCGCGAACGATTCTCCTTACGGGCTTGCAGCCGCGGTCTGGACGCGTGACATCTTCAAAGCTTTCCGTGCCGTGAAATCACTGCGCGCCGGCATCGTGTGGGTCAACCATATGCAGCCGACGTATGTAGAAGCCCCATGGGGCGGATACAAACAGTCGGGCTTCGGCCGGGAACTCGGGCCTTGGGGGATCGAGGAGTATCTCGAGACCAAGCAGGTCCACATCAATCTCAACGAAGCTCCAATTGGGTGGTACTGAGATGGCGACGATTCAACTGAAGACTCAGATCCCAGGACCGAAGTCGCGGGCTCTCACGGATCGCCGTGACGCGGCGGTGCCTCGCGGTCTCTCCCAGGCAACACCGCTTTACGTTGCGCGGGCAGAGGGTGCCGTTCTCGAAGATGTCGATGGCAATCGTTACGTCGATTTTGCCGGAGGCATAGGCTGCCAGAACCTCGGGCATCGTTCTCCCGGCGTGGTCAGTGCCATCCAGCGGCAGCTCGACAGGTTCCTGCACGTCTGCGTGCAGGTTACCGGCTACGAGGGCTACGTGCGGCTCGCGGAGCGTTTAAACCAGGCGACGCCGGGCAGTTTCCCGAAGAAAACGCTACTCGTAAACACCGGCGCTGAGGCCGTGGAGAATGCCGTCAAGATCGCGCGTGCGGCCACAGGACGTCCGGGCATCATCGCCTTTGAAGATGCCTTCCACGGGCGCACCATGATGGCCTTGTCCCTTACCAGCAAGACGCATCCGTATAAGGCGGGATTCCAACCCTTTCCGGGCGAGGTGTACCGGATTCCGTACGCGTACTGCTACCGCTGTTCGTACTCGTTGAAGTATCCGTCGTGCGATCTGTTCTGCGCGCGACACCTGGAAGATACGTTCAAGCGGGTGGTGGCGCACGAGGGTGTGGCGGCGGTGATTGCTGAGCCCGTGCTTGGGGAAGGTGGATTCGTCGCACCTCCCAAAGAGTTCTTCCGCATTTTGATCGAGATCTGCCGTAAGCACGGAGTGTTGTTTATCGCGGACGAAGTGCAGAGCGGGTTCGGCCGCACCGGCGCGCTTTTTGCCAGCGAGCGCTACGGAATCGAGCCGGACCTGCTGGTCACAGCGAAGTCTCTGGGGGGCGGGTTGCCACTCGGGGCGATCACAGGACGCGCCGAGATCATGGATGCTCCCGGTCCGGGTGGACTGGGTGGAACGTTCGCCGGCAATCCGGCGGCTTGCGAAGCGGCTTTAGCGGTGCTCGATCTGTTTGAACACCAGGATCTGAATTCGCGCGCCAATGAACTCGGCGACCACTTCCAGAGGCGGGCACGCGAGTGGCAGAAGCGCTGGCCCATGATTGGTGACGTGCGCGGGCTCGGGGCGATGCAGGCGATCGAACTGGTGCAGTCGCAGGATAGGCGCGAACCTGCAGCGGAAGAGACCAAACAGGTCACGCAGTACTGCTACGAGCATGGGGTGATCACGATCTCTGCCGGCTCGTACGGCAATGTCATCCGGCTGCTCATGCCGCTGGTCATCACGGACGCGCAGATGGACGAAGGGCTGGATGTCCTGGAAGGCGCGCTGAAGACCGTTTACGAAAGAAAGCACGAAGCCACGGCGCAGCCGGTGTAAGCTAAAGGGCACCCGGATGGAGTTGAAAACTCCGTTCCGCCCGTCCCGATTCACATTCTTCATGATAGGCGAGGCAGGTTTGCCATGAGTACCGCGGTCATTACTGAAACGAAAGTTCCCAATTACATCAACGGCGAGTGGGTGGAGTCGAGCGCTCGCGAGTGGGCGGACGTCGTCAATCCCGCCACCGCTGAGACGCTGGGGAAGGTCCCGATCTCCGACGCCGCTGAAGTCACGAAGGCGATTGATGCCGCAGCCGCGGCCTATCCCGCGTGGCGTCGCACGCCCCCGGAAGACCGCATCCAGCCGCTCTTCAAGCTGAAGACGTTGCTCGAAGAGCACATTGACGACATCAGCCGCATCATCACACAGGAAAACGGCAAGACGTTCACCGAGGCCAAGGCGGAGATGCGCCGGGCGA
>Ga0307479_10001383_pt1 | contig 22111 bp, 18 predicted proteins | sample atmos_gasesECM4C_FD_203743 | JGI IMG/M metagenome (GOLD analysis project Ga0307479, IMG submission 203743) | Hardwood forest soil microbial communities from Morgan-Monroe State Forest, Indiana, United States - atmos_gasesECM4C_515 | ecosystem: Environmental > Terrestrial > Soil > Temperate...
GGACATTTTAAGGGGCATTCCCGCGTGATTTCTATCGAAAGAGAGGGCTGTTCACCCTTGAGGATCTTGCCCCACGCTTGAATAATTTGAGAGGTGTGCATTGGTGATGACCCTTTTATGACCGCGCACAAAATGTAAGGTCACTGAATGCTGTTGTTCGGCAAACTCTGGCCACCATGAAATCAATAACATAGCTGCCGACGTATCGCCAGCGTTCTGTTTTAAAGAAGCGATTGGCTTCGGCGTTCTGCATTGAGTGTTGCGATTTCTCTTAGTAGAAACAGATCTGTGAACAGGGCGAGAGGAGAACGCGGTTACGAAGATTTATGCGTGGTCTTGGCCGCAGCGCCGCCGATTTTGTCGAGCGTTTGCTGCGCGAGCGCTTTATACGGGCTGTCGAGCTTCACGGCCTCCGTGAGCGCCGTCCGCGCCTCGGGGATCCGTTGCATTTTCGCGAGCGTGAAGCCTAGGCGGTAGAGATTGCGCGCGTACAGGAACGTATTCGTTTTCAGCAGCGGATTGGCTTTCTGGAACGAATCCACGGCTTGCGCGTTGCGTGCCCTGATCACCTGCACTTGGCCGAGCGACGAATAGGCCGTCCCCTTTTGCAGCGACACCTGCTGCTGCCACTGCTCATCCGTGACGCTGTCCGGCTTCTTTGCTTGCGCGAGCAGGTCCAGCACTTTTTGCGCGTCGGCGGCAGCCTTGTCGAGTTCTTTCCCGCTGTCGCTCCAATAGTCGGCGAGCATCAGCAGCATGGATACGTTGTTGGGATCTGAAGCAAGTATCTTGTTCGCGGTTTCCGTCATTTTGGCAACGTTCCGCGCCTGCTGGTACGCGAACGCTGCTTGCTCGAGCGCCGCCAATCGGTACGGCGAATCTGGGAACGCCGCCGCATACCGCTCAAAGAAGCTCGCCTTGGCAGCGGGATCTGCGGTCTTGTAGACGGCGTTGTAGACCGTGCGCTGGATGTAATCCAGGTTGCTTTGCACCTTGTCAAGATTCTCCGCCTTGGTTTTCGACCATTCCTCCGGTGGAATTCCTTCGGGTGGCGGCGAAGCTTTATAGCGTTCGACGATTGCCGTCGCTTTCTCGCCCAGGGCGATCAGCTTCTGCGCGTCACCCAGCTCATCGGCCGCGTGAATCATGGTGACGATCGTATCGAGATTGTCCGGATCCACTTCGAGCGCCTTGTCGCCGTACTCCACCACCTTCGCGTAGTTCTTCTGGCTCAAATACGTTTGCATGTAGAGCTGGTCGCCCAGCAGCGCGAGATCGCCTTTGCCGAAATCCGCCGCGAATTTGTCGAGCAGCGCGATTTTCTCGGGCCCATCGGGCGCCGCATAAATCTCCGAGAGAGCTTTGTCCTCGGGTGTCCCAGCCGCAACGGACACGCTCTTTCCGATCTGCGCGGACACCGTGGCCGCGAGGCCCAGAAAGATCGTAACGCTAAGCAGCAGACGCCTCATGACACCCTCCTCATACAGCGGAAAAGCGGGCGGTCGCCGCGGGGCGTGCCAGCAGCACCACGCGCGCATCTTAGTCCTACCCGCCCCGCCCGTAAATATTTTTCCTTCACGCCATTGAGACCAATGGATGGCTTTGTATGTGGCACCTTCCGTTCCTTGCCAGGACACGACTTTTTGCCCCGGGGAATGAAGGGCAGGTGTGACGCACATGCGGTCCAAGAGCGAGGGCTTGAAAGCCCTCTTCGTTTTGAATGGTTTATGTCGGAGCTAAAGCTCCGATCTCCTGAAACCATTTACGAAGTTGGTTGGAATCGCATCAATTCCTGCCTGCCTGTCCGGAGCTATCCCATTTGCCAAACCGAACTTCGTGGGCGATGAGATCGCTGCCCACGGCCTTTGCGTGAATCACTACGCGGTCGCCGACCTTCAGCTCTTTGAGGCTCGAAGGCGCTCCGCTCTTCACGAAGGACGTGTCGGGCGAAATCGTCACGACCTGAGTTTCCTTGGTCTGCGTTTCAACCGTGATTTTGGTGTCGCTGATCGTTTTCACGACTCCGATAACATGCTTGTCCGTGCCGTGCGCGAATACGGGAACCGCGAGAAAGCAAATCGCCAGCGTGACAGCCAATGCTCGTTTCATTTTCACTCCTCAGTGCGGCCCAGGTTTGCCGGGAGCAGCGGGCTGCCCGTTCAAGAATTGCTTCTCGTACTCTTCCTCTTTTATATCAGCGGGGCTGCGCGGATTAAATTGTTCCATGTCGTCCAGGTCCTTCTTAGTTTGATGCGGCAACAGACGTATGAAGAGTACGAGTTTCCAGGTGTCCTGGTCGGTGTCGCCCCCGTGCCCCCAGGCGGGCATTCCCGTGAGTTTAATTCCATTTTCGATGATGTAGTAGAGCTCTCCGTCGGAGAGGTCTTGAGTCTCCGCTTCACGCATATCCGGGGCGCGAGGATAGAGATGGTGTCCCATCTCGGTGCCGCCGCTGCCGTCATTCGCGTGGCAACTCGCGCAATGGTCGGCAAAGTGCTGGCGCGCCGATGCGAGCACTTCCGGCGTTGCGGTTTCGGGGTTCTTCATCCTGCGCGCCGAACGCGGAATCATGAGATGCCGCGCCGCCCGCGCGAAGCGCGTTTCGATCGGGCCGGGTTTGTTTCGAGCGCTGACTCCCGCAGCTACAAACGACACGGCGGGAACCGCAACTGCCGCGAGTACGCCCACCAGAACATACAACCATACTTTCGAGTTTCTCATGCCGGCCTTTCCGCGAGCCTGATACGTCTTCCTCCTCGAGCCTGCCGAACTGCCATGCCGGAAAGTGGTCTCCTTGTTGCGATTAGAATTCCGGCGAGCCTTTGTTTTGAACAACTTACGGGACTTCTAATTCTGGAATGCGATTAGAAATTAGAAAGTGGATCCCGAAAGCCTCATAGGGGGTCAAATTCCGCGCGCCAGCGTACAGTGTGGCATCTGTCATCATAAGAAAACGAGAAAGGGTAGCACAAAGCGAGGGCGCTCGGATATCCGTATTAGTACGGATTGACAGCCCAAGACAGGAACGCTTTGATTCGGAGCCCCCCCGCGAGGCATATTGTAAGCCGCCAGCACTAGTAGTGGAACCGCCAGCGAAGCTCGACGTAAATCTCGCGCGGATCGTTGAAGTGGAATCCGCCAAATGTAACGCTGTTGTCGATCAGCAAGTGCCGGTTAGCGACGTTCAGCGTTGTCACAGACACGCTGTAGTTCTCGCCGAAGGATTTTCCGAGCGAGAGATCGAATGTCGTGTGCTGCGGCAGATAGCGTCCGGGAAACTGCGCGTTGGGCGATCCGTTCGTAAAGCCGGAGCCATAGTAAACGTTAGACGACGCGAACGCCCTCCACGGAAGAGCGGCGTTGAAACCGATGTTGAGCGTGTTCCGCTGGTCGTGATCGAGAGGGGAGTAGCCCGAGGGCAAGGAAAAATCAGTGAGGCCACCGGTGATGGCCCCGCGTGCGAGCGCCACCTGATTCGAGTAGGCGAGATGCAACTGGCCGCGCTTCCAGAGGCGTGGCGAGCGAAGCGTGGCTTCCCACCCGCGAATCAAGGCGCCGTCAATGGTGAGCGGGAAGAAGATGTTGGACTCGCCGACGTTGTTGTGGTCAAAGAAATTATTGACACGCGTCTTGAACGTATCAAGGTCGAGCGCCCAGCCGCGGTAGGGAATCGTGACGCCGAACTGACTTTCTTCGTCGCGTTCCCCGTGCAGAGCCAGAAAACCGAGATTCTGTCCGGTGACGAACTGGAGCAGGGGGCCGGATGCCGTGATCAGGGGCGGCGCCTGATAGTAGTGCCCGTAGAATGCGCGAAAAACCCATTTCAGGCGTGGCACCTCGACCGCAGCCCCGAACCTTGGATTGATCGTATCTTCCGTGACTCCACCAGAGAAGTGCTCCGGCCGGATGCCCGCCATCAGTGTCAACCACGGCGTCATCTTGAAACGATCGTCAATGAATGCGGAAACTACTCCGCCCGATGGCGACTCTGTGTCGCGAAAATTCGTGTTCCCACTGTTGTCATTGAAGATTATCTCGAAGACCTCGATGTCGTGCTGCTCGTATCCATAGATGCCGGCGTACAGGTCATTCTTTGTAAAATTCGCGTTGAACGTGGCCTGCCCGCCTCCGTAGGTGGACGTTAGGTTCTGTGTTGTGCTGATGGGAGTGTCGTTCGGCGCGCCGTTGTAGTCGGCGTTGTTGTAGTGGTAGAAGGGCGAGACCGTCAACGTAAGATTGGAATTGAGCGTGTGCACCCAGGAGAAATTCACAAACGCGTCCGCTTCATGCTGGCCATCGCGAAGACCGAGCGTATCGAACTGCTGGTTCTCGGGGTCGTTGGGGTTCGGATCGAAGGGAATTTGGTAATAATCGCGGCGCAGCGACGTCACCAAGCGCAACTGATCTTTCGGGGTGACATTGAAAATGAACGACCCGAATCCGCCGTAGCCATTCTCGGCGTCGTGCACTATCTGGCCCACGGGCGTTTGGAGTCCGAGGTCGCTGCGATTCCCGTTGACGCTGGCGTAATACGCAAAGCGGCTTGTGTGGCCGCCGAAGCTGGCTTGATCGTTTGTCTGATAGAAGTTTCCGAAACTTGTGACGATCTCGCCTTCGTTGTCGCGTTCGAAGCCGGATCGCGGAACGACGTTGAAGACGCCGTACGTGCGGTCGCCGTACTCCGCGGAATAACTGCCTCGCAGCACTTCTAGGTAGTCGATATCCTTGGGGTCGAACTGCGGGCCCACATTGCTGGCGATATTCGAGTTTGGGACAGGAACACCATCTATGAGCCAGCTCACCTGATGACCACCGCGAATGTGCAATTGGTCGTGCGTGTAATACGCACCTGGAACGTAGTCGGTGATGATCTGAAGACTGTTGGTGCGGTCCGCGCCGGGTGTTCGCGCGACATCTTCCCGGCTAACAAGAGTGGTTGGCGTGGCTGAGTCCAAATTGGTGACCTGCGCTTCAGCCGTAACGGTTGCCGTCTGATTCAACGCCGCAATCTGGAGCTGGAAGTGAAGGACCGGCGCGGATTCCGCCACGACCGTCGCCGCTTGTTGAGAGTTTGCAAAGCCAGGCTGGCTCACGGTGATTGTGTAGTCGCCGATGGGGACGGAATTGAATAGAAACGCGCCGTCCTGGTCCGTTTGCGTGGATTGCGACCAATCCGACGTGGCCGACTTCAGCTTAACGGACGCACCGGCAACCGGCCGGTGCTGCGGGTCATGAACGATGCCGCGGATACTTCCGAAAATGGTCGCGCGCGCGATTGCGGCCGAAAATACGAGCGCCGCGGCGAGCAAGAAAAACTCGAACTTGCGCATCTATAGCCTCCGTAATGGATTCGGAACGTAAAGCGGCGAAACGGAGGCTATGACCGGGGAGGTTCGAGCGGAGCGGACGAGAAGCCGACGACAGAGAAAGCGACAAGTCTCGATGGGAAGTTGCGGGAAGCCCCCGGCGCTGCGATGCGTCGCGCGGCTGACACAAGCGTAGGGGCGATCGGCGCGAGGAGGCGGTAACCGAAGCCATGATGACCCGAGCGCATCGAGCACATCAGCATGTGTCCGGCAGCGCCGTGATGACAGGCCATGCCGTCCTGACCGCCCTCCACGTTCCGCGATTGATGGGAGTGGCTGCTGTGGGGCAGACAGCACATGCCATCGCAATCGGCCATGTTATCGGCGCTGGTGCGCGCGAGCAGCGCGACAGGCGTTGCCAGCAGCGCCAAAATCACAAGGAGGCATTCGAAGCGTCGCATCGGCGGTAGAGTACCACAGTTCATTTCACTCTCACACTAAGCAAGGCCGGACGACCGGCGCGCCACTTATTCCCGCCTTGGTTGCCTTGAAAGAGAGTTCGCGATAGGCTCGGCCTGTCATGTTGCCATTAAAGCTGATTTACGACGACCGTTACGATTTGCATCTCGGGGCGCACGTCTTTCCGTCACAGAAATACCGCTTGGTGAAGGAACGTCTGCTGGCGGAGGGCCTCGCGGAACCGAAGGACTTTTTATCCCCTGAGCCCGCGAAGGACGAAGATGTCTTGCGGGTGCACTCACAGGACTATGTCCGGAAACTCAAGACGGGTTCGCTCTCCTATGAGGAGGTGCTTCGAATGGAAGTGCCGTATTCGGAGGAACTGATTGAAGCGTGCTGGCTTGCGGCGGGCGGATCCATTCTTGCGGGGCAGCGCGCTCTCAACGACGGCTGGGCTGCGAACATCGGCGGCGGATTTCATCACGCATATCCCGACCATGGCGAGGGTTTCTGCGTGATTCACGACGTTGCTATAGCGATTCGCCGGTTGCAATACGATCGCGCGATTGAGAACGCCATGGTGGTGGACACGGACGTCCATCAAGGCAACGGCACAGCGGCAATTTTCGGCGGCGACGCCACCGTTTTTACTCTGTCCATCCATCAAGAGAATAATTATCCGTACCCGAAGCCGCCTTCGACGGTTGATATCAATCTTCAGGACGGAGTGGGAGACGACGACTATCTAGCCATCCTCAAAAGCCACCTGCGGAAGGCGTTCGATGAGTTTTCGCCGCAGATTCTGTTCTATGTGGGCGGCGCCGATCCGTACCGCGAAGATCAACTCGGAGGCCTGGCGCTGACTCTAGACGGTCTGGCGCGGCGCGATGAGCTGGTATTCGATTACGCGAGGCGGCACAGTGCTCCCGTGGCGATCACGCTGGCAGGCGGCTACGCGCGGCGAGTGGAAGATACAGTCAGGATTCACGTGGGAACGATTCTTGCTGCCCGCGATGCGGCACAGAGAGGGAGCGTTGCCGCAGCGCGATAGCCGGGCGAATGAATTTACTTCGCGGCGCTCAGCACCGCCCGTATGGCAGCCGTCAGTGTTTCGGGAAAACCTTCCGCAAGCCCGCCGGAGCGGTACACGATCTTGCCGTTCGGGTCGAGGATAAGAACGGTGGGCAGGTTCATCACCTTCATGAAGTCATCGAGCCCATCGGCGAATACGACCGGAACATTCCATTTCTCGCGCAGGACAAACGGCGCGACGAGCGTTTCGTCTTCATCTGTATTCACGGCAAAGAAGGCGATGTTCGCCTCTCCGCTAAAATTTTCCGCCACCTGATTGAAGAGGGGTTCGAGGTCGCGGCACGGCCCGCACCAGGTGGCCCAAAAACTGAGCACGACTACCTTTCCCTTCAGCGGTGCGAGCGAAATCGTGGTTCCGTTGAGACGGCGCAACACAAAAGCAAACAAATCCTTTGCATCCTTGTTGCGCACGGAAGGGTCCGCGCCAGCAGGGGGAGCCGCGAGGCGATCGTATGCCGCGAGAATCTGTGCACCCAGGCCGTTTTCCGTGCCGTATACCTTGCGCCAGACATTCCCGAGTCTCATGCGCACCTGGCGCCGGTCCACTTTTGCGCCGGCTCCATTTTGGGGGAGGACAAACGCCAGCGTGTAATCGTCAATAGCTGTTGCGCTATCGTTTCGCATTTCCGCAATTTCTCCGAGTAGTTCAGCTGCGGCAGCGTTCTCGCGCGTGGAGTAGCTTTTCTGAAGGTCCGTTACGGCAGCGTCGTACTTGCGTTGCAACCGCTCGACCTCGCCCCGCATGTAGTAGAGGCTCGAGCGAATCTGATCCTGGCGGTCCTGCCATTCGGCCAGTGAGGAGCGAGCGGGCTTCTCCTCCGGGGGAGTCTTCTCGACGCGGTCAATGACGCGACTGACGTATCCGGAGGCGCGGATCAGGCAGGCATCGTCCGCTTGATCTTCGAGGAGACCCACTGCGAGCAGCATCATCTCGGAATCGTCCGGATGAATCGCGATCAGCCGCTCCGCATACTCGAGCGCACAGAGATTGTCCTTGATCTGCTCGCAGGATTCGATCAGCGCGCGATAGACCCCGGCTTTTCGCGGCGAATCCGGAAAGCGCAGCAGGTACGTTCTGAGGTTGCGGATGAGCGCGGCGCGATCGTTTCCGGCGTCGGTGAGAGCTTTTTGCAATTGTACCTCGGCGTCGGTGTCGGCTTTCGAAATCGCGCCGGAAGCGGACTTCGATTGCGGGTCGGGCGGAGAAGAGTCCTGCGGCAAGGCGGCAGGGCACCGTGCGAGAAGGATGGAGACGCAAAGAAGGAGCCGAGCGGAACGCATCGAAGACATTCTATCGCGAAACGTCCCAGGGGCAGGCTTTCGATCTGCGGCGCTGTGTCAGCGGATGGCAATGTTGCCCGAGGAAGTTTCCACTTCCACGCGCGCTTTGCCGTCGCCGATTCGCGCCCGCAATTCGTGTTTTCCAGCGGTTCCTTCCATGACGATCGGAATCCCGGCGTTAATGCTGCCCGAGCCTGTGTGCGCGTAGAACCGGAAGCTGGATGCGGAGGGAACGTGCAGCGTCACATTCCCGGAGCCGGTATGGAAATCCCAGTAGTTTGAAGTTCCGGGATTGCCGTCCACGACGACGTCCCCCGAAGAGGCGCGCAAGCGCAGGTCCGCCGAGGCGCCTATTATAGTGACCTTACCGCTCCCGGTGTTTGCGACAACGGCATCACCGGGCCGAGCGACCTTGAGGTCGCCCGAGCCCGTCTGCAGACGGCTTTCGCCGCGCACACCATCCAAACTGATGTTGCCTGATCCGGCGGTCGCCTGCACCTGGCCCTGAACGTTCGAAAAATACAGGTCGCCGCTGCCCGCGATAGCCTGGACGTCCGATGCAACGTTTGAGGCCGAAATGTTTCCCGAGCCAGCGGTGAAATTCGCTGGTCCCTTGATGCCGTTTACTTCCATGTCGCCAGAGCCAGTGACCCCGCGGATTTCTGTGTCGGGCGGCACTACGATCGTGTAGTCAATGGACACGTCGCCCGCGTGCTTGCCGAATCCACCCACGCGGATCAGATTGCCTTCCTGGGAAATCGGAGGATTTTGTTCAATTTCTTGCGCGCGGCGCTTTCCGCTTTCCGTGGACCAGGATTTTATGTGGAGCTCCGCGTGGATCTGAACCTCGCCTGCGGGTCCGGGGCTTACTTGATTGTCGCCGCTGCCGTTTGTCAAATCGAGACGGACAGGGCCGCTGACCGTGAAGGTGCGGTTGAAGGAACCATTTGCAGAGCCTCGCACTCTGCATCCCGCAAGGGCCACCACGGCAATGGCGGATACTGCAAAGCAGGCGAATTTGCTGATTCGCGTCATTTCAATTCGCGGCCGCTGCCGCGCCTCTACTGCCCGCCCTTCTATTCAATGATACGAAGATACGCAACCGGAAGTTCCCGAGCCCGAATGCTGGAACGAGCGCCAAGGCAATTCCCAGAATCCGATTCATTTTTGTTTCAGAAGGGCGTTGAGCGATCCCTGGCGATAACCATCGAGATCGAGTGTCACCAAGGCAAATCCGGCTTCCTTTACGCCCGCGCTGATCCGGCCGGCAATCTCCGGTTCGAGCCCGCGGGATAACTCCTCCGGCGCGAGTTCGATGCGGGCGAGTTCACCGTGCGCCCGTACGCGAAATTGGCTGAACCCCAGAGCACGCAACACGGTTTCGGCTCGCTCGATTTTTCCGAGCAATTCGGGCGTCACTGCGGTGCCGTAGGGGACGCGGGACGACAGGCACGCGGAAGCTGGCCGGTCCCAAGTGGGCAGTCCGGCCTGGTGCGAGAGCAGGCGGATTTCGGATTTTGTCAGCCTGGCATCGAGCAGCGGAGCGAGGATGCAATGCTCGTGCGCGGCGCGATGTCCAGGGCGGAAGTCGCGCGTATCGTCGGCATTGATGCCGTAGGCGACGGCGCTGAACTGCCGCTCGCGCGCGATCGCTTCCATACGATCGAACAGCTCATTTTTGCAGTAATAGCAACGGTCTGCGTTGTTCGCAACGTAAAGCGGATTCTCAAATTCGCGTGTCTCGATGAATTCATGGCGCACGCTCGAAGCCCGCACGAATCGCTCCGCCTGGTCGCGATCGTGACGCGAAAAACTCGCCGAAAGTGCCGTAATGGCGAGAGAGCGTGTTCCCAATTCCTTGTGAGCTGCCCAAGCCAGGTATGCTGAATCCGCGCCCCCGGAAAATGCGATGAGCAGGGAATCAATCCCGCGCAGAGCGCCGAAGAGGTGCGCCTGCTTTTCGAGGGCCACGATTTCGTCGCCCGGTTTTGCAGCGCGACCACCGGAGAGAGTCGAAAATGAAGTATGAATCATTTGCAGGCCAGTATAACTCGCCCTGGCTATTGAAAGTCGAGCATCACATCCACTTTGCCGGTAGCCGGATCCTGCTGAAGGAAATGCCCGATTTTTTCGTAGTGAACCGGAAACCCCTGGAATGCTTGTTTTGTCCCGCTTGTCAGAAACTCCTCGTAAAAGTTCTTGTCGAAGACGGCACCGGAAGAAATTCTCCACGCCGCACGAATCCTCCGCTCGCCTTCGTAGGAGAGTCCAGTGAGCACGAGGTTGCCCATGTGATATTGCTGGCCTTCGGTGATGGAGACCGAGTAGGAAACGCGCGCCGAGTTGTCGTCGAACAGTGGCACTGGATTCACAGCGAGATCAAGATATCCGCGGCGGCCGTAGGCATCGCGGACGTGTTGCCAGGTTTCCTCGAGTTTGATTCCGTCGGCCGTCTCGCCAGGCTTCAATTCAACTAACTTCGCCAGCTCTTCCGAAGGGATTGCCCGGTTGCCCGTCCATGTAGCGCCCCCCCAGACGTACGCCGGGCCGGGATTGATGGGAGCGAGAACGACGACGGCGTCCGGCAGCGGCTGATTGGGATTTCCCGCAAAACGCGGCAACGGCCTGCCGAACTTGACTCCAAGGAAAGCATGGGCCAAGTACACCGGACGAACTTGCTCGTACTCGAAAAGGTTAAAGGTACTCCGTGAAAAAGGCTTTCCGAGGAGGTTTGCGAGGTTTTGCTGGATCGCGCGATCATTCTTCGCGAGCGCGTCCGAAAATTCGACGCTTTGGATTTTGAGAACCGGGCCTTCGATTCGAAACAACTGGATGCGCTGTTCGCTCCCAGCGACATTTACAAGCGTGTGCGAAACAGCTGCATGCACCCCGCGCGTGGCAATCAGCGTTTCGAGCGCTTTGGACATCGCGTCAAGAATTTGTCCGGCCTCCGGTGCGGCCCCGTCAAAGAGCACAACAGATGTCTTCACCGCGGCGTCAAGCTCATCGTCGGTGAACCAGGGGAAATTGTCGAAGCTGACCGGCACGGCGGGAGCGTCGGTGACCTGATATTCGACCTTCAAACCCGATTCGACGCTTGTGAAGCGGTACTGTACGGTTGCGAATAGACCCAATTGCGCGAGCCGGTCAGCCGCCGCTTGCAAGGCGTCTTTCGTGGTTGCTGCGCCGATCTGAAGCGGGACGACTTTCGCGATGTCGCTGGACGCGAACCGTTGTGAACCTGCCACTTCGAGCGAAACGAGGCGCGCCGTATCCGTCTTTGCAGAGGTTTGCGCGGGTGCGCGCCCCGGAACGGCCGAAGCCATCAAGAGAAGCAAGAAACCTAATCGCATGAAGAAAGAATCAGCGAATGTAGAGCGGAGGTCAACACCCGTTTTGCGGCTGGCGCGTGGAAGCAGATTGTCGCGCACGGCTCGCTATTCGACGGTAACGGATTTTGCGAGATTGCGGGGCTGGTCCACGTCGCAGCCGCGGCGCACAGCGATGTGATAGGCAAGAAGCTGTAGCGGGATGATTTCGAGTATCGGCGAAATCAGTTCCGGCGCAGCCGGGATTTCGATGACGTGATTCGCGATCTCACGGACTTGGTGATCACCCTCGGAGATCACGGCGATGACGATGCCATCGCGCGCTTTCACTTCCTGCATGTTGGAGACGGTCTTTTCATAACGAAGCATCGAGGTAGGATCGGCCTCGTCGCGAGTCGCAATCACAACCACGGGCAGATTCTCGTCAATCAAGGCATTCGGCCCGTGCTTCATCTCGCCCGCGGGATATCCTTCGGCGTGAATGTAGGAAATCTCCTTCAGCTTGAGAGCGCCCTCGAGTGCGATCGGATAGTGGATACCGCGCCCCAAGTAGAGAAAATCCGTGTGACGGAAAAACTGGCGGCTCAATTCTTCGATACTGGCATCGTGCTGGAGGATCGTCTCAATCTTATGCGGAATGCGAGTGAGCTCCTGCATCAGTTTCTGAGCTGTTGCCGGGTTGAGCTTGCCGCGCACCTGGGCGAGGTAGAGCGCAGTCAGCATGAGGGCCGTCAGCTGGCCGGTGAACGCCTTTGTGGATGCTACGCCGATTTCCGGGCCCGCGTGTGTGTAAATGGTTCCATGGGTCTCGCGCGTGAGCATGGAACCCACCACGTTGCAGATGCCAAGAATCTTCGCGCCCTTTTGCCGGGCTTCGCGCTCGGCCGCGAGCGTGTCCGCTGTCTCACCCGATTGGCTGATGGCAATCACGAGACTGCGGTCGGTGATGATCGGATCGCGGTAACGAAATTCACTGCCGTAGTCCACCTCGGCGGGAATTTGCGCGAGGCGCTCTATCATAAATTTGCCTGCGAGTCCCGCGTGCCAGCTCGTGCCGCAAGCGACGATCCGTACTTCCTGAAACTTCTTGAATTCTTCTTCGGTGAGATTCACTTCGTCGAGAAATACTTTTCCAGTTTCCTGCGAGATGCGGCCGAGCATCGTGTCCCGCACGGCGCGAGGCTGCTCGAAGATTTCCTTTTGCATGAAATGCTTGAAGCCGCCCTTTTCGGCCATGATGGGGTCCCAGGTGATGTGCTGGATCGGGCGGTCAATCGAATGGCTTTCGAAATCGAGCAGGCGAACCCCCTGCGGCGAAAGAACGGCAACCTCGCCATCCCCGAGGAAAAAGACATTGCGGGTGTGGAGCAGAATTGCAGGAATATCACTGGCGACAAAAAATTCATTTTCGCCGATGCCCACGACGATCGGCGGACCCAACCGCGCCGCGACAATTTTGTTGGGATCGCGCGTGGAGATCGCCACCAGCGCGTACGCACCGCCCATCACCTTGACTGTTTTCAGAACCGCTTCTTCGAGAGTAGCGTCCTTCGAGAATTGTTCAACGAGGTGTGCGATGATTTCAGTATCCGTTTCTGTGACGAACTTGTGACCTTCTTGTTTGAGCTGATTTTTCAGCTCTAAGTAATTTTCAATGATTCCATTGTGAACGACGACGATGTCGCCGGAGCAGTCGCGGTGAGGATGCGCATTTTCCTCGGTGGGACGGCCGTGCGTTGCCCAGCGAGTATGGCCGATGCCGTACAAGCCCTCGAGCGGCGAGAGGCGGATCGCTTCCTCCAAATTGCGGAGCTTGCCCGGGGCGCGGCGAACGTCCAACTTCCCATTTTCACCGACGACCGCAATCCCAGCCGAATCGTAACCGCGATATTCGAGGCGGCGCAGACCATCAATGATCAGCGGCACAACGCGCTTGGGGCCGATATAGCCAACAATTCCGCACACGAAGGTCGCTCCTACGAGGCTGCTTTTGCGGTTAACCGAACTAGATTGTACCAGCCTAGCACATTCCTCGGATGCTGCAATCGCCACTCGGGTTTCGCGTGCTGGTGGCGTCACATAAGCAAATCCGGGTTCCGAATAGGCGGTGCAGTCGGCGGAATCCATTATAATCCCACCTATACTAGGTTGAATTCCAAAGGAGTGAGCGGTGGGCCGATTGCACTTGATCGAAATTCAAGACCAAAGGTGGTTTCCGAACTTTCTGCGCGATCACGTGACAGACGGGCTCCAATTCGTTTTCGACCTCGTGAATCTTTACAGGCCGATTGCCGGACGTCTGCGGAATGCTTTGGACCAGGCAGGCACGCACCACGTTGTGGATTTGTGTTCCGGTGCCGGTGGTCCTTGGCCCCGGCTGTGCCAGGTGTTCGAGCAGGAACGAGTGGCAGTGGATGTTTCCCTGACCGATAAGCACCCGAACGCAAGGGCAGCTAGACAAGCGCGAGATTCGGGCGGCTGCTCGATACGCTTTCATGCGGAACCGGTGGACGCAATACATATCCCCGCCTCGCTCGCAGGCTTCCGCACGATGTTTACTTCCTTTCACCATTTTCGTCCGGCAGAGGCGCGCACAATTCTTCAGGACGCCGTCGAAAAGAATCAGGGAATCGGAATTTTCGAAGTGCCCAAGCGGAGTGCGAAGACAATTCTTCTCGTCTTTCTCGTGCCCATAGGCTATTTGCTCTCGGCTCCATTCATGCGCCCTCTTCAGTGGTCACGCCTTCTGTTTACGTATCTGGTCCCCGTCGTTCCGGCTGTGTTGTGGTTCGACGGGATCGTTTCTTGCCTTCGAGCATACTCACCGCCCGAACTGCTGGAGCTTACGTACGGGCTTTCGGCGAACGGATATCACTGGCAAAGCGGAGAGCAGAGAGGGGAAGGGGTGGTTCCTGCGACGGTGACCTACCTGATTGGGTGCCCTTCGGGGGCACAAAGCAATCCGGCCGTCAGTCAATAATCTCGAAGCGGAATTCTTCGATGATGGAATTGGTGAGAACGTCTTTGGCGATGCGTTCGACCTGTTGCCTTGCTTCTTCGTGGCTCAAGCCGTCGAGCTCGAGAATGAAGAATTTTCCCTGGCGAACTTCCTGCACCTTCGCATAACCGAGAGACGCGAGCGCGCGATGGATTGTTTGCCCCTGCGGATCGAGCACGGTGGATTTCAGCATGACCCAGACGTGAGCTTTCATGGCGGGATTATAGCAGCGTTGGCAAAACAAAGGCTCAACACAGAGGGACACAGAGAAGGCACAGAGGCCTCGGAGACGGATTATGTCCCTTCGGCTTTGCTCGGGGCAAAGGCCGCCGCACTCATACAATCCCTAAGCAAGGCCAGCGGATTTTACGGCGGTGCGAAAGTCTTCGAGCAGGCGGCGCTTGTCCGTCGCGGGCAGGAATGCGGCATGGAAGCTTTGTTCGGCGAGATGAATCAACTGGGCATCCGAGAGGCCCATCGCCGCGGCGCGCGAGTATTCGGTCAACAGATCCGTATGGAACAACCCAGGATCATCCGTGGAGAGAGTGACGGCGAGCCCGTGTTCGAGGAATCGTGGCAGCGGGTGGTCTTTCAGCGAGGCATCTGATTTGCCGGTCTGTTTTGCGAGAGCGCCCGTGCATAAATTGCTTGAGGGGCAGTTCTCGAGAATGACGCGCCGCCGCGCGAGCGATTCCATCAGGGCGGGAGCGCGCATCGCGGCAATTCCGTGGCCGACGCGTTCGGCGCCGAGAATCTCAATCGCTTCGAGCACGTGTTCGGGACCGCCGGTCTCACCTGCATGACAAACGAGGTGCAAGCCAGCGCTGCGCGCGAGATCAAAGGCGGGTCGGAAATTCGCAGTGGGGAGTGAAAGTTCGTCGCCGCCCATCCCGAATGCAACCAAGCTCGGGTGCTGAAACTTCACGGCCCAGCGTGCCACTTGCGTCGCAGCGTCTGCCCCGAACTGCCGCGCGGCATCGAAAATCCACGCGGTGCGCAGGCGACTGAAGGGGACACTTTCCGCCGTCTCGCGGATGGCGGCGAAATTCGCGGCGACGTCCTGCATGCGGCGGAGCATGACGCCGATGGAGATCGTAATCTCGGCATAGGCGACATTCTGGCGGAGAAGCTCTTCGCAAAGCTGGCGCGTGATAAGCCCGTAATCCTGGGGATCCCGGAGGAACGAAGTGACCCACTTGAACGTCTCGATGAACCCGAGGAAATCGGAATAATTGTAGCGCGCGAGGACTTCTTGGAGACTGAGCGTCACGCCATGCCGCGCGGCCAGTCCAACCGCGGTTTCGGGACGAATCGAGCCTTCGAGATGCAAATGCAGTTCTGCCTTAGGGAGGGCGTCAAGGATCGTGGTTTGCCGCTCTGTTTGTATTGTCACAGGCCATTCATCGGGAGGGCAATTGCGGTCTGCCGGCGTTGATCCATGCCGTCATCCAGTACGAACCGAGATCGGTGGAAGCGTCCGAGAACTGCCGGATCAGCACAGCCCCGGCCTGAGCGTAGAAGCGGTCATAGTAATCGTCCGAATAGCTGGAGAGCCCTTCGTGAGCGCGGCGGTCCGCCAAGAGTACGTTTTCGAGCCACGAGTGCGCGCTCATGGCCATTTCGAACGCGTGGTCGGTGGGGTCATGGATGAACGCAGCTTCGTTTGGCTTTACGAAAAAGAACAGCGAGTAGCGATCCACGAGTGCAGTTCCGAACCGCTCGTTTACACCGGGCTGATTAGAGAGTTTTCCGTCGTTGTTCATGGTGGTGTTGAATGGGTCGTGAGCTGCGGCGACATAGTGCGCCAGGGCGGCGGCGGCGATTCTCGCGTCATTCCAATTGTGGTCGCGAAAGGCGTCGGTGAGGCGCTTGCTGTAGAGCCCGACCTGCCAGGGGAGCAATCCATACTGCTCGAGCGAACGGCGGGTGTATTTCTGCACGGCGGCGGTATAGACGCGCGGCAATGCCGCGAAAGGGAACGTGCCGTAGTGATCGAGCTGAATGAAGTCCGTGCGACGGCCAGATGCGCTTGCTGCCTCGGAGCCGGGCGGGTCGGTAACGTGCTGGACGAGAAACCGGCGATTTGCTTCAAAGAACGGCTGGATTTCATCCGGCAAGCTGTCCACGGCTTTGTTGGTGATGAGCCGCTCCGCGTTCTCGCCCCAACCGAACGACGACGGCAGTGCCAGGAATAGAACTCCAAGCACCAAAGCAGCCGCGGTGGGTAGCCGAACGCGCATCAGAGCTTCCACTCCTTGGGAGCTGAGGCCGCCGCGGCCGCGAGCTTTTCGTTTGAGAGTTGACTGTGCTTGCGGCCATAGAAATAATAGAGAACCAACCCGATTACCAGCCAAACGAAGAAACGAATCCAGTTCAAGATCGGCAATCCAGCCATTAAGAGTACGCACGTAAGAATCGTAGCTACAGGGGCGAGGATGCCCCCGGGGGCGCGGAAGGCGCGCGGACGATCCGGCTCGCGGTAGCGCAGGATCAGGACACCTCCGGCGACGAGCGCGAACGCAAAGAGCGTTCCGATATTAGAAAGATCTGAGAGCGTGCCGATGTCGAGCAGGCCCGCGGGTATTCCAACGGCAAACCCTGCAACCCAAGTGGAAAAATCCGGCGTGCGAAAGCGTTTGTGAACGCGGCTGAAAATGCCTGGGAGAAGGCCATCGCGCGACATCGCGAACCATACGCGCGCCTGGCCAAGCTGAAAGACGAGCAGCGACGAGATCATACCCATCAATGCGCCGCACAACACGACGATTTCCACGCCTCCAAAGTGGAGGCGCTTCATGGTGTTGACGATGGGGGCGGCGTCGTCCATCAAACTCTGCCAGGGCACGAGCCCGGTGAGGACAACGACAACAGCGATGTAAAGGACCGTGCAGATCACGAGCGTCAAGATGATGCCGATCGGCAGATCCTTTTGTGGATTCTTGCATTCTTCCGCGGCGGTTGAGACCGAATCAAATCCGATGTACGTGAAAAATATGATCGAACCGCCCGTCAGAATCCCCGGCCAGCCGTTGGGAGCAAACGGGCGCCAGTGAATAGGGTTTACGTAACGCGACGCAACAGTGACGAACACGAAGATGGCAGCAATTTTGAGCATAACCATCACGTTATTCGCGCCGGCGGATTCGCGAATTCCCCGCACCAGGACGATTGTCAACAGCATGACGATGATGAAAGCAGGCCAGTTGAAACCGAAGTGCCAGCCGGGATCGTAAAGGACATTTCCTTGCAAATCGCTCAGCCCGGCGGGCAGGTACGCAGGCGTGATCCAGCGCAGGCTGGGACGGATGCCAAACCAATCAATGAGGTCTACAACATGCGCCGAGAAACCGACGCTGACTGCCATGTTGGAGACGGCGTACTCAAGGATGAGGTCCCAGCCGATAATCCAGGCTATGAGCTCGCCCATTGTCGCGTAGGTGTAGGTGTATGCGCTGCCGGCGATGGGGATCATCGCCGCTAGTTCGGCATAGCAAAGCCCTGCAAATGCGCAAGCGATCGCCACCAGCACGAACGACAGCGCGATAGCGGGGCCTGCGCCCGGCCTTCCGAACGATGCGGAGTGGTAGATGAGGTATTCGAGAAGAGGCGCGTTAAGGATGGATTTGAACTGCATCTTTTGCCCGGCAATCGCCGTGCCGACCACGGTGAAGATGCCGGAGCCGATCACGGCGCCGATGCCGAGCGACGTCAAGCTCAGCCAGCCGAGAGTCTTCTTGAGGCGCTTTTCCGGGTTCTCGGAGTCGGAGATGAGCTGGTCAATGCTCTTTGTGCGGAAGAGCTGTGGATTCAAATGTCACCTTCCGTCGAGAAGTATGCCGCCATCCCAGCGCAAAAGAAAAAAACTGTACCTTGTGCGAGAGTTATGCGCAACCGTACTCTTTGCCAGTCGCCAGTGGCTCGATGATCCGCGATGCTCAGCGTCGCGCAAGCATTCCGCGGAGGCAGGCAACGGTTTCTAGGCGAGCTGAAGATTCGCATAGCGCTCGAGAAGTTTCTTGGGGCCGTAGTCTTGAAAGCTGACAGTCAGCTTGCGGTCTTCGCCTTCGCCCTCGACTTCAAGAATCGTGCCAATGCCGTATTTGGAATGACGGACGCGCGTGCCGACGAGAGGATCTTTCGATGGGCGAGATAGTGGATTGGACGAGCGAGTTTGCGCGCGTTTTCCGTAGGGCGTGCGCGAGACGGACGGGTCGCGACGCCGATACGAGGAGTATTCGGAAAACTCAGGATCGACCTCGTAGCGGCGCTTTTCGCCCGCATCGGAAAGCGAGCCGGGCACCGTTTCGACAAGTTCGCCGGGAATTTCGGCTAGAAAGCGGGAGGGTAGGGAAGCGCGCAGACGCTCTTCGCCGTAACTGCGGCGGTAGATTGCGCGCGAGAGGACGAGCGACTGCTTCGCTCGGGTCATCCCGACGTAAAAGAGCCTGCGCTCTTCTTCAATATCGCCGGGACGATCGAGCGAGCGGCTGTGCGGCAGCAGGTTTTCCTCAAGTCCCGCGAGAAATACGGCGTCGAATTCGAGGCCTTTGGCGCTGTGCAGCGTCATCAAGGAAACCGGTATCGTTTCGTCATATTCATCCGTGTCGCTCAGCAGAGCGGCGTGGTCGAGAAGGTCGTCGAGCGTTTGGCCCTGCTCGGTTGCTTCAGCCATGGCATTCGCAAGTTCGCGCAAGTTCTCAGCGCGCGAAGAGTGCTCGAGATTGTCCTGCTGCTCAACCCAATGGAGATAACCCGTGCGGTCAAGCACGCGAGCAATCAATTGTGCGGGTGGGAGCTCCGCGCATTCCTCGCGGAGCTCTTCGATCAACGTACGGAAGCCCTGAAGAGCGCCCGCCTTCCTGCCGGAGCCGCCGGGGGCGAAATCCGACGCGATCACGTCCCAAAGGGATTTGTTGGTCTCATTGGCGCGCGTTTGAATTGTTGCAACCGTAGCGGCCCCGATTCCACGCGGCGGGACATTAAGCACCCGAAGAAGAGCGATATCGTCCTCCGGGTGGAACAGGAGACGAACGTACGCCAGGGCGTTACGCACCTCGGCTCGTTCGTAGAAGCTGAAGCCGCCGACAACGCGGTAGCGGATGCCGAGGCGCCGCAGAACTTCTTCAAACGACCGTGATTGCGATCCCGTGCGGTAGAGGACCGCCAGCCGCGCATCCGGATCATTTCGAACAAGAGACGAGAGTTCGCCGCAGATAAATTCCGACTCTCCGGTGGCATCCGGCGCTTCAAAAAAACGCAACTGGCTTCCTGCCCCTAGGGTGGCCAGGAGCTTCTTTCCAAGGCGATTCGAGTTGTTTCCCACCACGGCGGCGGCAGCGTCGAGAATCTTTTGCGAGGAGCGGTAGTTTTCTTCGAGGCGGATGATTCTCGTTCCGGGAAACTCTTCGGTGAAGCGCTTCAGGTTGCCGGCCCGCGCGCCGCGCCAACTATAAATGGATTGGTCCTCATCACCCACAACGCAAATGTTCTTACGCAGTCCGGCGAGATGCCGAACGAGCTCTTCCTGCGCGTGATTCGTGTCCTGGAATTCGTCCACCATCAGATATTGAAAACGAGCGTTCCAGGAGGCGCGGACGTCAGCGTGATCCCGCAGGAGTTCGACGGCGCGGAGGAGCAGATCGTCGAAATCGAGCGCGGCGGCCTTGCGGAGAATTTCGCTGTAGAGACGGAAAACTGTGGCGACTTTTTTGCGGGCGTCATTGAACGCTTCGGCTTCCATGGCATCGGGCGTGATGCCGTGATTCTTCGCGTGGCTGATCTGCTCGCGGACGCTGCGCGGCGTGAAATCGCGGCTCGAGATATCGAGTTGTTCAAAAGCACGCTTCACCGCAGATGTTTGAGCGTCGTCATCGTAGATTGCAAAATCGCGCGGCAAGCCGAGATGTTGTGCTTCGCGACGGAGAAGCCGCGCGCAGAAAGAGTGAAAGGTGGAGACCCAGACCCCTGAGGCGTCGCGGCCGGTTGCGCGGAGTAGGGCGCTGATGCGCTCCTTCATCACATTCGCCGCTTTGTTTGTGAACGTGACGGCCAGGATTGCGTGGCCGGGAACGCCTTGCTCGATGAGGTGCGCGACGCGATAGGTAATCACGCGCGTCTTGCCTGTGCCCGCACCAGCAAGGACGAGGACGGGACCCTCGGTCGAAAGCACAGCTTCGCGCTGGCGCTCGTTGAGATCGCGCAGCAAAAGTGTCGTCGGGCGAGGCGAGGTAGTCAAACATGAATTCTAGCTGAGCGATTACAATTCGGCAATTTGCGATTCGTGCGCTGTTTTAGCTCTATAGTTTTGTCACCCCTTAACGGCTACGTGAAAATGTCACCCTATGAGACGGGAGACATTTTTGCTACAAGAGACCAAATAGTGTGAACTGAGTGGAACCGAGGAAAGATTCAGCAGCAAATGTACTTAGCCGGCAGCGGCCTGATCGAGAAGCCAGAGCAGGCGTCCGGTTGGGCGGATTCTTCCCGCTGGATACTGGCTGGGTTTCCCTTCCGGTTCGTTGCGAAGGGCGGCCATGATTTCGCGCTTGTTGGCGCCAGCGACAAGGAAAAATGTGTTCCGGCCACGATTGAGGACGACCGGCGTAAACGTAAGGCGCTGCGGCGGTTCGGCCGGAGCCGTGACCGGCACTACCCACAGTTGCTTCTCGTCCAGCGCGGGGGAATCGGGAAACAACGACGCCGTATGGCCTTCAATACCGAGGCCGAGAAGCTGGACGTCAAACTCGGGAAGAGCAGAACCAAAGAACTTCCGCAACTCGGCTTCGTAAGCCTCCGCGGCTTTTTCAGGCGGCGCCAGGTTTGTCTGCACGGGATGCACATTGGCCGCGGGCAGCGGGACACGAGAAATCAGGGTCTCGCGAGTCATCCGGTAGTTACTGAGTAGGTCATCCTGGGGAACATACCGCTCGTCGCCCCAGAACAAGTGGACTTTATCCCAGGGTGTATGCACGCTGTACTTCTCCGCCCACATGGCATACATCTTCGCCGGAGTATGCCCGCCGGCGAGGGCGATCGAAAAGCGGCCGCGTTTGCCGACGGCGTCTTTAAGAATGGAGAGGGTTTCGTCCAGTAGCCCGCGGCTCAGAGCCTCAAGATCCGGAAAAACCCGAGTGTCGAGTTTCATGGCTTCTCTTCCATCTCCTTGCAATTCTTAATCGGCGGTCACGCCGTAACGGGCCAGATCTTCGCGCATTTGCGCGACATTCTTGAATTGAATCGTGTGCATCCCCAATTCCTTGGGAATCTCGAGATTCAGGCCGCGGTCATCCACGAAAACGCATTCATCCGGCGGGCATTGCGTAAGGCTCAAGGCCATGCGATAGATTTTCTCGTCCGGCTTGCGCACGCCCAGATAACAGGAACAAAGAAAGGCCTCGAAGTATTTGCGGAGATTGAAAGTCCGGATGCGGTGCTCGTTGATCTCGCGTGATTCATTGTTCAGCGCCAGCATCGCGTAGCGCTTCGTGGCGGCGAGCTTCTTGAAATACTCGAACGATTCCGGCAACGGCTGCGAGAGATTGAAGATAAATTTCTTGACGTCGTCGGGAGTAAAGGGGCGCGAGCGATAAAAAATGACCCGCTGAAGATATTCATCGAGGGTGGCGTGGCCGGTCTCGAACGCGTTG